>Ga0137465_1000230_pt1 | contig 36053 bp, 31 predicted proteins | sample EasRivERMGT828_2_FD_104906 | JGI IMG/M metagenome (GOLD analysis project Ga0137465, IMG submission 104906) | Soil microbial communities from meander-bound floodplain in the East River, Colorado, USA - East River MetaG ERMGT828_2 | ecosystem: Environmental > Terrestrial > Soil > Floodplain ... | reverse complement strand
TTCTTCTCGGTGGGCCAATCTCACGTATAAGAAAGAACGCCGCCACAATTAATAGAACCGCAACACCACCCCAATAATTCGAATGACCCGATGGCGAAGCGTCATGGTGTGGTGAAGCCTGGTGACTCATTTCTTTTCTCCCGGAGGATGATGCCCTTCGTGACCTTCCTCTTCTCCTTTCGGTTTTGGTTCAGGTTTAGGTGTTGGCTCAGACCTCATTCCACCCATCATTCCTTGCATCATCCCCTGCATCATGGAGCATTCGCCCTTCTTCATTTGTTCGGCGTGTTGGCGGACCTTCGTCCGAAATGCGTCCAGTTGCGCGGGATCTTTCGGCGTCAGTGTGAGGCGCGCTCCGGCGACGATTTCTTCGTACTTGACCGAAAACGGCATCATGTTCGCGTGCATGCCAGCATGATTTGAGGGCGAACTGTGCATCCTCGCCATGCTTTCCGTGCGGCGGCGAAGCTCGGCTACATCGCCGGTTTTCGTCGTGATCGTCAGAACGATCCCATTGACAGCATTCGCTACAGACAACTCAGTACCAGGTACCTTCATCGGGCAGTTCTGCATCATCGACATATCCGCCTTGTGTTGCGGACCGGCTTGCTGGATTTCACCGGCGGCCATACCGACCACAGTCAAAGCAGTCACAGCCACTAACGCCAATAAAGTAGTCCTCATATTTCCTGCCTCCTCGCTCTGCTAAGTGCACCCGGCCTACCAGAAGTCGAAGCCGCATGGTTTGTGAGAATCCCTTTCAAATCAGCGTGCGGACTACCGCAACCGGTCTTTTCAGCTGACAGATCTGCTTCGACCAAAATGAACCGGCGCCAATTTGCCAAGCAAGACTGTTGAGTCCGGTCTGAGTGCGACACTTTGTCGCATGGTCCAGCAATCTTCGAACGTCTAAGGAGTCGGACTGGCGAAGTCTTTACTCAAGATCCGGTGGTGTTCTGAATGTGAGCGCGAATTTTCCAACTCAGGACACTAGAAACTGACTCGCAAGCCGCCGTTAATCACCCGCCCTTCGAGTGGAGCCCACGCATCAACCGTCCATCGTCCATCCGGATGCCGATTCGGCCGCACAACTCTGTCGTAACGCGTTTGCCGTGTGTTGCCTATGTTCTCAGCATTCACAAACAGCCGGACACGACCGAACCGGCGCTCAGCGAGTACGCCAAAGATAAAGTAAGGTGCGCTCGCGTCTCGATACGGATTGTCGTCGAGCCGTTGCCGACCTGTATAAAACACTTCGACACCGACGCGACCGACGCCCTCTCGCTCCCACGTACCAACGAGACCTGAACTGTGACGGGGCGTGAGCGGGACCTCGCTGCGCCGGCTCTCATTAGGATCTACTTCAGTCGAATGCAGGAAGGTATGCGTTAGAACCAGTCCGAAATCACCAGTTCGCATGCGAGCCAGAAATTCCGTTCCGACCGTGCGCGTTGGTGCAGCGGCATTGACGATTTCCATCAATCTCGTTTCGGGCGTTGGGAGGCGTAACATGACCGGGTCCCGGATTACCGACCCAAATAGGCTTCCGTTCAACTCCACGTGCGAGGTTTGCCATCCCACATCTCCAGAGGCACTCCAGGCGCGTTCGACCTTCACGTTTCTTAAATTCAGCAAATTCGTCAGGCCGACGGCTTCCGTTTCTTCCGTGAACGGCGTCGGCGCAAATACACCGGTTCCGGCCGAAAGTCGTGCCGTCACATTGTGTGGAAGTCGCAGAAGCGCGGAACCGCGAGGATTAAAAAACGTCCCGTAGTCGCTGTGGAAATCAACCCGGCCGCTGCCCGAAACCGTCAGGCGCCGGCCGAACGAATAATCATCCTGCAAGAAAAGCGCCGGTACGGTGTACGTGTAATCGAACCCTGCTACATCACGGTTGCGGTACAAGTCCGCCTGAAGTGCCGAACCAAAAGCCCAGGTATGCCCTCTGGTCGATCCTCCGAGTGACGCTTCTCCGAACAGCGTGTGATGCCGGTCGTTTTCGATGACAGGACCGAAAGTATGTGCGTGTCCTTGGGACGTGGCGGACGCTCGAATCGACAAAACACGATCATCGACAAGGAAACGCCCGACGAGGCCTCCATCAAAACGGCGTGTCGTAAGTTCTTCCGGAAAGCGGCTTCCGTCAGGCAGCGTCGCGTCACCTGTAGTTCCGCCTTTGCGATCTTCGGTCATCGCGCCGGCCGTCATGAAAACAGAATGGCCGGATCCGTTATCCCAAAAGAATCGAGGACGCAAAACAGCACGGCGGTAATTGGCCATGTCGGCCCAACCATCACGATCAATGTCCTGAGGCTCCTGATGGTGAGCTCCTCCAATCATCGTCATGTGCCACTGGCCCTTCAGCGGCTCGGCCAGCCAGAACACACCATCTGTGCCGTTGCGGCTCGTACGGTTCAGTAAAAGTTCACGCTGAGGATTTTCAGGTCGTTTCGACACCAGGTTGACGACTCCTCCAAGAGCAGACGACCCATAGAGAGCCGAAGCAACACCTTTGATGACCTCGACCTGGCCCAGATCCAAAGGTGGAATCTGCAGGAGGCTGGTCGCTCCGGTTTGACCGCCATACAGAGGAAGTCCGTCGGCAAGCAGTTGTGTGTATCGGCCGCGGAGACCCTGAATGCGTATATTCGCCGCTCCTAATGATGGAGACGTCACCTGCACTCGCAGTCCACTCGTCTCATTGAGAAGCATCGCAATGTCGCCGGGCGTCATGAGGGCCTTCTCCTCGATCTCTTCCTCCTGGAGAACCTCGACACGCAAAGGCACATCTTCAATACGCTGATCGGTCCGTGTAGCGGTGACGGTGATCTCGTCACGGCGAACGACCGCGGCCTCAAGCGCGACTGTGAGTCGAGTGATCGCAGCCGGGCGAATGGACACGCGAATCGTCTGTGTGGCGAGCCCGAACCGTCGCAGCGTGACGTCGATTTCACCGGTCGGAAGTTGGATCGTGGCTTCGCCGCGGCTATCCGTGACAGCAAGAACTTCCTCGCCACTGAGGATTTCGACCTGAGCAGCCGCCTCGAAGTTACTCCGCGCCTGCAACGAGAGCGTGCCGCGCTCCTGTTGCGGTTTGGCCGTAGCGTCGCCAAGAAAAAATAAAGAGAAAACCAGAAGTATGGAACTGCGCATGGATCAAAACGACATTTTTCAGCTCTACAATTTCGGCCGTCTCTTATGCCAGTCGGTCGCCTGTTCGTAGGCGTGAGCGAGTGCGAGAACGGTTGGCTCTTCGAAGTGGTTGCCGCTGATTTGAAGACCGATGGGCAAGCCCGAACCAGAGAAACCGCACGGAACCGTGATCGTCGGCAGGCCATAGATGTTGAAGGCGCCCGTGTTCACAATGCCGCCAGCGCCTACCCCTGCAGCCGGTGCTCCGCCTCTTCCTGCATTCGCCGCAGCGGGCTGCGGCACGATCAGTTGAGCCAGACCACGCTGCGTGGGCGTTATCACCACATCCACCTCAGCGAATACTTTCTTGATTTCGCGCCGCACTATGTCTACCTGGTGTCTGGCCTCCGCATACGCAGCCGATCTTTCATCAGCAGCCCTCTGAATCAGGTTGCGTGTGGCTTCCTGGTAGAGTCCAGGGGTCTTGGTGATCCACGGCATGTGATACGCATAGATCTCCGGGTTCCAGACATCGGCAATGTTTCCCGTCGCAGGGACCTTCACATCTTTTACGTCAGTCGTGAGCTTTCGAAGAACGTCGATTGCGGCTTCGACGGCTTTCGCGACTTCGGTGTTGATGCCATCGAAGAACGGCGTGCGCGCAACACCCACGCGAAGCTTCGAAGTTGGTGTGCGGATAGCGCGACTGTAATCCGGGACCGGGGCAGATACTGAAGATGGATCGAGTTCGTCGTAGCCGGCGATAACTCCCAACAACAAAGCTGCATCTTCGACCGTCTTGCACATCGGACCGACATGGTCCAACGTCCATGACATCGGTATCACTCCGCGATTGCTGACGCGGCCATATGTGGGCTTGAATCCGACAATACCGCAATGCGAAGAAGGGATCCGGATCGATCCCCCGGTATCAGTCCCCAGTGTGCCGATGCAAAGATCGGCCGCGATGGCAGCGCCGGACCCGCCGGATGAACCGCCCGGCACCCGATCGAGCGCCCACGGATTGTGTACAGGTCCAAAATATGTGACCGATGAGGTCCCACCGAGGGCGAACTCATGCAGGTTCAGTTTGCCCAGGAGAATTGCGCCCGCTCTCTTTAACCGGAGGACAACTTCTGCGTCCTCGGCGGGAACGCGATCTTTAAAAACGCCGCTCGCGGCAGTCGTACGTACTCCGGCCGTGTCGATATTGTCTTTCAAGGCGATAGGAATGCCGTGAAGCGGCCCGCGAGTTTTACCGCGCTGTAGTTCGGCTTCCATCTCGCGGGCAGTCGCCAGAGCTTGCTCGCGAGTAACTGTGATGAACGCGTTTATGGACCGATCGTACCTTTCGATACGTTTGAGGCACGCCTGCACGAGATCCACCGGAGACGCCTGCTTGCGACGGAGAAGTTCCGATGCCTGTTTCACAGTCAATGTCGCGAGGTCCTGCGAGGCAGGAAATGTCTGTAATCCCGGCCAGGCGGCCGCTCCCACACCGGTCGCAAGGAATTCTCTTCGCGAAAATCCTGAGCGTGCGCTCATGAGTCAACCTCCTTAGGAAAGGGCGGAGTATAGTCTGTTTTTCTTCTGGGAGTATCGATCAGTTCGGCATAAAAGGAGACATGATGAAATCAGCCTGGCTTTCTATAGTGGGCATCACGATGGCAGCCGGCCTTCCCGTCGTTAGTGTTTCCGAAACGCACCGGTTCGCGCCAACCGTGTACTACGGCACGTACTCTTTCGCCCATCCACCGGCGCTCCGGATCAAGCCAGGCGATACGGTGATCACTAAAACGATCGATGCCGGTGGCAATGATGAAACTGGAAAACAGGTCGCGTCGGTTGGGCCGAATCCCGAAATCGGTCCGTTTTATATCGAAGGCGCGGAACCCGGTGACGTGGTGGTGGTTGCCTTCAATAAAATCGAGACGAATCGAAACACCGCTTTTTCCGGAAGCCTGCTGGCGCCATACACCGCGACTCCCCAATCGCTCCTGCAGCGACAGCAGGTACAGGGACAGGCAGCCCGCACCAACTGGATTATCGATAAGACCAGAGGAGTTGCACGACTCGAGAATGCCGATCTGAAACCTGCTTTGATGGAGCTGCCCCTTCGACCAATGCTCGGCTGTGTCGGCGTAGCGCCCGCCCGCAACGAAGCAATCCTTTCGACGACACCCGGACCGTGGGGCGGCAACATGGATTACAAAGGTCTGAATGCCGGAGTCAAGTTGATGCTCCAGGTCAATGAACCGGGCGCGCTGTTGTTCATGGGTGATGGTCACGCGCGCCAGGGTGATGGAGAGGTGGTCGGCACGGGTTTGGAAACATCAATGGACATCGAATTTACCGTCGATTTGCTGAAGAAGAAAACGATCGCGTGGCCCCGCCTTGAAAACGACGAATACATCATGGTGCTCGCGAGCGCGCGGCCGCTCCTTGAAGCCTTTCAGCATGCGACTTCGGAGATGCATCGAATGCTCGTCGCTGATTACGGATTCAACGAACGCGGGGCTGCCGCGTTTATGGGACAGGCCGTGGAATATGAAATTGCAAATGTCGTCGATCCTAGTTTCACGATTGTCGCGAAAGTGCGGAAGTCACTCATCCCGCGATGAATATGAAAGCCATTGTCTCCGTCATAGTCACATTTTTCATAATATGCGCCCTGACTGGCGCAGAACCGGCGGCGCAGCGGCCGAGCGTGACTGGAAACTTTATTCCAGAGGAAGCAACAATCTCGGAAACGGCATCGGCACTGGCCGCAGGCCGAGTCACCTGCGTCCAGGTCGTGCAGTCGCACCTGGATCGCATCAGGGCATACGACGATCAAGGGCCAGCGCTGAATGCCCTCATCACGATTAATCCCAGAGCGCTCGATACAGCCGCCGAAATGGATCGGCTTTATGCGGCAAACAAGCCGGCCTTACGACCGTTGCACTGCATTCCTGTCATCTTGAAAGACAATTACGACACCGCCGACATGCCGACCTCGGGCGGTTCGCTGACTCTGGCGGAGTCTGTTCCGCTTCAAGACGCATTCATTGTTAAGAAACTGCGAGAAGCGGGAGCATTGATTCTCGCAAAAGCAAATCTGACGGAACTGGCCCTCGGCGGCACAACTCTCAGTTCTCTCGGCGGCCAGACGAGGAATCCTTACGACCTCACGCGGACTCCGGGCGGTTCCAGCGGCGGCACGGGCGCGGCGATTGCGGCAAGTTTTGGCATGATCGGCACTGGCAGCGACACAGGACAATCGATAAGGTCGCCGGCATCGGCGCAAAGCCTGGTCGGACTGCGTCCGACACGCGGGCTCATCAGTAGAAATGGAATCATTCCAGCCAGCACAACGCAGGATGAGGGCGGACCGATCACGCGTACCGTTGAAGATGCCGCTCGTGTGCTGGACGTTATCGCCGGCTACGATCCAGACGACGCGATCACCGCGTTTGGCGTCGATAAGAAACCACGCACGTACACGACATTCCTCGATGGCAACGGTTTGAAAGGCGCTCGCATCGGCATCCTCATGGATTTTCTTGGCCGCGATCCCGTGCATTCGGAAGTAAATGCGATTGTGGAAGCGGCCATCAGGAAGATGACGGATGCAGGCGCGACCATGATCAGGATCAATATTCCCGATCTCGCCGGTCTGACTCGAGACATCCAACTTACTCAATTCGAGTTTAAAACTGCTTTTAACGATTACCTGGCCCGGTTAGGGCCGCGGGCGCCCGTCAAGACACTCGAGGAATTCATAGCGCGAGGAGGATTTCACAGTTCAATTCGGGGCGGGCTGGAAGCGGATCAGCGAGTTGTTGATGGCCTCAACGCACCGGAATACAAGAACCGGCTGCTACGACGAAACAACCTGCGGCAAGCTGTGATGACAGTCATTGCGGCGAACGGGTTGGACGCCATTCTGTATCCCCATCAGCGGCGGCTCGTCGTTCCCATCGGTGAAGATCAGGCGGATCGCAACGGAGTTTTGTCGAACAGCACTGGTTTTCCCGCGATCAGCTTCCCAGGCGGCTTCTCGGCGCCCACGAAGTCTGCACCCGTTGGCGTGCCCGTTGGCATCGAACTGTTGGGGCCGGACTGGAGTGAACCCGTACTGCTCAAACTCGCCTACGCGTTTGAGCAGATTGCTAAAGTTCGAAAACCTCCAGCAAGCACGCCATCGCTCAATCGATAGGTGCGTTTTAGAAATTCAAGCGAAGATTCCCCGTAAAGCTGCGGCTTCCCGTCGCGCTGGTGATTCGCCCGAAGCTGGTGCTGTTGATGGTGGTGTTGGGAGCGCCCCAGTTCGGATGGTTGAGGATGTTGATCGCGTCCATCCGGAATTCGACGTTTTTCGTTTCCGAAATCTGGATCCGCTTGCTCACGTTCATGTCCAGACCGATGAAAGATGGGCCACGGAGGTAGCCTTTGCTCAGATTGGACAGCTGGCCCGGCGCGGGGTTCACGAACAGAAGATTGCCGGCGGAGTCTTTGATGGCCAGTTCGCTATTCGAAGAAGCGGTGGAGTTCAGTGTTGTAACACCGGCTTTGGCTGGATCATCCGTCTGAGTAAATCCGTTGAAATAGGTCACCACTCCGGGTGTTGTTGTGATCGTAACCTTTCCGGTGTCCTTGGGAAGAACGCCCACGACCATCGGACCTTCGTTGCCTGAGTTGAACGATGTCCTTGCTGCGCCGAAGGTCAAGGGGGCGCCCGACCGCCAGTTGAAGATCCCGGACAACTGCCAATTCTCGACCAAACGCCGCACGACTGCGGGCGCGTTTGACAGCAGCATCCGGTTCGGTCCAAATGGCAGCGAAAACGTGCCGTTGCTGATGATCTGATGCGTGCGGTCCAGGCCGAGCGGACCGCGGTTCAGGCTTCTGTCCCGGAGCGTCCTGAAAACGATCCCGCCGTCCTCGTCGGATATACCAAGGGACTTGCTCCACGTATAGGAAGTCTGGTTGGTGAACCCTTTCGATAGCCGTTTATTCAATTCCAACTGCATCGAGTGATACGTGGAATCCGAGATATTGGTAATGAACGTGGCGTTTCCGGGAAGAGTTGTAGTTCCGGGGTTGGCTGTACTGAACTGCGGATTCCCCGTAATGAGATTCTCAGGCAAACCAGCGTTCCGGACGATCCCGCCGGCTGCATTCGTGAAATTCGTCGTGTTGTTGAGGTAGGCCGCGAACGAACCCACATCGCCATTGGCAATGAAAGCCCTCGTCGCCGTACTGATACGAAACGCCTGGGATCCTGTCAGCGACGAGCCATTCACGACACCCGCTCCCGTCACGTTCAGGTTCATCAGCATCCGGTCGAACAACGGGGCGTTACCACCGATTCGAGTGATGTTGAAGGCTTCGAGTATTCCGTTTTCGAAGATGTTTACTTCGTTGGTCGCAACTTCCCCTTCGAGCTTCGTTCCTTTGCTGCCGACATACCGGACCGCCACCGACAGGCTGCTGCTCAGGCTGCGTTGAATCTCCAGATTCCAATTTTGAACGTAAGGCGAAACAAAATTATCGTCGAAGGCCTCAATGCCCTTGGTTCGGTCCGTAAATCCGATCGGCTGGAAAGGTATGCCGCGTGTCGGAAGCCTGAGGTTCGCAAGATTGAGCAAGGCTGACGACGTGAACGCTTGATCATCGTTGACTCCGGGCGCGCCATTCACGGAGTAGTCGTACAGAATGCCGTTGCCGCCGCCGGTGTAGCTGATGCCATAACCGGCGCGAAGCGTAGTCTTATCTCTCCCGAACCATGGAAGAGACCAGCTCAATCCGATGGCGGGACCAAAGTTGTTGTAATCGTCCTTATAGATCTGCTTTTGAGGATTCGGGGAGTTCTTGCCGACCAGCTCGATGACCGTCGCGGCGCCGGCTGTGCGTCCCGGTTGAAACAAATCACCGAAGCCGGTGCCCGAAATGCCAAACACTCCGGCGCCGTTTCCTCCGTTGTTGGCTGGAGAACCGAACAGGCCGTTTCCCTCCCAAGGCACTCCGTAATAATCCCAGCGCACACCAAGGTTGAAGGTAAGAGAAGGCAAAACTTTCCAATCGTCTTTGAAGAAGCTGCTCATTTCGCGCTGGTGGTTGTTCCGAATCTTTCCCGGCGGAAAACCTCCCGGCGAATCGGCGGGCCTGGGCATTTCACTCCACTGCTGAAAGGCGGCGGCGGATGAACTATTGAGAAAGAAACTCTGGTTTACGGTTCCGACAGAACCGGAAAGATTGATGAGGAGGTTCTGCGCGCTGGTCTGGTCGGCGGCGGCAAGATTCGGCACCGTCGTCATCCCCTGCACTGCGATTCCACCAGCTCCAAAATTCGCCAGCGGCATCGCCTGCGATCCCTGCTGGCTCTTCGTCGAACCAAAGCGGACTTCAACACCGCCTTTGAACGCATGCTTGCCGCGAGTCCAACTGATCGTGTCGACGTACTGATACAGCGGAGTGTTCTGGACGCGGCTGCCCACGGTATACGTAATGAGGTTATTCGCGAAGGTCAGCGGACGAGGAAGATATGGAACTCCGCCGACATTGGGAAGGCTGTCGACCACCTCCTGTCCAATGTCCGTCCGGTCGTACGCCGCGTATCCTTTCTGGCTTCCATTCCGGAGGCCGAAGCGGAACTCGTTCAAGATCGTCGGCGAGATCGTGGACACGAACGATGATGTATAGGCCACCGGATGTCGAACCGTCGTTCCGGCGAATCCGCCGGGCCACGTCGGCAGTTGCGAGTCGGCCCAAACGTGTTCGCGGCTCACGGTGAAGAAGAATTTGTTTTTCGAATTGAAATTGTGATCCACCCTGAAGTTGAGCTGATCGCGATTCACTTCGACCGCGCCCGAGAAAGGCGACTCGGTACCGCTCTGGCGCTGCGTGAACTGGTAGTTTGCCGTGTTCAGACCGTCGCCGGTTGTCCAGTTGTTGGGCATCGGCATTTTGGCAATCAAGGCTTTCATGTATCCGGTCGAATCCCAATCCGGCCGGTTGGGGTCGCGGGTGAATACGTTTAACGATAACAGCGGTCCTGTGGCCGATGCCGGACGCACCGGATTGCCAGCGAGATCCACCGTTGGATTGGCGGCCAACGCATTGCCGTTTTGCACGCCTGGGAAATATCGAAACATTCCCTGTCGCGCCTCTGCCGTATACACCGGGGAATTCACGTTCGCCCGCTGCAGCGTGCGTTGACCGTCATAGACGACAATGAAGAATGTCTTGTTCCGGACGACTGGTCCGCCGAAGCGCCCGCCGAACTGGTTCCGGTTCGAGTAACCCGTCTTCACTCCATTAAAGTTGTTGAACCAGGTGTTGGAGTCGAGCGCCGAGTTGTGGTTGGCATAAAACACGCTGCCGCGAAACTGATTCGTTCCGGATCGAGTCGATACCTGCACCGCGCCGCTGCCGCGCCCTGTCTCCGCGTCGGCAGGCGAAACCAGGATTCGCATTTCTTCGACGAGATCCGGACTCAACTGGGTCGCCGAGTAGACACCCGTCTGATAACGGCCGTCGTTAACGCTGACGCCATTGACCAGCGTCTGCACGGCACCAGTGCGGCTGCCTGCAAAGCTGGCCGTCTGGTTGCCTTGAACGACGCCGGCCATCGTGCTGGTCAGTGCAAGAACGTCACGGTTCGCCAACGGAAGGTCGTTGATTTTGTACTCGGGCAGTACCGTACCGACCGACGACGACGATGCGAGCAGAGTGTCCGCTGCGACATTTACGTCGACCGACGTCGAAATAGTTCCCACCTGCATGGTGAAGTTGAAACGCACCTGCTCCGAGAAGTTGAGCTTCAACGCTTTTGCAACCTGGGTCTGAAACCCGGGCAACTCCGCAGTCACCTTGTAAGTTCCGGGTTGAAGACTCGCGAACTGGTATACACCGGCTTCGTTGGTCAGGGCGGTTGTGACGATACCGGTCTCGGCGTTCGTTGCCGTCACCGTGACGCCCGGAATCAATGCGCCGGTGGTGTCCGAAATGGATCCGCCCAGGGTCGCATTGGCTGTCTGAGCCAAAAGGTTCGTGGAAAAAACAAACAGTAAAGCAGTGAAAAGCAGAAGCCGTCTCATCTCTCCCCCTCCCGGAACTTTTGTACAGACGACACCCTGACGTGTTGCGCAATCGGATAAATGGATAGGTCTTTACGATGCGAACGATGACCGCGGATGTGTCACGGACCTTAGTTATACCGATCTTTGCGAGGCAATATAGTGAAATCGATTATCCGAAGCAAGATTGTCGTGTGATCGGCAAGAACGGAGGAAGAGGGATTCGAACCCCCGAGCGAGTCACCCCGCTAACGGTTTTCAAGACCGCCGGTTTCAACCACTCACCCATTCCTCCGACGTCGAGCTTAACCTCAAAGGCGTTCCAGTCCAAGCGCGATGCCCATTCCACCGCTGATGCAGATCGTTGCAAGGCCGTATCGCGTTTTCCGCTTCTGCATTTCATGCGCGAGCGTGGCGACGATGCGCGAGCCCGTGCACCCGATGGGGTGGCCCAGGGCGATCGCGCCGCCGTTGACATTCACGCGATCCGGGTCGATCGGGAGGTCGCGAAGGCATGCGAGAACCTGTGCTGCGAAGGCTTCGTTGATTTCGACGAGTTCGAATTGATCCAGTTTCAGTCCTGTCTTCGAGAGCAGTTTCTTCACGGCCGGAACTGGCCCGATGCCCATGATCCTGGGATCCACGCCGGCAATCGCATAATCCACGATCCGTGCCAGCGCATCGAGACCGCGCCGCCCGGCCTCCTCTTCTGACATCAGAACTGTGGCGGATGCGCCGTCAGTAATACCCGACGAGTTTCCGGCCGTGATTGTGCCGCTCTTCGTAAAGACCGGCGAAAGCTTTGTCATGTCGCCGAGCGAGACGTCCATCCGGACGTGCTCATCAAAGTCGAGTTGTTTCGCCGTGCCTTTTTTCGCCTGGACGGAAACGGGAACCATCTCGTCGGCGAATCGTTTCGAACGCGTGGCTGCAGTGGCGCGCTGCTGGCTGGCCAGCGCAAAGCGGTCCTGTTCGTCACGGGAGATCTTGTACATGGTCGCGAGGTTCTCCGCGGTCTCGCCCATGACGATTTCCGAAAGCGGGCAGTAAAAGCCATCTCGATACATGCCATCAATGAAGTGATGGTTGCCCATTCGAAGTCCCCAGCGGGCCTGCTCGACGAGGTACGGCACATTGGTCATCGATTCCGTTCCACCCGCCACGACGATCTCTGCATTTCCCAACTGGATTTCCTGACAGCCAAGGATGATGGCCTTCAAGCCCGAGCCGCAGGCCTTGTTGACCGTGTAGGAGGAGACTTCCTGCGGAATGCCGGCCCGATAGCTGATTTGCCGCGCCGGATTCGGGCCGTTGCCGGCGCCTCGAGCGTGTCCGATGATGACCTCATCAACTTCGGTTGCTTCGATGCGGCTGCGGGAAAGAGCGGCCTCTACTGCCGTGACGCCCAGGTCCACGGCGCGGAGCGCTGCCAGCGCTCCGCCGAATTTTCCAATAGCAGTGCGGACGGCAGACACGATCACTACGGATTTCATGCTTTGTCATTAATATAATCCGAGCGATGGAGACCGACGGCTTAAAATTGCTCCTGGCGTTGGAACCAAAGTGGACTGTATCCCTCAACGGGCTCGAGTTTCTGCCTCTGAGTTCTTCAGATTTATCCATCGACGGATCCAACCTCCGATTCGGCCGCTATTCGCGCATGATTGTCGATGTCGAGTGGTTGCGGCCGAACGTCGTCCGCATTCGTGGACGAGCGAAGTTCAGGACTCAGACCGACACGATTACCCTTTACGCCGGCGATCGGCTTCCGTCCTCTGCCGATCTGCGGCGAAGGCGGCGCGCATTCCAGGTTGAGATCGGCCGAGCCCTCTGCTCCTATTTCGGTGTTCGCAGGATCGAGCGCGAATCGTTGTATTCCGACCGGCAACACGGCATTGGTGGCGCGTACCCGCGTTTCATCGTTGGAAAGAACGCTGTGATTGCCGTGGATCCGGACGAATCGTCGGCGGTTGTCAACGGGCTGATGCGCGCAGCATTGCTCTGGGCGCCGCTGGTGCGGCGGCCGGTTGCTGCGGTCGTTCCTCGAGGCCGTCATCAAACGATTGCGGCCCGGCTCCGAACCATGCCGCACGCGCGCAGCGCAATTCAATGGTTGCAGTGGAATGGCAGCAGTCTTCAATCGCTCGAACCGTCGTCGGAGGAACCTGACACCCATGTGCAGGAATTCGTCATCCCGGACGCTGCGGCGGAGATCGCGCGAATTTGCGCATTGGCGCCGGATCTTCTACAGGTGGTGCCGCATATTGCCGGCAAGGCATTGTCGATCCGAATGCGAGGCATTGAAATCGCTCGAGTATCCGGCGCCGGGACGGAGTATCCGCTGGGCGACCGTCTCGAGGATCTCATCACGGACCTCGACAGCGTCCGCAGGCACGGCAGCCGGCATCCGCTGGCGCGCGCTCACGAGGAGCGGTGGCTGGAGTCCAATCTGCTTGGCGACATAGGCCAGCTGATACCCTCGATCGACGCCCGGTACATCTATCCGCAGGTCCCGAGTTTTCTGGGCGAGGATCGCAGCATCATCGACCTGCTGACGGTTACCACAGACGGGCGCCTGATCGTCATCGAGATCAAGGCGTCACCCGACCCGGATCTCCCGTTCCAGGCGCTCGACTACTGGATCGCGGTAGAACGGCATCGAAAAGTCGGCGACTTTCAGAACAAGGGTTATTTTGCCGGGTGCCGGCTGCGGGATGAACCCGCCGTGCTGGTTTTGGTGGCTCCGTTGCTGGCGTATCACAAGACGGCAAGGAAGATGATTGCCACCTTGCCGCCGGATCTGCCGCTGATCGAAATCGGATTAAACCAGTCATGGAAGAAGCAGATCAAAATATTGCGCCGTAAGGGGTTGGTCAGTTAGGCTGAAGCCGGAGAAATCATATGAAAATCAGGCAGGTGCTCGTATTAGTCATCGTGGTGTTCTTGGTGGCTGGAATGACGCTGGCGCAGGGGCCGAAAAGAGACGTCGGCAAAGATGTACCACTGCCACCCGTTCCGGACAAGAACACGTCGGGCAAAGACCAGTTGCCTCAGGCGCCCGGCCTTTCAATCGATGTCGACGTGGTGTCGTTTGATGTCGTCGTGACGGACAACAGTGGAAATCCGGTGTCCGGTCTCGAGAAACACCACTTCAAGATTTTCGATGATAACGTCGAGCAGTCGGTGACGAATTTCAGCCCGACAGAAGCACCCTTGACGGTTGTCGTTCTTGCGGAATTCAGTAATACGTTGGCGTACTACTATGACGACGTGGTCGGTTCTGCTTATGGGTTTATCAGCAGCCTTCGTCCGGATGACTGGGCTGCACTGATTGCGTTCGATATCCGGGCCGAGATCCTGACCGATTTCACAAAGAACAAGAACGAGCTCATCGATGGTCTCAGGCGTATGAGAATTCCGGCGTACAGTGAAATCAGTCTGTACGACGCGGTTTACGACACTCTGCAGCGTCTTGAGAATGTAGACGGGAAGAAAGCCATCTTTTTGCTGGCCACGGGGATCGATACGAACCTGAGCAAACACACGTACGGCGAAGCTCTCAAGAAGGCGGAAGCATCGGACACGATGATTTATTCCGTCGGAATGGGACAATTCGCGCGTTTGTATTACGAACACCGTATGTCGAACCTCGACCAGATTACCTTCCTGCAAGCCGATAACGTGATGCGATCGATGGCAGAAGCGACTGGTGGTGCCGCGTGGTTCCCGCGATTCCAGGGTGAGTATCCCGGCATCTATCAGATGGTGAGCGCGAATCTTCGGAATCAGTACAGCCTTGGTTTCGTTCCTAAGGTTCGTAAGACCGATGGGAAGTTGCACAAGCTGCGCGTCGAAGTTCCCAGTCTCGACGTGAACAAAGACGGCAAGCTGGACAAGCTCAAGGTGCGCCATAAGAAGGGTTATTACGCCCCGAAAAGCTAGTGTTTCATAATCCCCACCATGATCCGCAAGCCCGCAGTCGCAGGCCGGTTTTATCCAGCCGATCCCGCTGAACTGCAAAGAGCGGTGGAGGGCCTCCTCGAGCCCGCGGAAACCCGGTCAAAAGCAATTGGCGCGATCGTTCCTCACGCCGGTTACATCTATTCGGGTCACGTCGCGGGCGCGGTCTACTCGCGTATCGAACTTCCCAGGCGAAACATCGTCCTCTGTCCCAACCACACCGGTTTTGGGACGCCTCTCTCCATCATGAAGTCCGGAGCCTGGCAAACGCCGTTGGGCCAACTGCAGATCGACGAAGAACTCTGTACGGCGTTGATGAGCGCGGATCCGTATCTTGAAGATGATGTCGAAGCACATCGGTTCGAGCACTCACTCGAGGTGCAATTGCCGTTCATGCAGCATATGCGCGGATCTGAAGTGCGGTTCGTGCCGATCACGATCGGCACCGGCAGGCTCGATGCTCTTCAGGAGTTGGGACAGGCCATCGCCGCCGTCATTCGAACGGAGGCGCCTGACGCTCTGATCATCGCGTCGAGCGACATGAATCACTACGAGTCCGATGCGATCACTCGTGTGAAGGATCGGAAAGCGATTGATCAAATCCTGGCGCTCAATCCTGAAGGACTGTACGACATCGTGCGCCGCGAGAATATTTCGATGTGTGGATACGGCCCCGCGGTTTCGATGCTGACGGCTGCGAAGATTCTGGGTGCGTCGAAGGCGGAACTGTTGAGGTATGCCACATCAGCCGACGTATCGATGGATTTCGACCGAGTCGTCGGCTATGCCGGTGTCGTTGTTACTGCTTGACGGGAACGCGGATCGGGTCGGACATCGGCGGCACGATTTGCGTCGGCCGGTATCCCGGATTCGTTGGATTGTTCACGACAGGCGGTACGATCGCGCCGGCGTTCGGATTCCGTGGGACCTGGTTTCCGTAAACCTGGTTTCCGTAAGTGAAGTACGGATAGATGTAGTAAGACGGCATCGCTACTGGAACTTCGTTTCGTGGCGATCGCCCACCTGCACTGTACGTCCTTACGTTCGGATTCTGGTTTCCACCGCGGATCGTCACGGCGCCATTCCGAACAGATCCTCCGAAGATTGTCAGGTTCAGGTTGTCCGCTTCGTATCCCAGTTCCAGATCCAGCGGCCGTTCTGCCACTTCGAATCGGGTGTCTTTTGCGCCCAGTTGCATATCCATGCCTGCGAAAACCTTCATGCTGCCGTTTTCAAGTTCCACGAGAGGCGCTTTATCCGTCGATCCAATTCGGATTTGCGACACCTGATTGAGCGTGACCATGCGGTCCGGCGCGACCTCGATGGCAGCTGAAGACCCGGTCCCGGTCCGTACACGATCGCCGGGCCGGAGAGTATCGCCGGTGCCGATGGGCAGCCATGCGTTTCCGCGCTCGACTTCGACGAGGCCAACCCGAATGACCAGTCGTCCGGCTTCCGGAGTCCGTGTTTGTGCGTGCAACATCACGACGTTAATTAACGCCGCGAATACTGCTAATCGGATTTTATTCATGGCTTTTTCCCAGTTTGAACCTGTTTTTTGATCTTCCCGGCCTGCGTTCGCGCGTAATTCAGTATCTGTTGATCCTTCTCGATTCTTTCCAGCACGGGTATAAGACGTTCGGGATCCGCTATCCGGTTCGACCTTATTTCATTTTCGATCTGTTCGAGGCGTTTTGGAATACTGAGCCTGTCGAACTTTAAGGCCGTGGTCATGTCAAAAACGATGGTTTCCTGATTGATCAGGCCTTCGAAGAAGTTGGAAAGGTCGGTGATGTCTTTGCGAATCGAGAAGTTGAAGGTGCCTTCTCGTTTTCCGGAGGGCATTTCGATCATCAGGCGCTTTGGGCCAAGATCCGCGATTTTTCTTCCTGACTCGAACGTTTCCGGCCGCTCCAGGTAGTTCGTCGCGGCAAGCAACGTTTGGAATTTCTCTGTTGCGCCAGGCGACAACTGGATCGGCAAAGTCACGGTCTCCGCTTCACGCCTCCTGAAACGGACTTCCCCCTTTGCCTCCGCGTCGAGTTGAACGCATTGGCTCTCATACGGTCCTCGGGAGTTGTCGTGGCAATAGGTAAAGCTGGAAAAATCGGCAAGAGCAAGCAGTGAAATAAGAAGGGCGGCAAGATTCATACGTGTGCAGTCAGGGATTTGTTGAATCGATGTGTGTGAACATGACAGATCGCGACGGCGAGTGCATCCGACGCGTCAAAAGGCTCTGGCGGCGCGCTGAGCTTCAACAATGCGCGCACCATTTGCTGGACCTGTAATTTCTCCGCTCTTCCATAGCCGGTAACTGCGCTCTTCACTTCCAGAGGCGAGTATTCGAAGACCGGGAGATTGGCTTCAGCGGCAGCGAACATCGAGACCCCGCGAACGTGGCCCAGCTTTAACGCGCTCTGGACGTTCGTCGCATAAAACAGGCCCTCGAACGCGGCGGCTTCGGGATGAACGTCGCGAATGATCTCGACGATTCCGTTGTAAATGGATTTGAGACGCTCGGCGATCGGGTCGGCGGGTTTGGCTCGGATGGCACCGCATCGGACAAAGACACAATCGGCGCCATCGCTGTCGATGACGCCGTAGCCTGTGATCCGGGAACCGCAATCGATGCCGAGAACACGCATTATTTCTGAGGGGCCCTACGAAACGGCTTCGGCCAATTCCGATTCCTCGATATCGAAATTGCCGTACACATGTTGCACGTCATCGTGCTCATCAAGCGCTTCCATCAGCTTCACGACCTGCTGCGCGGCCTTGCCTTCCACTTTCACGTAGTTTTGAGGAATCATCGAAATTTCCGCTGTTTGTGTTGGAAGGTTCTTCGCTTTGAGTGCGTTCAACACCTTGTCGAAAGCCTGAGGCGAGGTGTAAATCTCGTAAACTGCTTCGTCGCTCGAAAAGTCATCGGCGCCCGCATCGATGGCGAGGGTCATGAGGGTTTCTTCGTCGGCTTTGGCCTTTTCAATCGCGATGTAGCCTTTCTTGCTGAACATCCAGGCGACCGATCCGGATTCAGCCATGTTCCCGCCATTTTTCGAGAACACGTGGCGGATTTCGCTGACTGTTCGGTTTCGATTGTCCGTGACGACTTCGACAATCAATGCGACGCCGTTGGGCCCGTAGCCTTCGTACTGGAGTTCCTCAAGTTGACCGCCTTCAAGTTCGCCGGTGCCTTTTTGGATCGCGCGCTTGATATTGTCCGCCGGCATGTTCAATTCTTTGGCGTCGAGGATCGCTTTGCGGAGCCGGGGATTTCCTTCCTGATCGCCGCCGCCGATGCGCGCTGCGATCGTGATTTCCTTGATGACCTTGGTGAACATGCGGCCGCGCTTCGCGTCAAGCGCGCCTTTTTTGTGTTTGATACTGTGCCACTTGGAATGGCCGGACATAGTTACTCCTTCAGGTGTGCCAGTTTCGGTTCAGTGTAGCACAGCCCTCTCCTGGTGGAGGGAGACGGAATTACTTCTGTTTCGTGGGCGGCTGCTTGTATTTCGGGTCGAGTGCCGGAGCCTTTTTATCGGCCGGTGCTGCGGGTTTGTCGGTTGTCCTACCCTCGTCCACGGCATCGCCAAAGGTCAGCTTAACGTCGGCTTCGAACTTCTTGTACTTTTCGTACTTGATCACTTCTCGTATTCGCGCCGAGTACGTATCAAACCGCAACGTATCGAGGGCCCTGGTGTAGGTTGGAAACCAGTATTTTCCGTCAATCTGTTCTCGATAGGTTTCGAACCGGGGAAAAACATTGCCTTTGAGATCAGGCACTGCTTTGCCGTATGTCTTCACGATCTGTAGATCTTTGTCGTCAACCCAGATGTGACCCTGGAAGTAACGCTGGTCTTTCTCGATTTTCCTGGGAATCACTTCAAAGACGAAACAGTCGATTTCATCGACAAGTTCCTTGCCGAGATACTTGACGTCGTATTTTACGATGTCGTCAGACGTCAGAACAAAGGGTTGTATCTCCCGAAGGTCCTGCAGGTCCTGCGGGCTCATCGAAAAATCCTTAAGCGTATCCATCGGCGCCTTCAGGACTTTCTCGATCCTCCTGCCTCGCGTGTCGAAACCCACTTCCCACACCTGCCGCCACTCTCCGGTGACGCGGTCATTGGCGTTCAAAGACTGAACCTGAATGTCCTGCTGATAGACATATTGGGCGCGGGCGTCTTTGAATTCTTTTTCCTTGTCGGCGAACTTGCGGATGATTTCGTCGACAGGCATCGCAGGTTGTTCATCACGGAGTTTTGCCGGGCCCTGGGCGAAGCTGGACGAGCAGGCGAAAACAAGCAATGCAGCAAGAACGAGAGTTTTATGGAACATAGTGCTCTCCATTATACATACAGGTCAGGGTCAGGTTAGACCGGTTGCCTGGTCAAACGTTAACAGAGGGTTACAGTCCCGCGGCGATCAAATCGTGAAGGTGGACAATACCGAGGATGCGGCGATCGGCGCTCAAGACCGGCAGCACAGCGATCGGTTTGCCGCGCGATCGCATCTTTTCCAGAGCGTCAACTGCGCGATCGGTGCTAAGGGCGATCTCGGGGGACGCATTCATGATCTCGGAAACCTTCATTGAAAAGATATCCCGCCCGGTTTCGAGCATCCTGCGGACGTCGAAATCCGTCACAAGCCCCAGCAGGCGCTCTTCTTCATTCGTGACGCAGATGGCTCCAACGTGGAACGTCGTGATCGCGACCAGCATCTCCCTCACCGATGCGAGAATGTGAATCACCGGCTTCTGACCGTTGTCCCGCATGACATCTTCAACCGTTAACAGCAGCCGCTTCCCCAATTGGCCGCCCGGATGATGCCGCGCAAAGTCTTCCTCCGAGACGTTCTTCAGCTTCATAAGTGCCACCGCGATTGCATCGCCGACAGCGAGCGCTGCGGTCGTGCTCGCCGTGGGAGCGAGATTGAGCGGGCATGCTTCCCGTGGAATATGAAGATCGATCACGATATCCGACATCGAGGCCATGGACGACCCGGCATTCGACGTAATCGCAATCACGGGTATGCCGATCTTGCGGATAACACGCAGAAATGCGTTGAGTTCCGAACTCTCGCCGCTCTTTCCGAGGGCCAGCAGGACGTCGTCTTCCCGCACCGTGCCCAGATCCCCATGCAGAGCTTCGCCGGGATGCAGAAACGTTGCAGGTGTGCCCGTACTTCGCAGGGTCGCCGCGATTTTTGTTCCGATGATTCCAGATTTTCCGATTCCTGATACCAGAACCTGTCCCCGACAGGCAGCGATCGCTTCAACTGCCCTGGCGAAAGCCGGCGAAATATTGTCTCGAACCGACCGTAAGGCTTCGATTTCGATGTCCAGGACTCGCGCGATCTCTTCGAGGATGTTTATTCCGGTCGCTTTCACAGGCTGCATTATGACCCAAATCTCCTAGGGCATGAATCGTTTGCGGAATAGAAAGGCGATGTTGCGAATTCCGTCACGCCAGGGCTGAAGTTTCTTTTCCCCGATGCGGTTCGAATAATTGATGAACATTTCCCGGAAACCGATTGCGCCATTCCTTATCGCTTCGATCTTGATCTCCTCGCTGAATGCCATGCCGTCGCTGCGCAATTTCATTTTGCCGAGGGCTGCGCGCTGAAAGACCCACATGCCGGATTGAGAGTCGCTGACCCACCGAAGAAACAGCACCGACATCACCATAGAGAGCACGAAGTTTCCAATTCTGTGTTTCGTGCTCATCGACTCGCGGTTAAGAATCGGAAAGCGCGAGGCAGACAGGAATCCGACCCTGCAGTGCAGGAAGGCTTCAAGGAGGTAGCTCAGGGCATCGACCGGATAGGAGTAGTCGCCGTCGAGAGTTACGATGATGTCGCCGGACGCGCAGGAAAAACCTTTCTTATACGCCTTGCCATAGCCGCGATGGAGTTCGCGAACCACGATCGCGCCCATTTTCGTGGCGACTTCGGCGGTCCGATCGGTGGAATTGTTGTCGACGACGATAACTTCATCGACGAATTCCGGCAGGTCCGTCAATACCTGCTGTATTCCCTCTTCCTCATTGAGACATGGAATAACTACTGTGATTCGACTGCCCTTATACATGCGAGGGTCGTTAGCATAACAGAATCAGATTCGTCCTTTTGACGAGCGCGTGCGTCCTAAACAGCATGTGGAATATCCGGGCTGCCGGGCAAAAAGGCGTTACGCTCGTCGAACTGCTGGTCGTTCTGGTGATCGTCTCGATTGTGCTGGGCCTTACTGCTCCCTCCATGGGCAGGAGTTACGAGAACTGGATGTTGCGAACGGCGGGCCGGCGAACCGTTGCTTTTTTTCGGATGGCGTCGGACGTTGCCCGCCGGGACGGAACGGACGTAGCCGGATTTTACGCCGATCATCGAATAACCCTGCTGCGGAACGGGTCTGTTTATAGAGAACTCGAGATTCCTGCCTCTATTGCAGTGCGGCCCGGAAAACCCCTCGGAGCCATCTTTCTCCCGACGGGACAGATCATCGCCTCAGAGCCATTTGTCCTGGAAAACGAACGCGGCCGGCAAATGGTCGTCGAGGTCGGGCCCCTGCCTGGACAAGTCACCTCGAAGGAAACCATGCGATGAGGCAGCGTGGTTTCAGTCTTCTCGAAGTCCTGGTGGCCGTCACCATTATCGGGATCGGCTTTTCGGTGGTCTTCTCCGGAATGACCGGATCCGTGCGGGGGCTGCAACGCGTAGAGGCGAACGATCATCGTCTGGAACTGGCGCGCTTCAAGCTGGCCGAACTGGATCTGATCCGGAGGATTCGTCCGGACGACTCCGCTACCGGCGTTTTCGATGACGGCACGCGATGGACGTTGAAGTCGACTCCATTCATTCCTGCCGTCGAAGGAGGCGCGCGTTCCAATCCGGCGTCGGTCGTACGTGTCGACCTGACGCTGGAGTGGATGGGCCGCCGTGGAATGCAGCAGCGAATCATCCGGACATATCGGTATCAACAGGCGAACGCCGAGGCCACCCCATCCCTTGAGGAGCAGTTGCGTGACCTGCGATAAGCGCGGTTTCACATTGATCGAAGTACTTGTCGCACTAACGCTGCTCAGCGTCATCGCGACGATCCTCGTCGCAGGCACGAGGCTGAGCATCGACCTGTCGGAACGAGGAAACTCAAGAGCGGAAGCCATCCGAACCGAACAGGCGTCGCACAGCCTTCTCCACAGCCAGTTGCAGGGAGCTTTGCCGTTTCATTACTGGACGGGCACGGGAACCGAGCGTGTCGATCATGTCGCCTTTGAAGGTGCCGCGGATCGTATCCGATTTGTGTCGCGTCATGGTCTGACGGACGGGCCCGACAGCCTGCCGCGATGGGTGGATCTGAAGCAGCAGGAAGGGCCGGGAGATCTGAGGAAGCTTGCGATCGAAGAACACAGAATTCTTTCTCCGGATAACCAGCCCGGTGAGCCCTTCACCGCTCGCGCTGAAACGTTGAGCTGCAGCAACGTCCGTTTCGAGTACCTCGACCTGACAGGCGAAAAACCGAAATGGCTGTCGGCGTGGAACGGCAGGGAACGACGATCGCAGCTTCCGTTCGCGGTTCGGATCATTTGCGGTTCGAGCGACCAATCGAGCCAGTCAACCCAGTCAACCCCATTGCTTATCCCCCTCGATTTCGCCGACGCTGCCCGGCAAGGATTGCGGCTTCAATGAAAACCCTGCGCCGTTCTTCCGGTTTTGCCTTGCTGCTGGTTCTGTGGACGCTTGTGATCCTGTCTGCCATTGGATTGACACTGGCCGCATCGGTCGGGACGGAAATCCGTGCGAGTCAGAGTGCATGGGACGACTTGCAGATCGACCGGCTGGCGAAAGGCGGACACGAAGTGGCGAGTTACCTGGAGTTGAGAGCAGTCGGTACGACGCAGGAAGACCTGTCCGGTTTGCCTGTCCAGCCTGTCGTGCCCGGGTTGACATATCGGGTGGCATTCGAGATCGGCACTGTCGACATCACGTTGGAGGGCGAGAACAGAAAGCTGGAGCCGGGCTCAGCGTCGGAGGACTTCAACGCCGGATTTTTCACGGGGTGGACAGGGGATCCATCTAGAGGCCGCGAGGTAGCGGCATCCATCGCCGACTGGATCGATGCAGATAGTGATCCTCGTGCGCTCGGAGCCGAAAGGCCGTCGTATGTCGTTCGAGGTTATTCACCGAGGAACGGTGTTATGGGGAACGCAGATCTTCTCCTCATCAAAGGAATCGAGCCGCGCGATCTGCCGGCTGCGATTATTGATTCGAATAACCTGCCCGCGGTTCGAGAGCCCCTGATGCGATTCATCTCGGCGATTCCGTCTGGAGCGCGCGTGAACCCCAGCTATGCGTCTCGCAGAGTGCTCGAGTCTGTTCCCGGAATGAGTCGACCGCTTCTTCAGACGATTATCGAGGTACGGCGGACTTCTGCCTTCGTCGATGCGCAGGATTTTCAGAAGCGAACGGGCCTGGCGAATTCATCTCCAATCCTTGATTACTTCGTTTTCGTTCGGGGTTCCGCTACTGCCGTGATCGCTGCTGCGCGGCTGAACAACTCCGGCACAGCGGTTCGCGTTGAACGCAGAGTCCAGCGCCGGACTGGAATAGGACGATATCTTGCGTTGATTGAACACGGTTTTCCCGCCGAATAGCCCACGTTTGGATCCGAGTTCTTTTTGCACACACACCGCGCCGCGGTGAGGTGATCTGACACACAAGGTTTTCTTTGGAGAAAATGTCATCGTTTGTATCATCTGAAAGTTACGCCTGTGCGATATTTGGCGTAAGGATTGCTACGCTGGGTCGGCTAGTAGGGCCATTGTGTCCGGTTATCAACTGGATCACGGCTACCCACCGTGGTAGGATGCCCGGTCAAGTTTTTTGTGTTGGGTTGCACTGGCTACTCGGTTCCCGTTTGCACGACGGATCGTGCGAACGTTTCGATTCATGACGAAAAACCTGTTCAACAAGGAGAGACATCAGATGACATTTAAGAGACTGTTATTGCCCATGTTTGTTCTGGGCATGATCCTCACCATGGGCAATATGGCCTTCGCGCAGGTGGTTACCTGTTCGTTGACATATGCCGGCGGCATTCCGGTAGTGAATGCCGCTCCGAACGTCCCTGAGCCGGCCCCTGGCCCGTATGCCCCGCTGGGAGCAACGGCTCGATCTGGCGGGTCGGAGCACACTGCACCTATTGGCGCTGGACCGACTCCGCCATACACTGCGCTTCAGACGATGGCGGGCGGCGGAAAAGTGCGCATTACTTGCGTGAACGCTGACCCGAACGGCGTGGGCCCGGCTCCTGTGAGCCCTGGAGTGGTCGTACTGACTTTCAGCACGCCCGTTCCGATCACAAACACCCAGAACCATCCGACGACAGCCGCTGGAGTTCGGCTGGTCAACGGCACCGGCGCATTCTTCACTCCCGGGCCTGGTACGGGTGCATGTGCTCTTGTAGGTCCCCAGGGTTGCAACGTTGGTATCAATGCTGTCAATAATAACGGCGGACAGATCACCATCGGTTTGGGAACAACGGCGGCCGGGTCGAACACTTGTACCGGTATGGGCTGCACGAACCCAACTACGGGTATTACTTTCCCCACAGCTTCGAGCAGTTCGTTCGACATCGACGGCGTTTTGGTTTCCACGAACGGCAGAACCACTGGTGTCAGTGTGACTCTGAGCTCCAGCGGCGGTATCAGCGTCGGTACTGGTTCGCTTGAAGTCATTACGGCTGTTCTTCCTGTGCTCGTCGATCCGGTCGTTGCGACGGGTTCACTGCCTACGGCAGTTACAAGCCTTCCCAATGCTGGCCCGACTGTTATCGCGGGCGGTCCTGCAGTACTGAACTCGGCCGGTGGCGTTGTGAAGAGCAACTTCACAATGAGAATTCAGGAGAACTATGCGGACGCTTTCAGAGAGGCGAGCCAGTACAACCGTCCGAACGGCCCGCTTGGCGTTACGGATGGCGTGTTCCCGAACTCTCCTGCGTCCGATACGCAGCTCAGCATCATCCTGAGCAACATTCCGAACGGTTTTACGATCGCGAATTGCTCGGCCGTGATGACGGATACGGCTGGCACCGCCACCGCCGGCTCACCGACGATTTCGGCCACGAACATCACGGCCGCGTCGCCGATCCTGACGGTAAACTTCAATGCTCTGCTCGATCTGACCGCCGTTGACGTTCTCTGGGTTGTTTGCACCAACGTTGCCGCGGGCACCGCGGTAACTCCGCTTCCGTCCACGCCGATCACGGCCCAGGTTACAATGTCGCCGACCGGCCTGGCTGTATCGGCCGGCCCCGGAAACCCGGCGTTGACGGGTTTGACGACCGGTCAGATTCCGCGCTACCAGCAGGCACTTGTGCCCTCGACGCCAGTTACACTCGTTCTGTTCCCGCCGTCGAACACGGTCCTGTTGCTCACGTTCGGCTTCGTCGGCCCGGGCTACAACACGGGTATCGCGGTTGCTAACACCACTCTCGATCCGTTTACGCCGGCCGGCGGCGGCGCAGTTCCTTCCGAAGGAACCGTTTCCTTCTTGTTGGTTAAGAATGACGGAACCTCGAGGACCTACACGACCACAACAGGTTCGCCTGGAAGCGGTCTGACGGGCGCAGGTATCGTGAAGTCCGGATCAACGTATGTGGTGAATCTGTCCGAGATTCTGACTGCCGCGAACTACGGCACGTCGTTTACCGGTTACGTATTCGTCACTGCGAACTTCACGTTTGCTCACGGTGCAGCCACCATCTACACCACCAGCACAGGCGCCGCGGCTCTGTCCAGCCCGGTGCTCGTTTTGGTGCCAGTCAGTACGGCAGCTCCGCGCGCTACTCCGGAGTCCTCTGGTCAATAGTTGTATTGATCGTAAAAAAGGGGGAGTTCGCTCCCCCTTTTTTATTTCTGTCTGCTAGATTTGAACGATGAATGGACGAAATGCCATGAGACGTCTTTTGACCTTCGGTTTTGTTTTCCTCATCGGTCTGCCGGTTTTCGGCCAGGACCTCAAACTATTGAACGAGCGCGCTACCAGGCTCTGGGAACTTCGACGGCAAATGAACCGCGTCGACGCCCTGCAGCTGATCGAACCTGAAACGCGGCAAATTTATCTGCAGCAGAACGAACAGCCAATTTCCAGTTTCAAAGTTTCGGGGCTGGAGTTTACGGGGAATCCCAATCGCGTCGATTTACTTGTGACAGTGCGTTCATTCCAGCCGGCTGTGGGTGCTGAGACGGATAGCGTCGTTCGTGAGGCCTGGGTCTGGAAAGGCGGGCAGTGGTTGATGCATGCCATGCCAGCGCCGACGATGTTTGATTCCAATGTCGACAAGCGCGCGCCGGCGGCCGTGATTCCTGAATTCCAGATTGCAAATACTTTGATTGATGCCGGCCGGCACACGCAGGGGGCTCAGGTCGAAGGCAAGATTCCATTCCGCGCAGTCCGCCAGGAGATCGTCACCATTCGGCCTCTGCAAACCGTTCCAGGATTGGTCCTCGGTTCTCCGATTTGGGCCGGGCCGTCCGAAGGCTATTTTCCGTACCAATGGGATACCGCGCTACTGGATCGGAACATCGATCAGAAGGTCTCGATGCAGGCGACTGCGACGAGCGATGGGCGCAAATCGGTGGACCTGCAGTTCCGCATCCGTGTCGACGCCAAGGTTGGCTTCAGGCAGGTTCCCGAGATTGTCGATCCCGCCAAACCGGGACAACTTGAACTTGAGATTCGGAACCTGACCGGAAAGCCTCTAAAGATTCTGGGCGCGAATTCCACCAACCCAGCGTACGTCCTTGACGAGGATATTCCGGAGTCGATCGACCCTGGGAAGTCGGAACGGTTTCTTGTTCTTTACATCGGGCAGATGGATCCGAAAGGCGCGTCGCTTCGATTTACGCTTTCCGAATCGCTGACTCCCTCAGGAATCGTTACGGTGCCGATCAATATCAGGTTGCCGGAGATGAAAACGGTAACGAGGTATGTAGATCCGGCCACTCTGGCCGCGCCGCAGATTCCTGCCGCTCCGAATCTTCCTCCGATACGTTAACGGCGGGTACTACTTCAGGTCAGTGTGACGCTGTATCTCTTTAAGCCTGGCCTTGAGTTCTTCTGAAGCGGCGAGTCTTTCGTCGACGGTCGTAATCACATGCGGCGTAATCAGGACGATCAGTTCCGATCGCGTGTTCGACTTCGTCGTATTTCCGAACAGCACTCCTGCGATCGGGATCGAACCCAGCAGAGGCACACGATTCCGCGACAATGTATTGCTGTCTCGAATGAAACCCGTCAACGGAATCGTTTCCCCGCTTTTAACGACGATCGTGGATTTCACCGAGGACTTCCCGATAACCGGAGCGTTGATGGCGGATGTCGTGTTCACGCCGGCCTGGCTTACTTCCTGCGCAATCGTCAGCGTGACATTTCCTCCTTCATTTATCTGAGGCGTGACGTCCAGGATGACACCCGTGTTGCGGAATTGAATCGTCTGCGCGAAGAGCGTTCCGTTTTCTCCAAGCACGCTACTGGCAGCGGTAGAGGTCGGTATCGGAATTTCAGCGCCGATCTGAACCTGTGCAGTCGCATTGTTGCTGACGAGGATTGACGGCGCGGACAGTGTCTTGACCCGGCCACGATTCTCGGAAGCGTTGAGGAATGCGACGAGTTCACGACTCCGGCCGATAAATGCGAAGGTGGTTGCGGTCAAGTTGGACCCGGGCGGCCGATCGAACCCCGCGGTTGTTTGCGCGGTATTCAGCGTCCCTCTGTTTTGAAGGATTGCGGACACGCCAAACGTCATCGAATGGTCCAGACTCACTTCGTAAACCTGTGCATCGATTAAAACCTGCCGAGGTAAAACATCCAATTCCTCGATGGTGCGCAGAACGATTTGGTAGTCCTGCGGCGTCGCCTTGATGACGAGCGCGTTGTTGATCGAATCCACGACGATCTTCAGCTCGCCAACCAGTTGTCCGGTGATTCCCGTTGGCGGTACCGGAGCACCCGTGAGCGGTTCGTTGGGGGTCGGGGGGATCCTCGGGGCGGTCCCTGGAATCAGGGGAGCAACGCCGGGCGGTTGTTGGGAGACCGGCTGCTGCCGTGTCACCGAATCGACACTGTAGAGCTCCACCAGAACGCGTTGCATATCGCTCGCCCGGGCATTCTTTGCGCGATAGACATAATTGCGAACTCCTGCGGTCTGGCTGGGCTGATCCAGCCTCCCGATCCATTTTTCGACTTCGGGGAAAACGTCGGGATTTGGAGTTACCACCAGCACCGAGTTCATGCGCTCGATCGGCAAGAAGCGAATGGCTGAATTCGTCGACAACGCATAGCCGGAGAAAACAGTCTTGAGGTCGTCCACCACATCCTTTACGCGGTTGTTCTTGATCGCCAGAAGGCGAACACGTTCCCCCTGGAAGGCGTGCGTATCGAACTCGTCCAGCAGCTCCAGGAGTTTGCGCAAATTGCTTCGCCGTTCCGTGATCAACAGCATGCTTCCCTGCGCGAGGATGTTTCCGGCGTCCGATATGAATGGTGTGAGTACACGTGCCATTTCTTCAGCTGTGACAAATTTCATCGCCACGATCTGAAGGACCACCTGATCATCAGGTGCGGCGGCCCGATTGTACTGGACCTCCAGAGGCATTCGGACTGCAGTGTTGGCAGGCACAATCTGATAGAGGTTGCCGACCTTCACCATCGTCGCGCCATTGACCTTCAGGACCGCTTCCAGCATGGGAAGCAAGTCCGAACGCCGAATATCCCCGGCGGTGTACATGTTTACAGTGCCGCGGACCTGAGGATCGATGATGAAGTTGATTTGGGTGATCTCGGCGATCGTATCGATGACCGCGTATAAATCGGAGTTGTTGAACCGAAGCTTGACCGGCACGACGTCGTCCTGCTGGATCTGTCCAGCGGCGGCGGGCGGCTGTGCGGCTACGTTCCCGGGAGGTGTTGCAGGCTGCGCCGGAGACTGCGCCGGAGGCTGCGCCGGCGGCCCGAATACGACGCCGGGTCTTGGATCTGAAATATCGACCTCGTCGAGCCCGAACGGCGTCTGGACAAATTTCTTGCCCGGGCCCGGCTGCTTTTGAGGTTGCTGAACTACGCCCGCATAGTAAAGCGTTTCACGATCAATCAGCGTCAGCGTCAGGAAGAGGAGGAAGAGAAGTCGAACGGATTTTTTCATGAAGTGTCTCACTAGGGCTTTGTCCTGGGAACGCGCCCAAACGGCGTATCAAGAAAGTCACCTGTCGGTTGACCCGTACTCGAAGGTTGAGCCGGCGTGGCAGATGGAAGCCCCGCTCCGGTTATCGATGGCGTTTGAGCCGGTGTCGGGGACGTCAGCACGTTTACCGACTGTGTCGGTGCTCCTGTGGCTGTCCTTTCCGTGGACCGCGCTACCTGGTCCCGTGGATCGTTGATCACAAGTGTTTCACGTACGCCGCTCGCATTGATCACGACAGCGGACTTGTCGCGAATCTCGACGACCTGCCAGTTATCGATACTGCCCCCGACCTTGTATGGCCGCGATCCGCGGCTTCCGGTCTGACCGGGGGCCAGCATTGCCATCCACTCGTTTCCGATGGAAAGAGTGCCAAACAGGACCGGTCTGGGTTGCGCAGGAGACGTTTGCTTCGGCATAACGAGCGCCATATCGCTGCGATCGAAACTGAATGGGTTCCTCGTTGCAATATCGGTCCAGTCTTCGGCACTGACAGCTAACGTGGGCGGAGTGGGAGGACTCTTCAGGATTTCTTTCTCGGGCTGAACGGTTTCGACACGGTGCGTTGCTTCAAACTCGTTCCAGCTCCGGCGCAGCTGAACGATGCCGGCCACGAGAGCAGCGAGAAGCGCGAGATCCAGGATCAAGAGCCGCCGAAAATTCATTTCGTCGCCCCCGCTGTTTTGACGAGATCCGCCGGGACAGGCGCGGAAACGATCATGGACACACGAACGGTTTTCAGCAGATCGATTCCTTTAGGGACTTCGAAGACCGGACTCAGCGGAGCAACCTGCAACGACCGGACATTCACGACGCGCGGCAGAGCGCGCAATTCGTTAAGAAGCATCACCAGTTGGTTGGGTGTGGACTCGAAACTCAGCGTCATCGTCAGTTCGCTATAGAAATCGTTCAGGCGGCGGGCAGTTCCGACAGCACGCTGGCCGAGCATGATGTTTGCCTTGCCGGCCGCGCTCTCGATCAGAGACTGTAGCTCCGCCGATGCGAGCGACAGGTTCGCGGCGTTGATGACGACAGACTCGCTGGCGGTGACCCTCTGCTCCGCGACTGGGAGAAGGCTTTCGTATTGTCCTTTTCGCAACTCCGCCCGGCGATACCGCCGCAACTGCGTTTCTTTATCGGCCGCAACTTCCTTCGCGTCGCTGATGCGATCGTATGCAGGAAGCAGCACCCATTCGGCCACGCCATAAATCACAAGGCCGAGCGCAAGCAGCATGAGAGCGCGCCGGTCTCGTTGCCGGATTTCGAGCTTCACGGTCTCACCTCGATAGAAGCGCGTATGGTGAATCGATCTTTTCCCGCGGCGTCCCGTGTAATGGAGGCCGTGAATTGAACGTCACGGAACACAGGGCTGTCTTCGAGCAGTTTCTGTATCGAAGCGGCGCTTTCCGAATAACCGGCAATCATGACGACATTGTCCTGAGAACTGTAGGAGGACAACCACGTTCCCTGCGGCAGCGTTCGGCTGAGTTCGCGCAGTGTCTCCAGGTTTGCATCGCGGCTGCGGATCAGCGTCTCCAGTGCGCCGAGACGATCGGAAGCGGCATTCAATCGCGTTTCCTGCTCCGCGACCGATCGGACTTCGACGGAGAGCCGCCGGCCTTCGTCATCAAGGCGTTGGGCATAAAGCGACTGCTGGTACGGCTCGCGAATCCAGGCCAGACCGCCGAGCACGACCAGCAATGTGACGAGCGCATAAGTCGGAACGTACTGGAGCACATTTCGCTGGAATCTCAGCGGCGCCGGAATCAGATTCAGACGAAATCCAGATTTGACCAGCCCCAGCAGGGCAGTGGAGATCGCGCCGAAACCGGCCGCTCCGCGAGCGCCGTCCACGGGCAGCTGGATGGGCTCCAGCCCCGCTTCCTGCGCGCTCGCTCCGTGGGAAACGAGCCGCACGTCGTCGGGAGAATCGATTCGGCCTGCGCGCAGCAGCTGCGATGCGGACATCGAAGACATTCGAGCCGCGTCGGAGCCGGGCGTATGGATCGCGTGAATCCGATCACCACGGACAAGCGTGCCTTCGACGTAATTGGGCTCCGCCGCAAGAACCATGACCGGTCGTTCGGTGCCCCAAAGCACCGCCGCGCCATGCGCCCACGAGAGCGAGGAGAGAGACGCTCCAGTGAGCGCAAGGCGAGCGGATCGAAACAGCGCGATCCATGGGTCCAGAACAGCATGAGAAACGATTCCGACATGTACGACGATCGTCCGGACACCTTTCGGCGCTGGTTCGCTGGCAAAGTCCCAATAAATTTCGTCGAGGCCCCAGGGTGACAGGTTCTCGACCTGAAGAGCGACGGCAGACCGCAAAGCGTCGCCCGCAGCTACAGCCGCCGGGAACTCGAGGTCCCGCGTGACGCCCCAGGCGCCGGGAACGGTCAGATGGATATTGAGGCCGGTTAATTTGTGTTTTTTGAAGTACGTGGAAAGGTTGGAGAGCTTGTCTTCATCCGTAAGGCCGATAAACCCCGGCAGAACATCCATGCGAATCAGGCGACGCTTGCCGGCAAACGTCCTCAGGACCGCAATTCGAAGGTCCTGGCCGGCGATTTCGATGCCTGCACTCGTCTGGGGGATGATCTTCATCAGATGGTTAAGACGCGAGTGGCAGGTAAAAAGACGAGCCCTGGAATCCTATTTTCCCTTACCAGTTCACGACATCCGAGTTGTCGCCCTCGCCGCCTTCCTGGCCGTCGGCGCCAAAGGCCAGCAGATCGAAGTCCCCGTGGGCTCCGGGAAACCGGTAAACGTATGCGCGACCCCATGGATCCGGTCCCAGGTCCTTTCTGAGATATGGACCGTCCCAGTTGGGAGCATTGCCGGGCTTCGTTCGAAGAGCCTGAAGACCTTCGTCGTTGGACGGATACCGGCCCACGTCCAGCTTGAATTGTTCCAGGGCGCTCTCACACTCCGAGATCTGGGATTTCGCAGCAACAATCTTTGCCTTGTCCACGTTACGCCCCACCCGTGTTCCCACGATTGTCGCGAACAATGCGATGATCACCATCACGACGAGCAGTTCGATGAGTGTGATACCGGCATTTCTTCTTTGGTTTCGTTCCATAGTTCGCCTCAGAATCCGACCTCGTTAATACTGAAAATCGCCATCAACATCGACAGCACGACTGTTCCTACGATGACGCCCATGACCAGGATGATCGCGGGTTCAAATATCGACGTGAGGGATTTCACCGACGTCCGCACGTCCTTATCGTAAATATCCGCCAATTGTAAAAGCATCGCGTCCATTCTGCCCGTTTCTTCGCCGACTTCCACAAGATGGATTGCGAGCGGCGGAAACACGCCCGCCTCCTGCATCGGCCGGGCGACGCCCAGGCCTCGCTTGGCTCCATCCGCGATTCTGGAAATCGCCTCCGAGACGATTTGATTTGTCGCAATGTCCTGGACGATGCGAACCGCGCTGATAAGAGGAACCGCGCTGCCGACGAGCGTGCCGAGCGTCCGCGCGAAACGGCCGACCTCGATCTTCAGCAAAGTCGTGCCGAGCAGAGGAACTCGCAGTTTGAACACGTCATATTGCCGGCGGCCTTCCGGCGTCTTCAGCCAATACTTAACAGCGAATACCGTGGCAGCGATCACCAGCAGGAAAAGGGGCCAGTACCGAAGCGTCCAGTCCGAGAGTGTCAGCAGGATTTGTGTGGAAAAAGGGATCGGGGCTCCGATATCGGCGAAGATCGTCGAAAAGCGCGGAATCACAAAGAACATCAGAATCGCGATGGAACCGACGCCCACAACGAACAACAACGCAGGATAGATCAGGGCGGACACCAGGTAGCCCCGCAAATCGTCGGCTGTGCGCTGAAAGTCCACCAGCCTTTCGAGGATGGTCTCGAGAATGCCACCTGCTTCACCCGCGCGGATCATGTTCACATACAGACGCGAAAAGTGTTTCGGATGCGCGGCCAGCGCTTCTGCGAGCGACTTTCCACCCTTGATCTGCTTCAAAACGTCCTGGACGATCGCGCGAAGAGCGGGCTTGGATGTGAGTTCAGCCGTGATGCTGAGGCTTCGGTCGAGCGGCAGGCCGGCCTTGACCAGGGTCGCCAGTTCTTCGCTGAAAAACAGAAGGTCTTTCTGCGTGATGCCTTGAAAGTATGTCCTCGCGCGCGGCGTTTTCGGGGCGGCTTCCTCGATCGAGATCGGAATCAGGCCCATGCCTTGAATGCGTTGAGCCACGGTCCGCTGGTCGGCTGCTTCCAGCCGGCCCTGAGTCACACGACCCTCTCGAGAGACCGCTTTGTAGGAATACTGGCTCATACTTCCTGGGTTACGCGCAGCACTTCATCCGGCGTGGTTAGGCCGGCGAGAACTTTGGTCCACCCATCGTCGCGCAGCGTGAGCATGCCGGATTTCAAACCAGTATTCCGCATTACATTGGCGTCCGGATTCGTGACGATGAGATTGCGCATCGCTTCATCCACATCAAGCAGTTCGAAGATTCCGATGCGGCTTTCAAAACCCGTGCCGGAGCAACGCGCGCAACCGGCTCCGCGCTGGATCTCGACAAACTCCGTATCCAAGGCAGGAAAGCCGCTGTCGCGCAAGGCGGCGGCCGGCACACGCTCCGGCCGTTTGCAGTCTCCGCAGTTGACGCGGACCAACCTCTGGGCGAGCACGCCGATCAGGGACGAAGCGAGCAGATAGTCTTCAACGCCCATGTCGATGAGACGAGTCACGGCGCTCGTTGCGTCGTTTGTATGCAGCGTGCTGAACACGAGGTGACCGGTCAAGGCCGATCGGATGGCGATCTCGGCTGTTTCCAGATCGCGAATCTCTCCGATCATGATCACGTCCGGATCCTGACGGACGATGTGTCGAAGGCCCGTAGCGAAAGTCAGACCTATCTGGGGATTGACGTGAATCTGGTTCACGCCGTCCATCTGGTATTCGACCGGGTCCTCGATCGTGATGATCTTGCGATCCGGAATGTTGATCCGCTTCATCGCGCTGTACAACGTCGTCGTTTTGCCGCTGCCCGTCGGACCGGTCACGAGGAATATTCCATGCGGCTTGGACGTCATCTGGCAGATCTTCACGTAGAGATTCTCAGGGAAGCCGATGAGCCGGAGATCCATCAGTGAAGTGTTTGATTTGTCGAGGATACGCATGACGACACTTTCGCCCCACATCGTCGGCAGCGTCGAAATCCGCAGATCGATTTCCCGCCCGAGCACCTTCAGCTTGATTCGGCCGTCCTGTGGAAGCCGGCGCTCCGCAATATTCAGCTTTGCCATGAGCTTGATACGCGAAATGATCGCCGCTCGCATCTGATTGGGCGGGGCATCCACGTTATGAAGCACGCCGTCGACGCGATAGCGCAGGCGAAGATCTTTTTCGAACGGTTCAATGTGAATATCGCTGGCCCGGGATTCGACGGCGCGCGAAATGATCAGATTGACCATCCGGATAACAGGAACTTCCGACGCCAGGTCCCGCAGATGTTCGATATTTTCATCGTCGGTCGAAAATCCTTCGCCGAGGGTTTCAATGAGCTTTTGTTCGGGGCTCTCTTCTCCTCCGTAGAGACGCTCCAGTTCCTCGGCGATCTGCGATTCGGCAGCAAGAAAAACTCGAATGTCATGAGACGTCCGAAGACGAACTGCGGATTGTGTTTCGGTATCGAGGGGGTCTACCATGACCAGAGACAGGACATTGCCTTCCAGATGAACCGGCAGGACTCGAAACGTTCGCAGAAAGCGATAGGGCAACGCCGCCGGCTCCACCGGAACAGCCGGGAACTCATCGGTGAAAACGGGAATCCCGAGCTGATCGCTCAGCGTGCTGACGACGTCGCGCTCGGAAACGTAACCGAGGTCCACGAGGATCCGGCCCAGCTTTTCGCGCCGTTCCTGCTGCAATGCGAGGGCGTTTTTCAGGTCTTCATCGGAAATCAGGCCCCGATTGCGCAGCAGTTCTCCGATCGGTTTGATCTCCGCGACAAGCTGCGTTTTCATCAGAATTCCCGGAACGCCACCTGTTGAGGAGAGTCTTTCTTAGCGGACATCACGATTTGAACCGGCAGGTTCGGAATGTCTGCGGGCGTCGTGTTCAACACGTGAATGACAACGGCGAGCGAGTCCGAGGGCCCAATCGAGTCGGTTGTGCTCACCCGCTGCTTCACAAAGGCCGTCAGTTTTTCCTGAACATCTTTACGTCGCTGCGACACGACTGCGCGTACCTCCGCCGGTTTCTTGGGGGTACCGAATATTCCCGGCGAACCTTCGAAGGCGATCTCCACGCTGATGAGAACTCCATATCCCTCGATGTAGGCGGCACGTGATCGCTGCAGGACTTGCGATCCTGTGGAGTTTACGAGGCCATCAACCGATGACTGCAGCGGAGACATTTCTTTTTTGAAAGTGTCGGTTTGCGGTGTTGCGACTAACAGAATCAGGGCTAAAAGCTTCGTCAACATACATCAATCTCCTTCGGGCGAACGCTGGCCTTGGTTGTTCGGCGGAATTCTGGTGGCAATCACCAGCGTGTCGCGTTCAACAGCTTCCTGCCTGCGCTCCAGGTAGGCCAGAGACGCTTTCATATTTTGAATGTCCGTCGCAACGTCGGCGGTCGGAGTCGCATCCGGGGCCGTAGTAGTCGTCTCGCCGAAGGCAATCGTCAACTGCGAG
>Ga0137465_1000228_pt1 | contig 36482 bp, 26 predicted proteins | sample EasRivERMGT828_2_FD_104906 | JGI IMG/M metagenome (GOLD analysis project Ga0137465, IMG submission 104906) | Soil microbial communities from meander-bound floodplain in the East River, Colorado, USA - East River MetaG ERMGT828_2 | ecosystem: Environmental > Terrestrial > Soil > Floodplain ... | reverse complement strand
ATTGCCAAAAATAATTTCCGACCAAACCAAGAGCCAAGGCTGCTGCGCCTCACAGAGGCGCGCTCCGGGAGCGCGGGTCTGCGACCCGCAGCATGTCCAATAGGTTGCCAATCGGAAATGAATGCTGGCCAACCGCTCTAATAGCGGCTGGTTGCGCCAAATGTAAGTTCGTGCGGACGAGACGTCCGCGCCCCTTTTCAATGGAATCGTTGCGTCTCAGGCAGCTTCTTTTTCTATCCTCTATCATCGCCCTTTGCTAGCGTAGGTAGGAGCCGCTATGGGCGACAGGATCGAATTCACGTTGAACGGCCACGCCACTCCTATCCAAGGCGAGCCGCCCAATACAACCTTGCTTGAGTTCCTGCGCAGGCGCGGATTGACCGGTTCGAAGGAGGGTTGCGCGGAGGGCGATTGCGGCGCTTGCACTGTGGTCGTGCGCGACCGCGATGCCCATGGCCAACCCACGTGGCGGTCCCTTAACAGTTGCATCGTGCCCGTCGCGCTGTTGGTCGGACGGGAGGTTTTGACTGCGGAGGGCGTCGCGCCCAAGGGCCAGTTGCATCCGGTTCAGCAAGCGATGGTCGAATGCCATGGCTCTCAATGTGGTTATTGCACACCCGGCTTTATCTGTTCGCTTTTTGAAGGTTACCATCGCGGCGAACTCAAGGAACCCTGGCAGCTCGAGGATCAGCTCTGCGGCAATCTCTGTCGCTGCACCGGCTACCGGCCCATCCGCGACGCGGCCTGGCAAGCGTTTAAACAGAGGACCACCGACCCCGGAGCCCCTTCTCCGTCGCTAGCAGACCGCGCCCCATCAAAAACAGTCCAATACGAAACCGCCGGCGAAGTTTTCTTTCGTCCCGACTCTCTGGCCGAACTGCTGCGACTGCTTCGGCGTTACACCAACGCCAGTATCATCGCGGGCGCGACAGAACTTGGGCTCGACATCACCAAGCGATTCAAAAGGTTCCCGGTCCTCATTTCGCTCGAAGGCGTTGCCGAGTTGCGCGAAATCCGTGAAGCGCCCGCTTTCTGGACGATCGGCGCAGCCGCCACGCTGACGGACATCGAAGAGAAGCTTGCCGCAGAATATCCGCCGCTGCAAACGATGCTCCGGCTGTTCGGCTCACGACAGATTCGCAACCGCGCCACGATGGGAGGCAACCTCGTCACTGCCTCGCCCATCGGCGACTGCGCGCCGTTCCTGCTCGCGCATGATGCCCGAGTGGCTATAACCGGACGTGGGCCGCGGGAGATGTCCCTGGAGCGCTTTTTCACCGGCTATCGACAAACCGCGTTGCAGGAGCGCGAAGTGTTGACACATATGGTGCTGCCTCGCGGCCCATCGCACCGCGACGCGAAACGCTTCTCCGCTTTCTACAAAGTTTCGAAACGGCGCGAAATGGATATCGCGACGGTCGCGGCGTGTTTCGTGTTGGATATCGATGCTGAGGACACGGTGCGGCACGCGCGCCTGGCGTTCGGAGGGGTGGGGCCGATGCCCGTGCGCGCCCGTCGCGCCGAGCAGGCCATCACGGGACGCCAGTGGAACGAAAAGACGCGCGCGAAGGCGCTGGAAGTATTGGCGACCGAGTTCACGCCGATTTCGGACGTGCGGGGCAGCGCGGAATACCGGCGTGCGCTCGTGACGAGTCTGATGGAGAAATTCTTTCACGAAGAAGTAACGGCTAGCAGTTCCCCGGCGGGGAACATTCCATCACCTCAAGCCACGCGGTTTCACGAAGAACCAACGAGCCGCTTCCTTCGCCCTTCGGGCACCCTCTCCCCCTCGGGGGAGAGGGATGGGGTGAGGGGGCCATGTGTCGCAACACCGCACGAAAGCGCCCGCCTGCATGTCACGGGCGAGGCGCTTTATGCCGACGACCAAACAACCGGCCTGTTGGAGGTGTGGCCAGTCTGCGCGCCGCACACGCGGGCAAAAATTCTGCATCGTGATGCTTCCGTCGCGCGGGCTCTGCCGGGCATTCGCGCCGTATTGCTCGCCGAGGACGTGCCGGGGCTCAACGACGTGGGGATGGTGCGGCACGACGAGGTTCTGCTGGCGAGAGACGAAGTATCGTTCCACGGACAGATCGTCGGGCTGGTCGCAGGTGAGTCGCTCGAAGCGTGCCGGGCTGCTGCGGAGAAAGTGCTTGTCCAATACGATCCGTCGCCGCCGCTCCTCTCGATGGAAGCGGCCATTGCGGAAAGCAGTTTTCATACGCAGCCGAATTTCATCCGGCGTGACGACGTGCAGCAAGCGTTGCGCGATGCGCCGCATTCGTTCGAAGGCGAATTTGCCATCGCCGGGCAGGACCATTTTTATCTCGAAACGCAGGCGGCCTGGGCGAAGCCTGGCGAGGATGGCACGATGTTCGTCGTTTCCTCCACGCAGCATCCATCGGAAGTTCAAGCGGCCGTGGCAGGCGTCCTGGGCATAAGCGTCAACAAAGTTGTCGTCCAGGTTCCCCGTCTTGGCGGCGGTTTCGGTGGCAAAGAAACACAAGCGGCTGCACCCGCCGCGCTCGCGGCACTGGCGGCAACGAAAACGGGCCGTCCTGTGCGCGTGCGATGGAATCGCGATCAGGACATGATGCTGACGGGCAAGCGGCACCCTTTTCTGGCGCGCTTCCATGTGGGTTTTGACGATGACGGCCTGCTGCGGGGGGCGAAGATAGAATTGTTTTCCAACGGCGGCTGGTCGCTCGACCTGTCCTCGGCTGTAACCGACCGGGCACTGTTCCACCTCGACAATGCTTACTATATCCCGGCGGTTGAGTTTAGCGGTCGCGTGTGCAAAACCAATTTTGCGTCGAACACGGCCTTCCGAGGCTTCGGTGGTCCGCAGGGGATGCTGGTCATCGAGGAAATCCTGGATCGTGTGGCGCGCCGCCTGGGCTTGCCACCGGAAGTGGTGCGCGAACGCAACTTCTATCGAGGCGCGGGCGAGACGAATACCACGCATTATGGGCAGGAGATTGGCAACAGCGTCCTTCAGACCCTCTGGGAAGAGCTTAAACGCACGAGCGGCTTCGACGAGCGCCGCCGCGCCATCGCGAACTGGAATCGCGCGCAATTGCACCGCAAACGCGGTCTCGCCATTACGCCGGTGAAGTTCGGCATCTCGTTCACGACCACGCCGCTCAACCATGCCGGGGCCCTCGTGCTGCTTTTTCTGGATGGCTCCGTGCAGGTAAACCATGGGGGAACGGAGATGGGTCAAGGTGTGCACACCAACATCATGGCTATCGCCGCGAACGAACTCGGTGTGACGAAAGACAACATCCGTGTGATGCCCACCAGCACCGATAAAGTTCCCAACACGTCGGCAACCGCGGCTTCCTGCGGCACCGATCTGAACGGCGCGGCTGTAAAAAATGCCTGCGACGTTCTGCGCGCCCGCCTGACGCCCGTGGCAGCAGCGATATTGTCGGCCCAGGCCAAAGGCAAAGTGTCTGCCGACAAAATCGTGTTTGAGGCCAATCGAGTTTTCGTCGCGGATGCACCTGATGTGCAAACGAGCTTCCGGGACGTTGTCCGCCAAGCCCACGGAGAGCGCATCAGCGTGTCGGCGACCGGCTACTATCGCACGCCCGACATTTACTACGACCGCGATCGAGGCCGGGGCCGGCCGTTCTATTACTTTGCCTGCGGCGCGGCCGTCAGCGAGGTGGAGGTGGACGGCTTCACGGGCATGCTGGAGGTGCGGCGTGTGGACATTCTTCACGACGTGGGGCATTCAATCAATCCGGGCGTCAACCGCGGCCAAATCGAAGGGGGCTTTGTGCAAGGCATGGGCTGGCTGACGATGGAAGAACTGAAGTGGGACGAACAAGGCCGGTTGCTCACCCATTCACCGGACACCTACAAGATACCGGCGATGGGCGATACGCCGCGCGAGTTCAACGTGGCGTTTCTCGAGAATGCTGCGACGCCAGGAGTGATTCACGGCAGTAAGGCCGTGGGCGAGCCGCCGCTCATGCTGGCGATTTCCGTGCGCGAGGCCATCCGTGATGCTGTGGCTGCGTTTGGTCCGTCGGGCGGCGAAGTCACGCTGACAACACCGGCCACGTGCGAGGCGATCTTCCACGCAATTAAGCAACGGGGGCAGACAAGGGATGGCGCGCACATTCTACGGCCTACTGGGGAGACAAGCAAACCGGCGCTCGCTTTGGAAGATACAGCTTGAGAAACATTTCGTTCAATCCCAGCGTCCCTCTCCTTGCCATGAACAACCCTTCCAACTACCCCGAGGTATTGGACTGCGCCAGTCTTCCGGCGCTTGCGCATGGGCGAGTGCCGTCCCAAAGCGGCAGAGGGCTGCCGCAGTCCAAAACGCTTTCGCGCCGAACCACCCGTGCTTCGGTTCATGGTCACAAGGCGCGATTTCAGGATCATGGAAACTGTTCATGAGCGTCGCACCGACATTCTCCAACGTCCCATCGGGCATTGTTGTGCCGCCAGTGAAACCAGGGGTCGTGTTGCGTGCGACGGGGCTGCGCCGCGCCTTTGGTCGCGTGCGCGCGGTGGGCGATCTCAACGTGACAGTGCACGCCGGGGAAATCTATGGCTTCCTCGGCACCAATGGCGCGGGCAAGACGACCACCATCCGGATGCTCATGGGCATCATCAAATCGGACGCCGGCGCACTCGAACTGTTCGGCGTCGCGACGCGCCGGACGAGTCTCCGGCAAAAACAGCGCATCGGCTACGTCTCACAGGAGCAGACCTTCTACCCATGGATGACCTGCCGCGCCCTCGGGCGGTTTGTCGGAGGTCTCTATCCGACGTGGGACGCCGGCGAATTCGACCGACTACTGCGCGTGCTGGAATTGCCGCCGGATCGAAAAAGTTCGCAACTCTCCGGTGGAATGCGAGTGAAACTGGCGCTTGCCTTGGCGCTGGCATCGCGGCCCGCGCTGCTGATTCTGGACGAACCTACGTCCGGGCTCGATCCCGTGGCGCGCCGCGAGTTTCTCGACATCATCCAAGGGCAGGCTCGCGAGCATGACTGCACGACGTTCTTTTCCTCTCACCGCATCGATGAGGTCGAGCGGGTGGCGGATCGCGTGGGCATTATCCATCACGGGCAGATGCGCTACGAAGGCGACCTGCAGACCCTTCAGGCATCGGTGCGTCGCGTGCAGTTGCTCGTGAGTCCGGCCTCGGCGCCTGGCGCCATGGAAAGCGCTCTGAAACAGGGTTCATCCGTGCCCCCGCCGTTGCCGCCGGAGGTTTCCTCGGTCGATTTCGCAGCGCCCATCGGCTTTGCAGTGCTTCGGGACCAGACCCGCGATGGCGTGCGCACGCTGATCCTCAACGCGCCGCCCGCTGCCTGGGAAGCCTTTCAACACCCCAACGCTCAAGTCAGCACGCTCACGCTTGAAGACATCTTTATCGCGCTGGTGGGCAGCGCCGCCCAAATATGATCTGGACCCTGCTCTGCAAAGAACTGCGCCAGCATTGGCTCGCCTTGCTGCTCGCGGCGATTCTGACGCTGGCGGGCTACGGCCTTATAGTCATCAAGGGTATGATCGCTGGAGATGAGGGCAGCGTGCTTGTGGGCGTGCGCCTGTTTGTGATGAGCCTCGTGACCCTCTGCGCGCTAGTGATCTGCCATCGGCTTGTGGTGGTTGAATACAGTGGCAGGACCCAGTTGTTCCTTGAAGCTCTGCCGGTTTCATGCTGGTGGATGGTGGCTGTCAAATATGTTCTGGGCCTCGTCCTCGTACTGGGAGTCGTGGTAATCGCCCTGGGCCTGGCCTGTCTGGTCGGCTGGAGCAAGGAAGTGCTCTCCCCGCGTTACGTGGTCATCGTAGCCACACGTGCCATCTCGGCGGCGCTGTGTGCCTACCATTTCTTCTTCGTCATGGGGTTTCTTGGGCGCTACCGGCTGGCGCTGTATCTCGCGGTTCTTCTTGGCTGCTTTGCCGTGGATGAATTGACCGACCTCAAGTTGGACCGCTTCGGCCCTTTCGCGCTGCTGGACGAGCGTTTCCCTTTCGAAGGCGAACGCTTCCCGTGGGATGCCCTGCGCGTGACCTGGGGACTGAACGCTGCATTTTTGTCGATAGCCTTTCTGCTCGCGCTCACCCGTGAGGGCGCGGTCGCGTCACTGCTCGCGGAGAAAATGTCGCATCGGGAAAAAGTCTTTATCGCCGCGCTGCTGGTCGGCTTGGTCTTCGCCGTCAGCGTGCTCGAGGAGAAGAAGACACGCGCCCCTTTTGACCTGCACGATGCCGTGACGGAGCGACGCGCCGGTGTCGTGGCCAAAGTCGCTGCGAGACCGAGTGACAAGGACCCGGCCGAGTCGCTCGGCCGGCATGTCGCCGACGAATTGGCCGCCATGCGCGAATACCTCGGTTTGGGCAACCTTCCGCCCGTCTTCATCACGCGCCGACGCGACCTTGACGCCGATCGTTACGAACGGGGAGAACTGGAGGATGCCTCTGGCGTCCATCTGCAAGCGAACTTTGGCGCCAGCGAGTTCGATCGGGCCGAATTTACCGCCTGGCTGCGGCGCGAAGTGTTGCTCGCGCACACACAGGATCGTGCGAAGCTGGAGCCGAAGATGTGGGTTCTGGACGGCTTCGCACTGTTCGACGGCATGCGCGACCGCGCCACTGACCCGCTGACGCAAGACAAGACGCTCGCCCTTCGTGCTCTCTACGGCCAGGAGCTTGGCTTTGAGTCTGGCGACTTGTCACGGTGGCACAGCTTCCGTGAGCGTGTCGGCGGTGACATCGCCGCGGGTGTGGCGTGGTCCGGCTTGAAGACGCTGGCGCGACGGGCCGGACCGGAACGCTGCCAAAATTTCCTGCGCGCCGTGCTCGGTGTGGAGGTGCCGAGGGATTTCCGCGCCCTGCTTCGCGAACGCTCGGCTAAGCTGGAACACCTGCTCATGACTCAAGCTGGCCTGACACTTGGCCAGTTCTGGTCGCTATGGCAGGAAGAGCTGGCCTCCATGCGACGCGAACTTGCAGACGACCTCGCGCAACTGCCAAAACTGCGCGCCGAGGTCATCTACGTCCCGCTGTCAGCGGAATCGCGACAGATTCGCTACCGCGTGCGTATTGAGCCGCCGCCAGACCGGGCGCCTTATTCGTTTCTTCACCACCAATTGCCTGTCTTTGATGAGGAAGTCGCCCCGCAATCGATCCACCGTGAGCAGAATCTTTATCCTCAGCGTCGCGAAGGTGAATTGCCCCACACCTTTGCCCGTGGCACTCGCCTCTACTGGACTTTTTCCCTTGATGTCCCCGCCTTGGGTTGCTCTGTGATTTCGGGCTGGAAGCGGGATGAGATTCGGTGAAGGACGATGTATGCGTGCCCTATTGAAAAAAGAACTCCGCTCGGCGCTGCCGTTTCTCATGCTGGTGTTGTTCTTCGCCTCGCTGGACTGGGTGTCACTCTCCTTGACGGAGTACCCGGAACAATTTCCGCTCTCGAAAGTTTTGACGGAGGAACATCGCACCGACGCGCAAATAACCTCGTTTATCATGGCTATCGCCCTTGCCCTCGGCTTGCTTGTGCGCGAGCGCGATGAAGGCACGCTGGCCTTCCTGGATGGCTTGCCGGTCAGCCGGGCCAGAATTTTTTTCTGCAAAGTGGCCGTCGCGGTTGGCGTGCTCTGGCTGATACCGCTGGCGGGCTTTCTCCTCAACGTGACCGTGCACGCGCTGTCCTGGACGTCGCTCAACACCAGCATGCACTGGGGCCTGCTGCTCACCGCTGCGGCGCTCGATGCTGTGGCGTGCGTGATTTATCTCGCGGTCGGTCTGGCGCTGTCGTTCCTGCGCCGCTTTGCGCTGCTGGCATTAGGGCTTCTCATGTGGGTTTGGGTGCTCTTGCGGCAGATGGAAATCCCCGTGGCGCCATTGCTCGACATCTTCTCGCTCGGCGACCCGGTGTTCGAGGGACAACGCTGGCTGGTGCCGTGGCCAAAGCTAGCCGCACAGTTGTCTTTGGCCGTGATCTGTGCCGGCACCGCCTTTATTGCGTTTCAACACTCTGGCGACAGCGCAGAGAGGCTGGTGGCACGATTGAGACGCTGGCGCGGCAGCGCTTTGCTGGCAGGGGCGACCACCGTGCTCATCACGACGGTTTGGATTGGCTTGGTGTATTACTGGATCGAAGAGAGTGACGACAAGACCCGAGAGAAAGTCCATTACACACCCTGGTCAACCGCTCGCGCCAACACGGCCCGTTACCAGTTTCTCTATCCCGACGACCGTAACGCCTCGGTCCGCGAACTGGTGAACCGTGCGGACATGGTCGAGGCCAAGGTCCGCGAATTCCTCAATGCACCCGCGCTCGGCTCGATTGTCGTCGATCTGGTTGGCGAACAACCGCGCCACGCAGGCCAGGCTTACTGGAAAAAAATCCACATGAACCTATCCTCGGATGGGGCGGAAACCGATTTGGACCAACTGCTCGCGGTGCTCGGGCACGAGACCGCTCACGTTTACAGCGATCATCTTAGCGAATCGCGTTTGTCGGACAAATTCGAGTCCACGCGATTCTTCAGCGAAGGTTTGGCGTCCTTCGTTGAATATCATCTCTTTCAGCCGCCGGCCAAACTCGCGTCGCTGCGCCGCGTCGCCGCCGTGACGCGCGCACGGGACGAAGTGAAGCTCCAGGAATTGTTCGACGACAGTCAACTGACGCGCAAGCGGGACCGCGACCTCGTTTATCCGCTGGGTGAAGTGTTCGTCGCCGCGCTGGTCAAGCGTCATGGCGCGGAAGCAGCGGGCAAGTTACTGCGGGCCTTCGCTCGCAAGAAGGCGCCCAAGGATCTGAGGGGTTTCGCGCTTTGGCAGGACACCTTTCAGGCTTGCGGCTACAATTTGTCCGAGACAACCGATGGATTTTTGGCCGAATTGGATCTCCTGGTGGCGGAACATCGTCTATTCATCGATTCCCTCCCTCGGTTGCACGGGGCAGTCGCGCAGGGCGATGGGCACATCTGCGTGCGGGTTTCCCATGAAGGAAACGCGCCGGGGAAAATCGTGTGCCGCTTCCGTCCACGCGCCGATACGGAGGACCGCTTCTACGAGCTGCGCTTTGCGGAGAAGGGCAACAGCTGCGAGGTGCGTAGCGCAAGCTACCAGGAACGCTCCTTCTGGTATCAACTGGGCTGGTGGATTGAGAAGGAGGCAAGCCAGGTCATCTATGGACCCTGGGTGGAGGTGTTGCGGCAACAGTAAAGGATTTGGCAGCATTTATGGCGAGCGCTTGCAGCGTTGGAAGGCGACAGCCTACCCTGTCGGCATGAGAAACCTGCAGCACAAACTAAGCATCGCCCGCGGCGAGCAACCGGCCGAACTGCTGTTCCAGAACGCCCGCGTCGTCAATGTGCTCAGTGGTGAGGTTCATCCGGCCGACGTGGCGGTGGACGACGGGCGCATCATTGGCTTCGGCGATTACGAGGCGCGAACTGTGATCGACCTCGAAGGGCGCTATCTGGCTCCCAGTTTCATCGACGGACACTTTCACGTGGAAAGCAGCCTGCTCACGATTCCCGAATTGGTTCGCGCCGTCGCGCCGCATGGCACGGGCGTGATGGTCATCGATCCGCACGAATATGCGAACGTGCTCGGCCTGGACGGAATTCGCTACGTGTTGGAGTCGAGCAAGAATCTCACCGTGGATTTTTTCATCATGCTGCCATCGTGCGTTCCAGCAACCCCGCTGGAAACGGCCGGCGCGCGACTGACGGCTGATGACTTGCGATTGATGATCCACGACGAGCGCATCGCGGGCATCGCCGAACTGATGAATTATCCCGGCGTGTTTCTCGGTCAGGAGAGCGAACTGCAAAAAATAGAGGCCGGCAAAGGCAAGGCCATTGATGGTCATGCGCCGGGCTTGCGCGGCAAGAATCTCAATGCTTATGCGCTCGCCGGCGTGCGATCGGACCACGAGTCCACCGAGACGATGGAAGCAATCGAGAAGCTGCGCAACGGAATGCATCTGCTGGTGCGCGAAGGCAGCACGGAGCGGAATCTGGCCACACTGGTGCCGCTCATCACGCCGGCCAACGCGGCCAACTGCTCCTTCGCTGCGGACGACAAGTTGCCGGGCGATCTGGTCGCGGAAGGCCACATCGATCATTGCGTGCGCAAGGCAATCAGGCTGGGCGTGCCGCCGATTACGGCGTTCCAGATGGCCACGATCAACACCGCGCGGCATTACCGCCTGCGGAACTTCGGCGCCATTGCACCGCGCTATTGGGCAGACTTTGTCGTGTTCGAAGATCTGAACGAGCTGCGCATCGAGCGGACCTACAAGCGCGGCCTGCTCGTGGCTGAAAATGGGAAATACGTGGCGCAAAATCCGCCTGCTGTGCCGCCTCCCCGCAGCACGATGAACCTGCGTTACGCGACGGCCGATTTGATCATCCGCCACAGTGGCGGCTCGCGACTGAACGTGATTGAAATCGTGCCGCAACAAATCGTCACCAAACGCTTGGTGGCGCCCGCCATCGTCAAGGACGGGCAACTCGTCCCCGATGTGGCAGGGGATATCCTGAAACTGGTGGTCGTCGAACGGCATCGTGCCACGGGCAATGTCGGTGTCGGTTTCGTACGCGGGTTTCGCTTGCAGCACGGCGCGTTGGGCTCGACGGTGGCCCACGACGCGCACAACGTCGTGGTCGTCGGCACCAACGACTCGGACATTCTGGCGGCGATTGAAGCCCTGGCACGCATGCAGGGCGGACTGGTGGCCGTGGCCAACGGCGAGGTGCGCGCCGCGCTGGCTCTGCCCATCGCCGGGCTGGTTTCTGATCAGCCGCTGGAGACGGTGATGCAGCAAGTGACTGACCTGAACAACGCTGCCAAAGCATTGGGCTGCGAGCTCAACGCGCCGTTCATGACGCTCTCTTTCCTCAGCCTTTCGCCCATTCCGGAACTCAAGCTGACGGACCAGGGCTTGATCGACTCGGTCAACTTGCGTCCGACGAATCTCGTCGAATAAGGGCGTTTCGATGGCCGGTGGTTTAGCGCCGGGTATCAGATGGACGGCCTGTCCGCCCTCCGATAGGCCTCGGCGAGCAAAGTGATGGGATGCACCACGCGCACTTGCAGTCCTTCCTTTCTCACGCCGTTGATGATTTGCAGCAGGCAACCCGGATTACCCGTCGCCACCACCTGCGCGGCCGTGCTTTTGATGTGTTTGATCTTGCGGTCCAAAAGTTCGCCGGCCATCTCCGGCTGAATCAAATTGTAAATGCCCGCGCTGCCGCAGCACCAAGTGCTTTCCGGCAGTTCCACCAGTTTCAGGTTTGGAATCGCGCCCAGAAGTTGTCTCGGCTCCACCGTAATTTTTTGTCCGTGGCAAAGGTGACAGGCCTCGTGATATGTCACCGTTTGTTCGGGCAGATCGACCGCTTGGGGCGGCGTGATGCCGATCCGGGCCAGCCATTCGTGAACGTCTTTGACTTTCCGGTCCCAAAGCTCGGCGCGTCGATGATAAACCGGGTCATCCGCCAACAGTTTGGCGTAATGCTTCAGGTGCGATCCGCAGCCCGCCGCGTTGGTGATGATGGCGTCGAAGTCTTGCGGCGGGAATTGGTCGATTTGTTTTCGCGCCAACTGTTGGGCCAGTTCCCATTCGCCGTTATGCGCGTGGAGCGAGCCGCAGCAATGCTGTTCGGGCGGCGTAATGACTTCGCAGCCGTTGCGCGACATCACTTCGACCGTATCGCGGTTCACGTCGCTGAAAACCAGGTCCTGAGCGCAGCCGGTGAGCATCGCCACGCGATATTTCTTCGCACCGATGGCCGAAGTGACAGGCGCAATCAGGTCGGCGGAGAATTGCTCCTGAATCGCGGGTGTCATCGCTTCAAGTTCACGCAGCCGTTTGGGAAGAAGCCCTCCACTCCACCGCGCCAGCGTTTGCAGCCCGAGCTGCTGATAAAGCCGCAACAGACGGCCAACCAGTTGCAGCCGGTTTAAATCCATGAAGAGCCAGCGCAACGTGAGACTGCGGATGAAGCTGCGCCGGGGCGTTCGCAATACGCCGCTTTGTTCTGCCTCGGCCCGTGCGTGTTCAAAAAGCTCCGCGTAGTTCACCCCGGCGGGACAAGCGGTCATGCAGGCCAAACAACCGAGGCAAAAATACATCTCCTCCGCGAAGGCTTCCGTGGGCTGGAGTCTGTCGTCCGCAATTGCGCGCATGAGCGCGATACGCCCGCGCGGGCTGTTGCGTTCCAGTTTGGTCGCGTCATAAGTGGGACAGGTCGGCAGGCAAAGGCCGCAGTGCATGCATTGCTGCACCACGGAGTAATCGAGATTCTTAAGATGCGAAACGGTCGCGTTCATCGAGTCCGTTGGCCAACGATAAACGCAGGCAGGCGCGGATACGACGATTTTTCTTTCGGACTGTATTTTTCACTCGCCAAGGGTAAAAGAGTTCATCTTTATTTGGTGATGGAACAGATTATCATTCTGGATTTCGGGTCGCAGTACACGCAGGTCATTGCGCGCCGCATCCGCGAAGCCAATGTGTATTGCACCATCCTGCCATACAACACACCTGCAAAAGAGCTGGCCGCGCTGCGACCCGGTGGATTGGTTCTGTCGGGCGGACCGGCCAGTGTCTATGCGCCGAAGGCGCCACATCCCGACCCGCGCATTTTTGAGTTGGACATTCCCGTACTGGGCATTTGTTACGGCCTTCAACTGCTGGCGCATTACCTCGGGGGCAAAGTCGAGCCGGGCCAAAAGCGCGAATACGGCAAGGGCACGTTGCTGGTCAAGGACAGGAGTTCTCCGCTTTTCCTGAACCTGCCGGCCAAACTGCAGGTTTGGAATTCTCATGGCGACAAGCTCACCCGAATTCCGTTGGGTTTTAAGCCGGTGGCGATTACCGACAATTCCAATTATGCCGCGCTTGAAAACCGATCCAAAAAATTCTTTGGGCTCCAGTTCCATCCCGAAGTGGGCCACACGCCGCGCGGCGCCGAAATTATCAGCAACTTCGTCCATCACATCTGCGGCTGCGGCCGGGCCTGGACGATGCACAATTATGTGGACCAGGCTGTCACTGCCGTCCGCGAACAGGTGGGTGGCGAGCGCGTCATTCTTGGATTGAGCGGCGGGGTCGATTCGAGCGTGGCCGCGGCACTCATCCACAAAGCGATCGGCGATCAGCTCACCTGCATCTTCGTCAACAATGGCCTCTTGCGCGGACGCGAGGCCGGGGTGGTGCAGGAAGTGTTTGGCCGCCACTTCAAGATCAAGCTCCACTACGAAAACGCCTCGGCGCTGTTTTTGCGCCGGCTCAAGGATGTCACCAATCCGGAGCGCAAACGGAAAATCATTGGGCGGACATTCATCGAAGTCTTTCAAGCGGCGACGAAGAAGGTGGGCCAGGCAACGTTTCTGGCTCAAGGCACGCTCTATCCCGACGTGATCGAGTCGGTGCCCATTGCGGGCAACCCGGCTGCGATGATCAAGAGCCACCATAACGTCGGCGGCTTGCCTCGGAAGATGAGATTTCAATTGGTGGAACCCCTGAAGTGCCTGTTCAAAGATGAGGTGCGGCAGTTGGGGCTGGAACTTGGTCTTCCGAAAGAAATCGTTTTTCGCCAGCCGTTCCCGGGGCCGGGTCTGGCCGTGCGCATTCTGGGCGAAGTGACTCCGTCTCGCTGCGCTATTTTACGCGAGGCCGATACCATCGTCGTCGAGGAAATGAAAGCCAGCGGCTGGTATTACAAGATCTGGCAAAGCTTCGCTGTGCTCTTGCCTGTGCGCAGCGTCGGCGTGATGGGCGACGAGCGGACCTACGATTATACTGTGGTCATCCGCGCCGTTGAATCGCAGGACGGCATGACGGCGGACTGGGTGAAGCTCCCCTATGACCTACTCGAACGGCTTTCCAGCCGCATCATCAATGACGTGAAGGGTGTTAATCGCGTGTGTTTCGACATTTCCAGCAAGCCGCCGGCGACGATCGAGTGGGAGTAGCCGGCGAACCCGGTCGGTTGAAAGCGTGCAGGCGCTCAATCGCGTGTTATCCAATCCCGACGGTGGACCTACTGCGTTTCTATATCGATTGCCAAAAGTAATTTCCGAAAAGGTGGGCGACGCCCTGCTGGGCGTTGCGGCAAACCGGCAGGTTTGCCCCACCTTTTCGGAGATTACTTTTGGCAATCACTCTAATCTTTCTTTAATCTCTCCGGTGGATCGCGCTTGTCTCGTCGTCGCCCCTTCGCAAAATGATGGCCATGGTTGATGTATGGAAATCTGGTTTGGCGGCGTTCCTTATCGTGGGAATCGCCGGCTGCCAGACGGCGAGTAAGCCTCCTGCACCGCTCACCACTGTAACGGTTGAAGAAAGGCTGGAAATTGCTCCGCCCGCGCCGTTAGAGCCGGCGGGCGTTGCCGCCTCCGCCCCGCCCGCGTTGGTGGTCCAGCCGATCTGGCCGACGAATTGGTTTAACACCTGGATTTCCCTGGAGAGTTGGGGAAAATACAATAACCTCGGCAAGCCCATCCGCGTTTCCCCCGCGCCGCATGCCACCTATCAGTTTCAGACCACGAACGCAGCCATGTCGATCAAGGTGGGCAGTCGTGTGGCTTACTGCAATGGCCTGGAATGCTGGCTGGGTTACGCGCCGCAACTGATTAATGGACTGCCTTACATCCATGCGCTCGATGCCCGGAAGAACTTCCAGCCGCTGCTGAGCTTGCCCGGTTACCGTTTCAAAACGAACCGCACGATCGCGATCGATCCCGGACACGGCGGCAAGGACAGCGGCGCCCGGAGCATCTTCAACGGGGAATTCGAGAAGACCTATACCCTCGATTGGGCGCAGCGGATGGCGAGGCTGCTCGCCAGCAACGGCTGGAATGTCGTGCTCACGCGCACGCGCGATGCCGATGTGTCGTTGCAGGAGCGGGTGGCGGCCGCCGACCGCGCCAATGCGGATGTGTTTCTGAGCCTGCATTTCAATTCCGGTTTGCCCAACCGTGAACTGGCCGGGATCGAAACCTACTGCCTTACACCCACAGGCATGCCCTCGCATCTGGTGCGGACTTACGAAGACGATCCGAGACAGAGCTATCCGAACAACGCATATGATGAGCAGAATTTTCAGGTGGCCATGCGACTGCATCGGACGCTTTTGCAATCTACGGGCGCAACGGATCGCGGGGTGCGGCGGGCGCGCTTCATGGGCGTATTGCGAGGACAGAACCGTCCGGCGGTGCTGCTCGAAGCGGGTTATCTCTCTAATGCGGGCGAAGCGCGCAATATTGCTTCGCCGGAGTACCGGCAAAAATTGGCGGAAGCATTGGCGAGGGCGCTCGATTGACCGCGGAGTGTGCAACAAAAAAGGCGTCCCTGTGCGGGACGCCTTTTGAGAATTGCATGAAACTACGGTGGCAGGAGCATGTGAATGTCAGGTCCGCCCTCGTCGCCAAACATGAGAAATTCGTCCAGCCTGGCTTTATCCACCTGATGGACTGAATTATCAGCAATAGCGAGATTTCCAGCCCTTTTGTGAATAGCCTCGCTGAATCTGATATTTGGGTTGATCGTAGGCCTGACATTGAACGGCGTGGCATTGTCCACCCCAGAAGAGCAGGTGGTTGGCGACCCGCCTCCCAAGAGATTCCGATCCCCATATGTTATGTGACGTGAAGATCTCTCAAGAGTATTGACGCTGGCACCACCAGAATATCCCGCGTCCAAGCCTACAAAGTAACTCAGGGAGGCGTTTCTATAACCGACAGTGACAAAACCTTCATTGGGCGGGCCCGCACCTCCCCAGTTGCCTGCCGGCTTCCTTGGAGGATTCGCCCTGTCGCTGGGGCATATGAGGACTCTCGGATTGGCCAATTGGTTCGAAATCCAGGAAAGATGGAGCCAGGCGTTTTCGTCAAAGGGATCGGCCCTCGATGACCCTTCTGAATTGTCCCAGTCGAAGGGTCCTGCTCCTCCACCCGCAGGGCGGCGGGCGGGAATTCTCCAATGGAAAGTGTTCTTCTCATTGTCGTTAATCCACATGTGCGTCGCCAATATCATTTGCTTCAGATTACTCACGCAACTGATGCGGCGGCCCTTTTCCTTGGCCCTGGCCAGAGCCGGCAGGAGCAACCCTGCCAGAATGGCAATAATGGCGATAACGACCAACAATTCGATAAGAGTAAACGCTGAGCGTGCTCCTGGGTTCTTATTTTTCATAATGTTGCCTGAATAATCGTTATTCATCGATTTTAGCGCACTGCCAAGTCCATTCGATCTTCAACAGACCAGTCCATCTCCTTGTATGAGCTTCACGGCAAAACTTTATTCCCAGGAAAATGTGAGACACACAGGCACCCTCTCATCGGGTGCCTGTGCGTCCGCAGCAAACTCAAACTTAAACTCAAACCTCAAACGCACTAGGGCTTGCGCAGGTTGACATTCATGCCGTCGTCTTTGATCGCGTTATCGAGGTGTTTTCTGAGATTGGCATCGTTCACCTGTTGAACGCTGCCGTCTGCAAGGCCAATGTTGCCATTGTCATTGTGAATCCCGAGCGTCCATCCCGTGTTTGCAGCTTGAGATTGCGCTACAGTGTAAGAGTATTTTCTCTGCGTAGCGGTGCCACCCTCCAGGTTATGGTCTCCACTCAGGATCTTGTTCGGCCTGGTTTCATCGGCATCTTCGCCCGTGAAGTAGCTGAGATAGAGGCATTCCGGACTCCCCGTTCGAGGAGTAGGCAACAGCGAAACAGGATTGTTAAGGGAACTGCCATACATGACCTGCGCTTTAATGACTCCCGAATCGCTGTTACAAGTCAGGATCTTGGGATTGATGATTTCGTTCGAAGCCACCACAAAATTGGTCCAGCTATTCACACTATCAGGTGCGCCTTGGGATCCACCGAGATTTGCGGGCGTCTGCCACGGGAACCTGTCTTCATGGTCGTTGGAGTAAACTCGAAAGGCCAACCCTACCTGCTTCAGATTGCTGGCGCAGTTAACACGCGCGGCCCTTGCTTTGGCTTTAGCCAGGGCTGGCAAAAGTAATCCCGCCAGGATGGCGATGATGGCGATAACGACCAGCAGCTCAATAAGAGTGAAGGCGCTGGTCTTTTTGTGGTTGGTGCTTTGTTTCATATTTTGTTTGAGTATCTCTGGGTCAGGCATCATTTAATTTGCGATTGACCATGGTGTCAACACGATTTCAGAATCTTTTAGCAGCGGAAGTGCCACTGGATTCTTGCTACAAAAACGGCTCAAACACAACGACCCTCAGACTGCGTTGCTTGAATAATTCACGCAGAATGCGTGAGAATGGCGCAGCCCTCCCTCGCACTGGACGGGCCAGAACCCGCCACGAAAAGCGTGAAACTTAAGACCGCCTACGGTGAGTTCGTGTATCGCCGCAACCGATAGAACTGTGCCGCCCTGGAGGTGGGTATGTTGGTGCTGTTGCGCATGGGCGGCTGCACCTCCAGCCACGGCCCTGTTACCTTGTCCGCATATTCGAGCGCGAAACCATTGTTGGTGGTGGTATGCGCCGGGCCATTCGTGAATCGGAGGTTAACGTTGGGAGTGGCCCGCGTTATGTACAATCGAGGCGCGGGTGGATTGGTCAGGGTACAGGAATTAAGGAAAATGCCATCGATTTGAAGGCCCAAGACGATGTCATTGTCGTTATCCGCAGCAAATTGATGCAGCTCCACCGCCACCACATTATCACCCAGAAGCAGGTTGGTGACGGTCACAGTTATCAGCGCGCTGCAGGTTGCATCGCCAACCTCAGGTGTCGCCAATGTGGTGGCGCTGATTTGACCGGCAGGGAGATTGACGCGCGTACCCGGAAGCTCGACCCCATTCAGGTAGAATACGGCCCCATCATCGACCGTATACCTCAAACGCAGCGACGCTTCTCCGGCTCGAGAAGAAGTAAAATGCGTGCGGAAATAGTAGGTGACCACCCCGAGGCTGGGGACCGTGTTGGCGGTGCCCATGCAAAGCACGAATGCCGGGCTTTGATCGTAAACAACAGCCCCCTGTCCGGTTCCCCAGCCGGGTATGTTGTCATCATACGTTCGCTGTCGCCATGCGGTGCCCAGATCGACGCCATCTTCATTCCACTTCCACGTTTGATTGAGTTCCACAAAGGCATTCGTGCTATAGGAACTGATGGTGATCTGGCTGTTGGGAGGAATGAAGTTCGTCGGGAACCTGAAGCTATCACCAACATTGTTGACCGTTAAGAGATAGCAAACGGCAGGATCCAAATTGGTCACCATGGTCAGACGAATCACCTCGCCGGCATGACCGATCACGTTGTTAGAGACGGCGATCCGGTTGGTCATGCCGAAAATCGTGATCGCATAATTGGTATGGTTGGTGGCGGCCGGTTTCGTGACTGGTTCATCGAAAAGAATGTGGACTTGATTGTTGTTGGTGATCACAGCCTCAACCAGTCGCGGCCCAAAAACATCCGGCACCACCGACAACACGGCAACCGTGCTGGTCGCGCTGTTCAAGACATTGGTCACGACAACCCGGTACTGAATCCCGCTCATGTTGGTCGTCGTCGCGCTGGTCGTTGCATAGGAGGCAAAGTTTGTTCCGGCAGCGCCGGGAATTTGCACAAAACCCGAGGGCCCATTCGTAAACCAGCGATAATACGCGGGCCCACCCGAAACCCCGACACTGAAGGTGGCTGGCTTGCCCGCCTGGATTGTGATGCTGTCAGGTTGATTTGTTATGGCAAGGGCGACAGGGACCGCCGCCTCCAGCCTCATGCCGAAAACGGCATCTGAGCTGGCCGTTCCATTCTGATGCAATTCAGCCGCCACGACATTATCCCCGGCCAGCAGGTTGGTTGCGGCCACGGTAAACGTAATGACCTCGTTCGTCCCCTCGGCGGCGGGTTGAGCGTCGGCCTGCGTCGTGTAGATTTGGTTCGTTGGCACTCTGTATCGGTAGAGTTCCACTCCGTTGAGATAAAACACCGCGCCATCGTCGAGGTAGTGCGATGCCGTCATGACAACGCCGGTTCTGCTCAAGTTGGCAGGATAATTGAAGTGCGTGCGAAAATAAACGGTGATGACGCCACTGACACTCGGTTCTGCTAAGGTCGTTTGAAATGGAAACGGATAGTTTCCGGGATTACCGGGTTCGATGCCCAGCAAACCCAATCCTTGATCCCAAGGGGCGGGAGCGTCGTTGTAAGTCCGCTCTTTCCACGCGGTCAACAGGTTGCTGCCCGACTGATTGTATCTCCAGAGGTTGGTATATTGGATCAGAAGAAGGTTCGTCTGGGCGCTGATATTGGCAACCCATCCCATGAGGACTAATCCCAGAGCTACTACTTTCAAACAGTTTATTCGCATAAGATCCCTTTTATGTTCGCTAAGCTTGAGCCGTACTTCTCAAATTGATGATTGACGCGTTATTAGCGTGTTCCATGCCACGCTCAAAAAATGGCTGGCACGCTCCGCAACGCACGTGGATCATGTTATCAAAGGAGCATGAGTTCGCCCATTTGGCAACCGGCAACATGGTCCGAATCATCCCGAGCTGCGGTAGGCGACCGCGCTCAGGCAAGGAAAGGCTGACCAACCCCTGTTGCTTTGCCTTTCGGTGAGCCAACGAGGGCGCAGTCGATTGGAGGTGCTTCGCCCTCATGCTGCCATTGAATGACTTCATTAAGCATGGTTCCGGACAAAAATTCAAGTTCAGAATTGGGAGCCCGGTATTTTGCTTGCTCGTAGCGTCAATGGTGCGTAATTAATCGCCGGAAGAGATGGCTGAAGGCCCGTAAAACCCGGTCAGAAGTGAATTCAGCCATACTTTTATCGTTGGCCCGCGTGGCGGAATTGGCAGACGCGCTAGATTCAGGTTCTAGTGAGTAACATCGTACAGGTTCAAGTCCTGTCGCGGGCACCAGAAAACATTGAGGTTTTTAAATCTTTCCTTTTTCCAGAGTGAGAGTGAAAACGGGGTGAAGTTTGGCGGAGAGAGGGAGATTCGAACTCCCGGTGGGGTTTAAGCCCACTCACGCTTTCCAGGCGTGCGCTTTAAACCACTCAGCCATCTCTCCACCGATAGCCGTAATCTGAAGGACGCCACGCAGCCACGCAACGCTTTTTACCATTTCGTCACCGGCGCGAATTTAACGCGGTCGCCCTGTCGAAGCAAAAATATCGCTTCATTGTTTCCCGTTCCTTCGCCACGTGCAGGATCAAAGACCCTCAGCGCGGTATGCCCAATGAGGTTCCATCCGCCCGGCGAATCCACCGTGTAAATGCCAGTGTGCTCCCCTCCGATGCCTACGGCCCCCGCCAGCACGCGAGGTCGTGGCGAGGCCAACCGCGGCGTGTGCAGGCGAGGATCGAGATCGCCCAAGTAAGGGAAGCCCGGCGAAAAGCCGAGCATATAGACCTTGTAAACAGGAGCGGAATGGATCGCGCAGACTTCCTCCACAGTCAACTGATGACATTGGGCCACGTGCTCCAAATCCGGTCCGTCATAAACAAGGGGAATGTCCTTGACCGGCGCCGGCGGCATTTTGGCTGAAGCTGTGTTTTTCAATCGTTCTGCCAGTTCGTCGGCCAGCTTACTTGCGTCGGCCACCGCACGCGGATCGAATTCCAGCAGAATGGTCGTGAACGCCGGCACGAATTCAACCAGACCCGGGGGCGGGTTCCGCTCCAGTTCGGCGGTGATGGCACGCCCTCGCTCAAAGGCCTCATCCCCGAGGCGCTCCGCAAATTGGAACAGAATCGCATGCGGACCGTAAGAACTCCATTTCATGACAACTCACGGGAGTGTCGCCGTCAGGCCGAATTCCGTCAAAGTCTTCTGAACGCAACAGCGCGCTCATGATCGGTGAGTCCCCTAAAGCAAAGAATTCTTTGACGGAAAGAACCTGTCCTGACGTCGGAAGTTTCATGCGACTACTTTGAAACAGCAGCCTCTGCTCGGTTTCATTTTTCAATTTCTGCTGACGGGTGATGAGAGCGCTGCGCTGTCGTTGCCTGCGTGAGAAAGCTGCGGTTCGCTCCAGCCCCCGCCAAGGGCCTTGATGAGTTGAACGGCGGCAATTTGGCGCTGGCCGGCAAGCTGCGTGTTGGCGCGCTCTGTCTGGAGGGCCTCACGGCTGGCGTCCACGACTTCAAGATAACTCACGATGCCGGCCGTGTAGCGTTGTGTCGCCAGGTCGGCAGCCCGACGCGCGCTCGCTACGGCGCGTTGCTGGGCGGCAGCCTGTTCTGTCAGATGCCCAATTGCGGAAACACTGTTCTCCACTTCGCCAAAGGCGATGAGTACGCGCTGACGATAGCGTGCGACCGCTTCCTCATAACTGGCTTGCGAGCGCTTATAATTCGCCAGGTTGCGCCCGCCCGCGAAGATGGGCAACGACAGGCTCGGGCCGATCGACCACACGCGGCCGTCCCACTTGAACAGTGTGTCCACGTCCGCACTCACGTAGCCACCCGAACCGGTCAGACTCAGAACCGGGAAGAAGGCGGCTTTGGCGACGCCGATCTGGGCATTGGCCGATGCGAGCTGGCGCTCGGCTTCCGCAACGTCAGGCCGGCGCTCCAACAGTTCCGCGGGCAAGCCGGCAGGAATGGCGGGCGGTTGCGGATTCCATCTCGAATCCGCGTCATCGAGCGCCGCGAGTTTGAAATTCGATGGATTCGCACCCACCAGAATGGCAATGGCGTTCTCCAGTTCGCTTCGCCGTTGGGCGAGCGATGCCGCTTCGGCTTCGGTCGTGGCCAACTCGGTTTCGGCGCGGGCCACATCAAGCTCGTTACCGATGCCGCCCTCGAAACGGCTGCGCACCAGGCGCACCTGCTCTTTGCGCAGACCCACCGTGCCTGCGACGGTGGCCCTTTCAGCATCGAGCGCTCGGAGCGCAAAATAGTTTTGCGCAACGTCGGCCTGCAACGTGAGCAGGATGTTGTGGAACGCGGCGGCGCTGGCTGCGGCGTCCGCACGCGCGCCTTCGAAACCGCGTCGCACGCGTCCCCAAAGATCGATCTCATAGCTCAAGTCGAGCGGCGCGCGAAACGTGTTCACAGTGATGCCGCCAAAGTTGGGCACCTGGTGGGGCGAAAAACGCTCGCGGGTAATACTGGGGTCGAAGTTGAGATTAGGAAGCAGTTCGCTGCGGGCCACCCGTGCAACCGCACGGGCCTGGTCCACCCGGGCGACAGCGGCTTTGAGTTCCTGGTTCGCGCTTGCAGCGCGGTTTTCGAGATCGCTGAGCATTTTGTCGCCGAAAATCTCCCACCACGCGCCCTTGGGCACGTTGTCGAGCGGCGTCGCTTCCTTCCATACGCCAAACTCATTGGTGGACTTGTACGACTCCGGCGCCACGCTGGTGGGACGGACATAGTTCGGTCCGACGGCGCAGCCACTTGCGAAAGCCAAAGCGAGCCCCGCGAAGAAAGAGATGATTGTTTTCATATTTCGCTGCCTGAAGTTCGTTACTTTCGTTACCCGCGAGCGGGAAGCGCATCGTCTTCGCCGGGCACGGTTGGAACTTCGGGCTGGGGTGTTTCCGAAGCCGCCGATTCCCTCTTCCGACCGAGTTTCATGAGCACAACGTAAAAGACCGGCGTCAGGAAGAGCCCGAAAAGTGTGACTCCAATCATGCCGCTGAAGACGGCGGTTCCCATGGCCCGTCGCATCTCGGCCCCGGCGCCCGTGGAGGTCACGAGCGGAAACACACCCGCGATAAAGGCGATGCTTGTCATCAGGATGGGGCGCAAGCGCAGGCGGCAGGCTTCGAGCGCGGATTCCACGATGGATTTGCCTTCCTCGTGTTTGTACTTCGCGAACTCGACGATAAGGATCGCATTCTTGCACGCGAGGCCGATGAGCACGATGAACCCGATCTGCGTGAAGATGTTGTTCTCGCCCTTGGTCAGCCACACGCCCGTAATGGCGAACAACAAGCACAGCGGCACCACCAGGATGATGGCTAAGGGCAGACGGAAACTCTCATAGAGCGCCGCGAGCACGAGGAACACGAGCAGAATACAGAGCGGAAAGATGACGTAGGCGGTGTTGCCCGCCAGAATCTTTTGATACGTCAGGTCGGTCCACTCGAACTGCGCCCCTTGCGGAAGCGATTCGGTTGCCAGCTTCGCGATGAGCGCTTCGGCCTGCCCGGAACTGAAGCCGGGCGCGGGCGCGCCGTTGATGTCGGCGCTGGGATAGCCGTTGTAATGCATCACGCGGTCGGGACCGTAGGTTTCCTTCACTTTCACCAGCGCGCCGAGCGGGACCATCTGGCCCTGCGTGTTGCGCGTCTTGAGCCGCGTGATGTCTTCCGGCTTGTTGCGGAACGACGCGTCGGCCTGCGCGATGACCTGATAGGTGCGGCCAAAGCGGTTGAAGTCATTCACGTAGAGTGAGCCGAGATAGATTTGCATCGTTTCGAAGAGGTTCGCCAGCGGCACGCCTTGCGACTTGGCTTTAACCCGATCCACGTCCGCTTCGAGTTGCGGCACGTTGATCTGATAGCTCGTGAACACGCGCGTGAGACCGGGAGTCTGCCATGCCTTGCCGATGAGTTCCTGTGACGCCGCGTAAAGGGCCTCGTAGCCAAGATCGGCGCGATCCTGCACGTGAAGCTTGAAACCGTCAATGGTGCCGAGTCCGTTCACCGGCGGCGGCGGGAAGATGGCGATGAATGCGTCCTGAATCTGGCTGAACTGCTGGTTCAACGCCTCGGCAATAGCGGGGCCGCTGAGCTTCGCATCGTGGCGCTGGCTGAACGGTTTCAGAGTGACAAACACAATGCCGGCATTCGGGCTGACGGTGAATCCATTGATGGACAAACCGGGAAACGCCACGGAGGATTCGACACCGGGATATTGCAGAGCGATGTCCGACATCTGGCGAATCACTGCTTCGGTTCGATCCAGCGAAGCGGCATCGGGCAATTGCGCGAAGGCGACGAGATACTGCTTGTCCTGCGTGGGCACGAATCCGGTCGGGACTGTTTTGAAGCCGTACCACGTCAGCCCGATGAGCCCTCCGTAAACCACAAGCGCCACCGCGCTTTTGCGGATGACCGACGCAACGCCGAGTGAATACCGGTGCGACGACCACTCGAAGAAGCGGTTGAATGGGCGGAAGAACCAGCCGAAGGTGCGATCCAGTACTCGCGACACCACATCTTTGCTGGCGCCGTGTGGCTTGAGCAGAACGGCGCTCAGCGCCGGGCTGAGCGTCAGCGAATTGAACGCCGAGATGACCGTCGAGATGGCGATGGTGATGGCGAACTGCTTGTAGAACTGGCCGCTCAAACCGCTGATAAAGGCCGTTGGGACAAAGACCGCGCACAGCACGAGGGCAATCGCGATGATGGGACCCGTGACTTCGTCCATCGCTTTGCGCGTGGCTTCGAGCGGCTTCAGGCCAAGGGCCATGTTCCGTTCCACGTTTTCGACGACCACGATCGCGTCATCCACGACGATGCCGATGGCGAGCACCAGGCCGAAGAGCGAGAGATTGTTGATGGAGAAGCCCAGCGCGTGCATCACGGCAAACGTGCCGACGAGGGACACAGGCACCGCCGCCAGCGGGATGATCGATGCCCGCCACGTCTGGAGGAACAGCACCACCACCAGGACCACAAGTCCAATGGCTTCAAGCAGTGTCGTGACCACAGCCTTGATCGAGCCGCGTACGAACACGGTCGGGTCATAGACGACCGAGTAGTCGATGCCGTCAGGAAATTTCTTCTTCAACTCCTCCATCTTCGCCCGGACGTCGTTGGAAAGCTCGATGGCGTTGGAACCGGGCAGTTGAAAAATGGGGATGGCGGCGGCCGTCTTATTGTTCAGCAAACTGCGGAGCGAGTATTCGGCGGCGCCCAGTTCGACGCGCGCCACATCCTTGAGGAGAATCGTTTCGCCGTTGGGGCCGGTCTTCACGACGATGTTCGCGAACTCGTCTTCGGTAACGAGGCGGCCCTTGGCATTGATGGTCAGTTCGAACGGCACGTCCTTCCGGTTCGGTTGAGTGCCAATGGTTCCGGCGGCAACTTGCACGTTCTGCTCGCGGATGGCGTTCACCACGTCATTCGCGGTCATGCTGCGGGAGGCGACCTTGTTGGGATCGAGCCAGACGCGCATCGAGTAGTCGCCGGAACCGAACACCTGGATCTGGCCGACCCCCGAAATGCGCGCGAGTTCGTCCCGCACCTGCAGCACAGCGTAATTGCGCAGGTAGATGTCGTCGTAACGGCCATCGGGCGAGAAGAGGTGCACCACCAACGTGAGGTCGGGCGACGCTTTCAACGTGGTGACGCCCAGGCGGCGGACTTCCTCGGGCAGCTTCGGCAGGGCCTGGTTCACGAGATTTTGCACCTGCACCTGGGCAATGTCCAAATCGGTGCCGAGCTTGAACGTGACCGTGAGCGTCATCACGCCGTCCGCCGTGGACTGCGAGAACATGTAGAGGCTGTTCTCGATGCCGTTGATGGTCTGTTCCAGAGGCGAGGCGACGGTCTCGGCGATGGTCTTGGGGTTGGCCCCCGGATAGACCGCGCGGACCACGACCGTGGGCGGCACAACTTCGGGATACTCACTGATCGGCAGGCGGAACAGTGAGATGGCGCCGACGATAAAGATGATCAGCGACAATACGCCGGCAAAGATCGGGCGTTGGATGAAGAAGTGGGAGAATTTCATGACCTTGCTTAGTTGGAGTGGACGCTGGCCCTCGTGTCAGTTGCGTGTTGCGCAGTTTCGAGCGATGTCTCGCGAGAAACGACTTCGGCCTGCGGCGTGACAGGCATCCCCGGCCGCACCCGTTGCAAGCCGTTCACGACGATCTTCTCCCCCGGCTCCAATCCGGCGCGCACGATGCGTTTGCCGTCGCTGGTCGGCCCCAGCGTCACGGGCCGATAGGCAACCGTGTTCGTTTCGGTCAGCGCCAACACGAACTTCTGCGCCTGGTCCGTGCCGATGGCGCGCTCTTCCACCAGCAGGGCAGGATAACGTTCGCTCAACGGGACCCGGATGCGCGCGAAGAGACCCGGCACGATGCGTCCCTCCGGATTCGGAAACACGGCGCGCAACAGAATGCTCCCCGTCTGAGGGTCGAGCCGGTTGTCGAACGATTCAATGCGGCCACGGTGCGGAAAATCGTTTTCATCGGCGAGTTGCAGCTCGACGGGAATACTGCCATCGCCGTTGCTGGCCAGCTTCTTCTCCCGGGCGAGGGCGTTGAACTTCAACAGCGAGTTCTCATCAAGGTCCGCATAGACGTAAATCGGGTCCACCGAGACAATCGTAGTCAGCAAGGTGGCATTGCCAGCGATTCCGCTGATATAATTGCCGACGGTCACCAACTCGCGGCTCATGCGGCCATCGATGGGTGCGCGAACCTCGGTGTATTCGAGGTCGAGCCTGGCCGTATTGCGCGCCGCTTCTGCAGCCAGCAACGCGCCTTTGGCCTCCTGGAATCGCGCTTCACGCGCATCCGCTTCCTCAGTGGAAATGGCCTTATTGGCCAGCAGTTGCACGGAGCGTTTGGCTTCGCGTTCAGCGTTGTCGAGCCGTACCTTGGCCTGTTCGTACTCCGCCTGGCGCCGGTCGAACTCGGCCTTGTGCCAGCGCGGGTCAATTACGAACAGAACGTCGCCCTTCCGGATCAATTGGCCGGATTGAAAGCGGATTTCCTGAATGTGCCCCGAGACGCGCGGGCGCACCTCGACCCGTTCAATGGCTTCGGTGCGTCCAGTGAATTCGTCCCACTCGACGATTTCGCGTTGTTCGACGGGTGCAACGGTCACTGCAGGCGGAGGGGGTAACGCCTGTTGTGCGACGCTGCTCCCACAGCCAGTGAAGAGAGTGCTCGCAAGCGCCAGCGCCGACAAAATCAGGAGAAGAACAAGTTTCGTTGTCATAGCAGGAAGATTTGAGTTTTTGGAATTCCGTTTCGCTTACACATGAGGCGCCAGCATCGACGCGGAACCGGTTCTACGCAGGGATTGCTGCCGTGCGTGCCACCCCGCGACAGCTTCGGCCTTTTCCGTCGCGAGCGTTAGAAAGACAAGCTGCGGCACGCCGCTCTGCCACGCCAACGCCTCCGCTTCGTTAAGGGCCAGATAAAGCAGGTGTTCCTTTGATGCGAGCTTCTGGCGGAATTCCTTCAAGATGGAATTCCTGGCCGTCGCGATCTGCGCCAGCAACCTCCGGCAGGATGCGAGACACCTGTCTTTGAGCCTTGGATTGAGGGCGGTCTTCGGTTGCGTTCGATCAATCATTTTCATCGCTTTCTCCATTTTTAGTAGTTGTCTGTTTAGTCAAGTTTCTGGGCAAAAAAAAGCCCTAAGCTACAGCGGCTTCCTTCACTCCCAGCAGTTCGTAGGTTCCATCGACCGATTCGCGGATGATTTCCGCGTCGTCATGGATACGAGCCTGAGTGAGCAATCCCATATAGTACGCGTGCAATATCCTGGCTTTGCCTTTTGGATCCGGCGCGTGAATCAGCCCGGCGGCGTGGGCGTCACGGATGGCGCTCTCCAGGTATTTCTCTCCGTGTGCGATCAGTTGCTGCACCTTTTTCTGCAGACCTTTCTCCTGGGTGCTTATTTCGGTACCGAGCGTGCAAAGGGGACAGCCCAGCACAACGCCATGCTTAGCTTTGAGTTCCACTTGCTCGCGATAGGTGAATTCACAATAGTTCCGCAGTCTTTCCAGAGGCCCACTGCTGGCCGAAAAAATCGCATCCAGATTGGGCCGATATTTCTGCCACGTCAATTCCAAGGCCGCCTCAGCCAGAGTCGCCTTGCAATCGAAGAAGTAATAGAAACTGCCCTTCTTGACGCCGGCCTTCTCGCAAATCTGATCGATCGTCGTACTGTCGTAGGAACCGGTCCAAAAGAGTTCCCCGACAGCTTCCATCAATCTTTCTTTGGCATCACTGACTCGACCCATAATCTTGTTTCGTTTGATTCATCGTCCTGACTCAGTCAGAACAGTGGCAGGATTCATTGTATTGACTAATTAGTCAACTATTATTTTCGGAAATTTTACGGCGGTTCGTCACCCAGGTTTCTTTCCCTAGGTTGACTGGGATCAACTAAAGGTTGTCCCTCAGTTTCAAGAACTGCTCCACACCGAGAAGCGTCTTCACCTCATCGAAACTCATGGCCTGCGTGGCGAGCTTATCGACTCGACCCGTGGTCTTCCACGTCTGGCAGAGCTCGCGCATGGCGCGGGCACAGACCATGAGCGATTCGATTGGGCACACCACAATCTTGTAACCGAGCTGCTCCAGCTCTTTGACTGGCAAAATGGGCGTCACCCCGCCGGAAAGCATGTTGACGAAGAGAGGATATTTCACCCGCCGAGGGATCTCCTCCAGCTCCTTCAATGATTGCGGCGCTTCGATGAAGGCAATGTCGGCGCCGGCAGCGCAACAGCGATTGACGCGGTCGATGGCATCGTCGAGGCCATTCATTTGGCGCGCATCGGTGCGGGCGAAGATGAGGAAATTGGGATCGTTCCTGGCGCGGACAGCAGCTTTGATCTTCAGGACCATCTCTTCGGTGGGAACAACCTGCTTGTTGGCGAAATGGCCGCAGCGCTTCGGCATTACTTGATCTTCGAGCAGAATTCCCGCGGCCCCCGCAGACTCAAACCGGTCAATCGTCCGTTGCACATTGTGCAAATCACCGTGGCCGGTATCGCCGTCCGCAATGACCGGAATGGAGACGCGCGCGGCCATGCGGCGCACCGCATCCGCCATTTCGGTCATGGTGAGAAAATTCAAGTCAGGCAGGCCGAGCATCGACGCGCTGGTGCCAAAGCCACCAATGAAGACGGTTTCAAAGCCTGCCTGTTGGACAATGAGGGCAGTAAAGACATCATGGGCGCCGAGGCTGCGGATGATGCCAGGCCTGGCGAGCAGTTCGCGAATTTGCTGTGGGCCGTTGGGTTTTGTCATGGCCCTTCTTTTACACAACTTCCGCAGAGATGAGCCAGCGGCAATTTACAGATGCTTTACCCACGGGCATTCCCGTTCTGCCAATGTAGAAGTATGAAAACGAATGACTATTCCCTACGAACTTGTGGAACGTTTGCCGCAGCCATCCTGAGCCTGGGCGTGATGGCCTTTTTAATCGGTGCCAGTCCGGCACCCGCGTGCGGCGATCCTACCTCAGAACCCGATTTGAAAAAGCTGGCCCATCTGGCTGTCTCCGAAAATGCACCGGAGGCCCTTCGCGCCGCGACCGTCCTGCGCGCCCGAGGACCGGAAGGATTGGAGGCCTTCCTTGCCGTGCACGGAGAGGCGATTCAGCGACATCTGTCAGCGACTGCACTTTTTCCAAACTCGAGCAACTCGGCAGGCGCAGATTGGCAGCGATTGAACAGGGCCCTCGACACGATTAGCGGCCAGCGCGACTGTTCTGCCTCGCGTCTTTACTGGCACACCGATTTCGAAAAGGCCAAAGCCTCCGCTCGTTCCAGCGGAAAGCCGATTTTGTCGCTGCGTCTGCTCGGCCGGCTTGATGAGGAATTTAGCTGCGCCAACAGCCGTTTCTTCCGAACGGCGTTATATGCCAACGCAGAAGTCTCACAAGCGCTGCGCGAACGGTTCATTCTCCATTGGCAATCCGTGCGGCCAGCGCCGAAAATCACGATCAACTTCGGCGATGGCCGCAAGCTGGAACGGACCGTGACCGGCAACAGCATTCATTACGTGCTGGATGTGGACGGACGGCCTATCGATGCCCTGCCTGGCTTGTATGGGCCAAAGGCTTTTTTGCGAGGTTTGACACGTGCGGAGAATACCGCCACGCAGTTCAGTTCTCTGGCCCCAGAACAACGCGAAGAGTTTCTGCGCCGCTACCATCAGGCGCGTCTGGCGGCGATCGCTGAGGAATGGAATAACGATTTAGTGAAGGTCGGCGGGAGTTTGGCCACAAGCACCACGGCCAGTTCCGTAGCTCCCGTGGCCAATAAGGCGCCCACCGCACAGGCTGCTGCGAAGATCACACACGGCAAAAGGCAACTCGAACTTCCCCTGCTTGAAAGCCTGGAGCCACGCAGTTCCATGGATTCAAAAGCATTGGAAGCACGAATGGATGACGCTACCTGGGCAAAGATCGCGCTCCTCCATGCGGAAGATGCGCGCCTTGACCAGGGCAGCCGGCTGCTCATGGCCAAAAAGAATCCGGACGCCTTTGCTGCCGGCAAACTGGCGCTCTCAAAAATGTTCGTAGAAGACCCGCTCATCCGCGCGGCGCGACAATTTGAACGCTCGATGGCTGAAGACACCGTGCGCAACGAGTATCTCTTCCACGCAAAGATTCACGACTGGTTTGCGCAGGACCCGGCTCCGACAAAGGACGTCGGAACGTTGAACGAAAAGGTTTACGCCGAGCTGTTTTTGACGCCGAGTTCCGATCCGTGGTTGGGGCTCAAGCCCAACGATGCCTACTCAGCGCTGGATAAAGATGGCATTGTCAGGCCGACGACGACGTTTTGAAATTGCAAGGAGCTGCTTGAGAGCGGGGCACGTTGTTGCCCAAACTGCTCGGCTGGGTCGCGCGGACAGGCCTGCACAGGCCAAGACGGCCAACTTTAGGATTGTGGCCGGATAGAGGCCGGCGCATCATCGCGTATGAACCTCACAAAACACCATGCGTTCTCAACGATCGTCCTCACCGCAACCTTCACGTGCGGTCTCTCGTTCGTGCGCGGCGCAGAATCAACGCCGGAGCCGGCGTGGCGGTCATTGCCTTTGATCGCTGACGGAAAGGTTGACCCCGGCTGGATGCACGTGGGTTGGGGCAGCTTCGTGGTGGACGATGGCGCTCTGCGAACCGAGTGCGACCCGAAGGGACTGGGCTTGCTCGTCTATAAAAAGGAGCGTCTCGGCAATTGCCAGATTCGCGTCGTCTTCAAGACCAAGGACGCGAAGTCAAATTCCGGCGTTTATGTGCGGATCGCGGACGGGATTTTGGAACAGGACGGCCAGCCAGGCGCGGCGTTTGATCGCGATGCAGCAGGAAAGATCTCCGATGCATCCATGCAAAAGATGAAGGAGTCGGCAGAGCGGGAGGAGGGGCCATGGTTCGCGGTGCATCGCGGCTACGAAGTCCAGATCGCGGGAGGAGGGGATCGCTTTCACGGGACAGGCTCCATCTACTCGCTGGCGCCGGTTTCCGATGTTTCGAAGAAGGCCGGCGAATGGCAGACCATGATCGTCACGCTCGCAGGCAATCGCATCTTCGTGGACCTCGATGGGAAACGCATCACACGTTTCGATCCGGCTAGTCCCGATCTGCCATCCCGAAAACAATGGCACGAGCCAAAACGCGAGCCGAAGCGGGCCGAAGCGGGCTACCTCGGCCTGCAAAATCACGATCCAGGCGATGTGGTTTGGTTCAAAGAGCTCAGCGTCCGCCCGTTGCCGCCTGGCGGAATGAAGTGATTGGCATCGAGGTTTGTGCGGGACTTGCCCCGAGCAGAATCAGCATGAGCGGCGCCCCTTTCATCTGATGGCATGGAAACGATTGCAGGGAAGACGCTGATCTGCCGGCCTGCGTCGTACGTGGAGCGGCTCGATCCGACACAGATTTTTTCCACGCCTCAGCCCCTGGAGGTCGAGTTGGGTTGTGGAGACGGCTCGTTCCTGGTCCAATGGGCCAAGGCTCATCCGCAGCATAACTTCCTGGGCGTCGAACGACTGTTAGGCCGGCTGCGCAAAGTGGACCGCAAGGGCCTGCGTGCGGGCTTGGCCAACTTGCGCCTGCTGCGCATCGAGGCTTCCTATTTCATGGAATACTTGCTGCCGCCGGCGTCGGTTCACGCGTTGCACATCTATTTTCCGGATCCCTGGCCCAAACGCCGGCATCGCAAGCATCGGCTCATCAACGAGCATTTCACCCGCATGGCCGCCCGCGTGCTTGTGCCTGGAGGAATCCTTTTTCTGCGCACGGATGACGCCGATTATTTCTCGCAGATGAAACTGGTCTTTGAATCGAATGCCCGGTTTTGCGCAGTTGAAACGCGCGCAGACCTGAGCGCGATCTGGACTGATTTCGAGCGGGATTTTCAAACGCGCGGCGTGGCTGTCCTGCGCGCGGCCTATCAACGTCTCCAAGGCGTCGAGTGATGAACTCATTGGTCGGGCAATCCAAAACTCCAAAATTTCAAGTCGCTCTCTTTCTGCTTCCACGCGGCAAAACTCTTCCGTAACATCCGCACATGTCAGCGGAGCCTTTGGATTTGTTGAAGCCAGACGCCGCCGATGAGCAGGCATGCGTGGCATGGTTTTGCCTTCGTTCCCATCCCCAACGCGATCATGTGGCGGCCCGCCATCTGCGCCAGATCGAGCAGGTGGAGGTGTTTGATCCCCGCATCCGTTTTGCCCGCGCCACGCGCAACGGACCTCTGTGGATGACGGAAGCGCTGTTCCCGAATTACTTGTTCGCGCGCTTCGATTGGAAGGTCTCGCTCACGCGCGTGCATTATGCGCCTGCGGTCAGCGGCGTGGTGCATTTTGGCTCCCGCTGGCCCATTGTGCCTGACGCGGTGATCGAAGAAATTCGCGCGCTGCTCGGTCCGGAGGACGTCCACGTGGTCTCAAAGGAATGCCGGCCCGGCGATAAAGTGCAGATTGCCGGTGGCCTTTTTCACGGTCTGGAAGCCATCATCACACAACTCATGCCAGGGCGCCAACGCGTCGCTGTGCTGATGGAATTCCTCGGACAGCAAAGCACGGTCGAAGTAGGAATGACCTCGATCATCAGGCACGGTATCAAAAGGTGAACGTGGGTTGGCGCTGCCATTGCAACAGTTCAATCGGAGCCGTCGCCTGCGCGAGGACGCATCTTGGGGGCGTGTTACCCAAATCTCGACTGCAATGTCCCGGGTTGGCGAGGCAGACGAGCCTGTTTTGCTGGTCATTTTTGCTCCACCATGGCTCGCGAGGACGCTCGCCCTCCCCGAAAGCTAGTGGGCATCACGCGGTGTTTCAATCCAGCCTAAAGGGCAGCCAGGACTTCCCGAGCATGCTCGTCCGGCTTGACCTTGGGCCAAATTCTTTTAATCCGGCCGTCCGGACCGATCAGGAAGGTGACGCGATGAGTGCCCATATATTTCCGGCCCATGAAGCTCTTTTCGCCCCACACGCCGTAAGCCAGAACTATCTTCTTGTCCTCGTCCGCCAGCAAGGTGAACGGCAATTTGAATTTTTCCACGAACTTCGCGTGTGTCTTAATGCCGTCGATACTCACACCCAGCAAAACCGCGCCCTTGTTTTCGAACGCGTCAAAATGGTCGCGAAAGCCGCATGCTTCCTTGGTGCATCCAGGCGTATCGTCCTTCGGATAGAAATACAGGATGACACTTTTGCCTTTGAAATCGCTGAGTGAAACGGCGCCACCCGCGTTGCTGGTTGCGGTAAAGTCCGGGGCCTTGTCCCCTTCCTTCAATTTCAATGTCGGTTCCTTTGCCATGAGACTGTCCAGCCCATTTTCTAATCCCCATCCTAATCTTAATCCTAATCTTAATCTTAATCTTAATCTTAATCTCGAATTTGCGGATTCAGATTAAGATTAAGATTAAGATTAAGAGTCAGATTCGGCGTAGAGCAAGAGCCTTATAATTCATCTCGACGCCACGGGCCGCGCGGTGTCGCATCCCTTTACACACCTGTTCCTGACCGATATCTTCAGCCTTGTGAGTGAGAACAAGAAAGATCGAGTGGTCGTGGGACTGAGCGGTGGAGTCGATTCCTCGGCAGCGGCGGCGCTGTTGTTGGAGCAAGGCTACGATGTCATCGGCATCACGCTCAAGCTCTGGCCGCAGGATTGCGTCTCGCGCGCGGAAGACAAGTGTTGCGGACCCCAGGCCGTCACGGACGCTCGCGCCGTGGCTCACAAGCTGGGGATTCCCTACTACCTGATCGATGAAGCAGCCGACTTCCAAAAGCAGGTTATCACCTACTTCGCCGAGGAATACAAAGCGGGCCGCACACCGAATCCGTGCGTCGTCTGCAACGAACGATTGAAGTTCGGCAACCTGATCCAGCGAGCCCGTCAACTGGGCGCCGAATGCATCGCCACCGGCCATTTTGCCCGAATCGAGAAGAGTCCCGGGGGCGGGCGACATTTGCTCAAGCGTGGGCGCGATCCTCGCAAGGACCAGAGCTATTTCCTTTTCTCATTGCGGCAGGACCAATTGGCCCGCGCCATTTTTCCGCTCGGAGAATTGACCAAGAGCGACACACGGGAGATTGCTCGCGAGAATCATCTCAAGACTGCCGACAAGGAGGAAAGCATGGAGATCTGTTTTGTGCCGGATAAGGACTACGGCAAGTTCCTGCAAGCGGCCAGGCTGGTCCAGAAGCACCAGGGTGAAATAGTGGATCTGCACGGGCGCGTGCTGGGTCACCATGATGGCATCGAGTTTTACACCATCGGGCAGCGCAAAGGTTTGGGAATTTCCTCGCCCAAACCGCTCTATGTGATCGATCTCGATGCTGCCAAAAACCGCGTCATCGTCGGTGAGGAATCGGCTTTGGATCGGGATGAGTTCCAGATCGAGCGTTGCAACTGGATTCCGTTCGACCGTCCTCCTGCTTTCTTGGAGGTGACCGCCAAAATTCGTTACAATCATCCCGGCACGCCGGCGACTGTGACGGCTCTGCCCAATGGCAACACACACGTCAAACTGCGCGTTCCGCAGCGCGCCATCACACCGGGCCAGGCCTGCGTTTTCTACGACGAGGATTTGGTTGTGGGCGGAGGCTGGATTCGTCGCGTTGTCTAGAGTGATTGCCAAAGTAATTTCCGAAAAGGTGGAGCAAACCTGCCGGTTTGCCGCGGCGCCCGGCAGGGCGTCACCCACTTTTTCGGAAATTACTTTTGGCAATCGAAATAGTTCGCAAAGGCCATGAGAACATGTTCGAGCGCCTAAAAGCACTGTTGACGCGGCGCCCACGCCCGCAGGTCCAACATCCGGAGTTCGGTTTGATGACGTTTTACTCCAGACTATGGAGAGGCCAGCTGCAGCATGATGGCAAAGAGATTCGTTTTGCCGTGGCCGGCTCCGAGGCTGCGCCGCCTGCACTCTTGCTCGATCATCTGCGGGCGCTGCTAAATCGATTCCCCTACGTGACGCAAAGCGCGTTGGATTTCCTTTGCGCCGAGAAGCGACTTTTCAACCCACGGGATTTCACGGTCAGGTCCGTCAACCTCCTCTCACCCGATAGGCCGGACATTTTTGAGATGGAGTTTTCCGTGCAAGGTGATGAGAATGGTCTTTGGCGGGTGGAATTCGAGCAGGATCGGCCAAAGCACCTGGCGCGGCATGAGTGAGACGAGACCAAGCCAGGGCCTTGTCTGATTTGTCCCTTGCCATCGTCCGCCCCGAAAAGATTTTTTGTCATCGGACAAAGTTTGAGCACTTATGACTGTGGATCACTCCGTCCGACTGCGAGATTGTCCGGCGTGCGTGCGGGACAATCGGCAGGAGCCTCTCCAGCTCTTCTCCCAGGACCAATGGCAGCTTAAGAGTTGCGCCAATTGCAAATTTGTCTATCTCGAAAATGCTCCGGCATATGAAGAACTCCGCGAGCACCTTGCCTGGGAGAAAAGCTTCGACAGAGAACGGGACCGGCGTCAGCAAGCAGAGCCCATTCTTCAGTGGATCGACACCGTCGCCACGCGGACCCGGAAGAAGCTCTTCCGACGGAAAAAGCTGTTGAAGCTGGTGGACGATCATTTTATCGGCGGCAACGTGCTGGATGTCGGATGCGGCGCTGGAAAGCATTTAGCCATGCTGCCGCGCAAATATATCCCGCACGGGATTGAAGCTTCCGTGGCTTTGGCAGTGGCGGCATCGCATATCACGGCGCCACGAGGTGGTTTCATTGCCAGCCATAACGCGCTGGCTGCTCTCCGACAACTGCAAAGAGATCGGTTCAGCGGCATCATCATGCACAGCTATCTCGAACATGAAGTGAACCCGAAAGAAGTGCTGAGTGCTGCTTTGCGCGTATTAAGAACGGAGGGGGCCATCATCATTAAGGTCCCCAATTATGCCAGTCTCAACCGAAGGATCCGTGGAAGGAAGTGGTGCGGCTTCCGCTTTCCCGATCACGTCAATTATTTCACTCCTCAATCGCTCCGCCAACTATTGCACGACACAGGCTACCGGATCATTCGAATGAGTTTCCAGGACCGGCTGCCGACCAGCGATAACATGTGGGCCGTTGCAGCCAAAGCGCGCTCCGGAGCAGCGGCTTGCTAGCCGCCTCTTTTTCGCCCGGGGCAGCTGGCGTCAGGAGCCCGTTCTATCTGGAAATCTCAGATGCTCTATAACGGTTTCAGAAATTCTATGGCCGATACGAAATGGTAGGGCCGCGCTGCTGCGCACTGGTGTCCAGCTATAACTCTCAGAACTGGAAGACCCTCTGGATAACAGTGCGATTGACGCAAGAAGAGTCGTCCTGAGCATTGGTGGTAAAGATCTCTGT
>Ga0137465_1000227_pt1 | contig 36557 bp, 57 predicted proteins | sample EasRivERMGT828_2_FD_104906 | JGI IMG/M metagenome (GOLD analysis project Ga0137465, IMG submission 104906) | Soil microbial communities from meander-bound floodplain in the East River, Colorado, USA - East River MetaG ERMGT828_2 | ecosystem: Environmental > Terrestrial > Soil > Floodplain ... | reverse complement strand
TATCCGTATCGGCTCTCCTTCGTTCGGGGGCGAGCACTCATAGTGCCACCGATCCCGGACAGATACAAGGCTGTACGCCGACCCCTACGCCGTCTGCGCGCCCTCGAAGGTACTGCCGACACTGCCGACACTGCCGGGAAGGGTCGCGGCGTACGTGCCCGTACAACGCCGTGCGCCGACAGTGCCCGCGAGCCCTACGCCGACTGGTGCGACCTAGCGCGCTGGGCCGGCATAGACACAAGGGACTGTAGTGCAGCCGCAGCGGGACATATCCCGAGGGTATACACCTATCTCCAGTTCTACCTTTTCGGTGTTGTCTATTTCGACAACGAAGGTGGAAGCTTCGCACGACTCACTTCAAGGTGAGTTTTCACCACTGCCGGTTCTACGTAGAAAGCTTTGAACTTAACCTTAGTCGCTACTAACTCAGTAATCTTCGCTTTCCACTCGCCCTCATTTGTATACGCATCGTATTCTATTATGTATTCATCGAGAGCCCCATAACCGTGACCGGGATGATCAATTGATCTTTGATCGCCCGCAATGCTAAGATGTCTCTGAGTAAGAATTACGTAATGTTCCCTCGTCGGGATACTGCCTAGATTACGTTGGTGTGGCATTATACCTCCTCGGTTACCATTCTTTTGTGCTCTTCGCGCATGTGCGCAGCAACGCCAGGTATCCAATCTTCGAATGTCTGCCGAGTTACGAGGCAATCAGGTTGGCGACAATATTTTTCGTGGTCTTCGGCTACCCAACATAGGGGACAACCCTCGACAAATAATACTTGCGGCGCTTTGTCTGCAATTCGATTTATAATCGCCCAATGCGCAGCCATCAAGGGGTCGAAGTTTTCCCGTCTCTTTCCCGTCTCAAATTCTGATACAAGATTGCTAACCGCTGCATCGCTGTCCCTTGCTACAAGATGACCTATTCCTTCTGCATCGATCGCTTCCTGCAATCTCGTCCAGTGATCCATACAAAATTGCATCATACCTCCGGTTTATCCGCATATGTGTAATACCAGTCAATTCCGCCACAGTCGGGACAACCGCTATTCGAAAATCCCCTATAAAGGGTGTATGCACAGTTCTTACAGACCCATCTTTCGTTCTTGATCTTTGCCATAGCCTTTTCGATGTCACCTATCGGATCGCTAGGGCCATGCACTGTAGCCCAATATTGGGTCAGGTCGACCGACGTTTCAAACTCGCCCTCGCTCATCGACATCGCTCGTTTTGTATCGCACCGAATTTAATTAGCTTATCCAAGTGCTCCGAATGTTTTGTTACCATCGCGAACCCTGCGGGGTCAGGCGTCGTATCTATACCAAGTCCTCTGCGAATTGCCTGGATATGATATTCGACCAACTCCATAACAGGCAGGTACCAATCTTCGTCATTCATAATAGTTGCTTTCCGATGTATTCGGTGTACGCCGGCGGGATTGCTTGAGTAATACCATCTCTAGAAGCCCAATCAATCCCCATCAATGCTTTAGCCTCCGCTGCATTTGCTGTACGATCACGTAAGCCCGATCCACCACGACCGTTGCCGTATACACCGATTGCTCGCGGTGCGATGTCATGTCTGCATGGCCCTGGCACCATCAGCGGGACTCCGCGTAATTCGAAAAGATTGCTCTCGAATTTGCGGTGTCTTTGTAAGTAGCCGCGCTCGATCTTCAGATCGAACATAGACCCGCATAGGACGATAGCATCGTTCATTGGTGCGCCTTCAACGTTCTCTATCACCCATGGTATCTGTAAGTCAAGTTCTACGAACATGTCGCGTGTCTGTGAGAGCTTATCGGGGTGGTGGTCAAAGCCCTTCCAATGCCCCATCCCTTTGCCTAGGGATACAAAACGCTGGCAGGGTGGACTCGCGTGTACGGCCGCTACCTTTACTCCGTTGATTTCTGAGGGTACTCCGAATTTTAGGGCGTCCATACGATAGAAGGGAAACGGATACTGAGGCTGTGAAGCCCAATCGACGCCCACAACGTCGAAGCCCGCTCTGTGGTAGCCTACAGAAGATCCGCCGATTCCACAGTAAAGATCCAAGAGTAGTGGTCTATCGGACATAATCGCCCAACAACTTTTGACGAGCATAGTTTGCAAGTTTTTGTATCGTGTGTCCGTCTACGTGTTCTCTGAGAAGTCGCACTGCCTCCGTATGGCACTCAGGTCCGAATGGGACTTCAATGATTTCTAGGCACAACCAACATCGTAGGTAAAATGTTTGCTGGCTCATGTGCCCACTACCCACAATTTGCCTTCGTACTTAAGTAGTTTGCCGTTTTTATCGCACCAGAAGAATTCGCCAACCCCTTTGTGCATTTTGCACCCTACACAATATGTAGCTCCATAGAAACTAGGGTCGCGAGCATACGTCGCTGACAAGTCGTACCCCATCGTTGTAATTGTGCCACAGGTGCTATGCATGTATCTGTCACAAAATGGGCGCACCCAACCTTTTGCGCGTTCTTCCTCACTGAGCACAAGATAGACTTCGTGTTGCGGAATTGGTTCTTTGTCTACGCCATGCCCTAGTCTTGGGTCGTCGGGATCTGTTGTAAGTCCCATATTCTTTAGTAGCTCCTTGGTAGCTTTGTACTCTGCTTCGGCTAGCTTGCGCGTTCTTGCGGTAACGTATACTTTCTTGTTGCCGTCTATAATTGCTTGCAGTTTGAAGGTGATATCGCGCCTCATTTTGGATCACTATACGGAACATGAACTTTTACTGAAGTCCATGGAGCGCCGCGCCTCTCAACTTCTGCTGCGGCCTCTTCTTGCGTGTCTTTTAGGTCGTCTATGTGGACGCCCTCAATCCCATCAACTATTGCAGGGCACTCTACCGTCCATAAAGTAACCATGCCGTCTGCGATTTCGCTAGTCATTCAAGCTCCTCTCTGCGCCGACAGTATACCATACGTGTCAAGGCCACCTGTGCGCCGTCTAAGATGCGCGATTAGTACGTTACAATTGAGCTAGGGAGGCGTAATGGATTTTAGTCCTGTAGATCCAGATGATGTGGACGGAATTCCAAAGTCTTTGCAGGAACGCCTCGATGAGTACAACAAGAATTTCGAGAGGCTTGACGGACTTCTAGGCGAGAACTCGCTACTTGAGTCCTCAGCAGTTAAAGAGCTTCGCATCGAGGAAACTAAAGCGGTACTAGCGCAGGCCATGCCTGTAGCAGTCAATACGCTTGTCCAGCTTTGTGCGTACGGGCAGTCTGAGACAGTGAAGCTTAGAGCCGCGCAGTTCTTGATCGGTATCAATATTGGTAAGGATCCTGGCCTCAAAGTTGAGGATCCCGCCAAGGAACTCATCGAGCGCTTGCAGGGATCTAGTGATGAAGATTAGCTTCAAGGTTCGGCAAGACCTCGCATATTGGGGTTGTTCTGCGGGAAAATTTGAGCCCGGTGTAGAATACGAACTAGATCTAGACGATATGGCAGTTGCGGAGGTAGTTTCCGCCTTTGCCGCCGGTTCGCTAATTGAAGTGTCGGTAACTCCCGTAGAATTTGCTGCCTTAATCGAACCTCAAGCAGTCTCTGAGGCTAAGCTTCAAGAGGCTATGCAGGACATCAATTCCGAAACCGGAATTTCAAGGTGGCAAGAGGGTCATCTACAACAGTTCGAACTAGACGCAGACTACGCCGAGATTGAGATTGGCGTATGATATGGCCCAGGCGGTCGCTACTCAGTATGATTTGCACGTATTACCCCAAGACGATTTAGTGGCGCATGAGTTATCGCCACAGTGTATGTGCGACCCAGAACCACAGGGAACTAGCCGAGGATGGGTTTACTTCCATAATCACTACACAACGGACGATGATATTAAGTACATCACACGGCAGGTAGGGACTTAATGCCCATTACTTCCACAGATCTTGTACTGTATAACGCAGTGAATATGCCTGACGCTGATGGAGTTACCGCAGGCGGAGCTATTGATACGCTTAGACGCCCGGACTTTACACAAATAGCGGCTAACGACGATATTGAAGCAGTGTCATCGGCAGCAGGAGACACGACGCAAACGGTAACTATCGAAGGTAGAGATATAGCGGGTAATGTCGTGTCCGAGACGAAGATGCTTACGGGCACGACGCCTATCGTATTCTCCGTTATTGGAGTTATCGAACGTGTACTCAAGGCTGAACTATCCGCAACTACTACAGGTTCGATTACTGTACGTCGCTCTGTAGGTGGCGCAACATTGAGAGTTATTCCGGCGGGGGAGCGAGGCTTCCTTATGTTCGCTCGCAAGACTTCTAGTGACCCCTCTACTACACGCAACTACTACAGCAAGGTCTTTGTAAAGAATACACACGGTACGTTGTCTCTGCAAAATACGACGTTCCGGCAAAATGCGGACCCCGATGCACGTATTACTCACTTGCCTGCTGCTGTAGTGGACGATACGGTTACAGTAGCCAACAGGCAGACTGCGCCAGCATCGGGCGACACACTAGATCCCGACGCTTTTGATGACACGGACAAGAGTGTTGGAGCACTTGCGGCGGGAAGCGCATGGGCCGTATGGCTTCGATTACAGCTACCTGCGGCGGACCCCCCGCATCGTTCGGCGTATACTCTAGATGTTGTTGGGCAAAGTGTCTGAAGAAGTTAAGGCTCAACGTGAAGCGATAACACAGTCCGTCAACAATGCTAGGCCCAACGAATTAGAGAGTGCTATATGTGTAGGGTGGGTAATGGTTGCTGAATGGATCGATAACGAAGGGAGTCGATGGTTAACGCGATTGGACAGTAGCCCGGATCATAAGGCGCTACCCACGTGGACTCGGACAGGATATCTACACGACGCACTATTTGGTTCAGGATGGGAGGACGATTAAATGGCAGGCAGCTTTGACTGCGACTCTATTGGGAAGTTCCTCGGCGTGCCCTCGCATAACGTGCGCCAAGCACTACAGGCGAACGACATCGACATCGATGCTGATGATTGTATCCCTGTGGAGGTTTTTGATAAGAATCGCGATAAGCTTCAGAAGTTTGTCGATCAACAGGCTAAAGAGTATTTGGATGCGAAGAAGGAACGCGCAAATATGGCGGAAGAAAAAGCCAAGTGGTTAGAGAAGCATAATGCAAAAGTAGCGGCTGAAGTCGCTAAGACCCAGGAGGATTCTGAATAATGGCTCGTTACTCGACTGGCGCACTTGCGGCAGGTGCAGGTTCTACGACTCTCCCTAGCGGTAGCTTGTACGCGATTGCAACCGCCTCTTTCAAGCTTCGCGAGTGTGGTATTTCTAATACTACGTCCACGGGTGTTGCTCATAAGCTTTCCCTCTTGACTACTGCTGGTACTCAGGGTGCTGGTCTTACAGAGGCGAAGCAGGACGATAACTCGATTGCAGCGAACTGCACGGGATTCAATACGCACACAGTTGCTCCGACTCTTGGATCGGATCTTGGGTATCGCGCACAACTTGGCGCAGCCGTAGGTTCGGCATTCGTTTGGACGTTCGGTGACGTTGGTATTCGCGTTCCGCTTACGACCGCTAACGGTGTTGGAGTGATTACTGAAAACGGTACGGGTCAGGTCATTCAGTTCTACTTCGTTTGGGACGAGTAGAGAAGTGAAATGTCCCTCACTACGGAGGAGTTGCCTTACACCGGCCCGAAGGGGTCGGATGCAACTAAACATGATCATAGTGCGCTAACTATCCAAGGACTCAAGCGAATGGTTTCGCGCTACAACCCCGCTTGGCTTACTTGGAAAGGCGAGGAATTTACAGACGAGTGGCCAGATGATGGCGCATTTGATCGTGCCTTTGTTAAGTGGCAAGGAGCCATGGGTCTTGACGCTAGTGGTGTTTACGGTCAAGGCTCATGGCTCAAAGCTCGTAATTGTAGGATACCTGCTGCAAACAATCCTAGTCGTGCGGGACAATACGCTATGGATTTGTATGGCCAAGCTCTAGTTCGAAAAGAGTACGAGGCCAATAAACCTAGAGTACCGCAGTTGGGTCCAGTGTGGGTGGGGGGTGTCTCCTTACTCCGTCAAGATCTAACCCACATGACTAGTGGCAAACTTCTTGGCGAGTATAATACTTATCCCGCACTCGATGACGCTTTTTGGCGGGGCACCAACATTATTGCTCCCGAACCGCTGACTGTTACGCAACAGTCTAGTGCTGATTATGGAGATGCTTTTTACGCTACTGGAGTCTCCACTATGAAGTATTGGTTTGGGCATCTTGAACGTGCCCCGATTACAGGAGCAAAGTTTGCTAAGGGTGCGTATATCGGAAGAGTAGGACCGCATCCTCGCCCACATGTCCATGTTGGTATTGATGCGCGCCCACTCATCGGTAGCGTACTACAGCATCACACCAACTATACGCATGGTGCACCTCTCGTCGGTGTGCAGCTCTATGAGGCTCTACAACTTTGAGCCAAACGAAATATTCTCTTGCGGTGCTAGCAGACAATCCAATAGCCTTTTGGAAGCTAGACGAAGCTTCTGGATTACCACAAGACAGTAGCGGTAATGCAAAACATTTTGATTCCGTAGTTGGAACTCCCGTCTTTGAACATGAATCTCCCTTTATAGGGGCACAATCTATCCTGTATTCTAATTTTGCTTATCATCAACGTACTGTTGTATCAACGGCCATAGATAATTTCAGTATTGAATTATGGATGAAACAATTGCTTAGTCCCGGTAACGGCGCTCTTTTTGGCAATGGCAGTACTTCAAATAATGGTTATTATATTAGAGATACTAGTAATTTTACAGTATATATAGATAACATAGCTCAGGCGAGCGGATTTAGATTAATTGCAACAGGATGGCATCAGATTGTTTTTTTAAGGAGATCAGGAGTTATTGAATATTACTTAGATGGTGATTTATGGTTAAATAATGCGGGATCAACTACTCCAACTACTCCTACACTTTATACATTTATCGGCGTGCTCGCCGCTTCGTGCGATGCAGCAATATCAAACGTATCTATGTATAATACAGCACTTTCAGCAGCTCAAATTAAAGCACACTATGATGCTGCAATGGATATTCCCCAACCACCTACTCTTACATATGCAGAAGAAGTATTAGCAGATAACCCTGTGGCTTATTGGAAGCTAGACGAAGCTTCTGGATTACCACAAGACAGTAGCGGTAATGCAAAACATTTTGATTCCGTAGTTGGAACTCCTGTATATGATTCATTTATTCCATTTTCAGGAGCTAAGGGTATAACCTTTGAACAAGGAGAATACTTTGATAGAACCGCCAACGTTGGGACAGCAACAACTTCTTTTAGTCTTGAATTCTGGATAACTTGTCAAAATGATTTTCTTAGCGGAATATTTAAGAATGGACTCCCAGAGTCAAGCAATGGTTGGAGGGTAATCACTGGCGGCGGCGGAATTCAAGCTTCGTGGAGAGCGCCTTTAGTGACTTTAGAATCTATCAGTCCTGGAATTAGAGGAACCGCTAGGCATGTAATATTTGTTAAAGTTGGCGGGACTAATGCTAAGTGGTTTGTTGATGGATGCCCATATGGCCCTCTTGATATCCAATCGACAGGTCCATCAACACCAGGAGCAGACGCTAGACTAGGTGATTTTATGACTACTGAAGCTTGTAATTTTAGTATTTCAAACGTTGCTTATTATGAAACGGCTCTTTCAGCAGAACGAATACGCGCACATTATGATGCTGCAATAGGTTTTGTTCCTATCAATCGTCTGCCGATTAACGTACCCATGATTAGAAACTAGGAGAGGCATGTTAGTACAAGAAATTGCAGAACAGTTCGATTGCGTATCACACGATATCAGACGTGCTTGCCAAGACTTGGGTATTACTATTAACGACGCGGACGAAATAGAGGAAATCAGAGACGAGGACATAATCAAAATTCGAGATTACGTATATGCGAAGAGGGATGCCTATGTCGCGGAAAAGAAAGCAAGAGATGAAGCGCTTGCGAAAGCTAAGGGGCTGATGTAATGTCCGAATTTTCGGGTGGTGCTCTTAGCGCTGGTGCAGGTTCGACTACTCTGCCCATAATGTCGTTGTATGCTGCGGCAGGTACTCGTGCAATTTTGCGTGAAGTCGGTGTTACGAACACCACCGATACCTCTGTTGCAGTTAAACTTGTTCGGATGACCACTCAAGGGACTCCGGGATCAGGTATTACAGAAGACGAGCATGATCCAGATGGTAGTCCGCCGCTCTGCACGCTGTTTAATACCCATACAGGTGCTCCGACTCTCGGAAATGACCTTGGCTATAGGGCGGTTATTGGAGGGGCAAAAGGCGCAGGCGTCACGTGGGTTAAAGGTTCTCGCGGAATAATAATTCCAATAGGCACAGCAAACGGTATTGGTGTCATCGTTGAGAACGGTACGGGTCAAGTTTTACAGATTTATTTCGTTTGGGAAGAATAGCTTAGCGTGCCTGCTCCCGTTATTGATGTAGCAACCGAGTCAGTTCGTACTGCTACTACTGATCCTTATACGTTTAGTCATACACCTACGGCGGGGTTACGTAATGCTGGCGTAGTAATTACATCTGTTCAAAATCCCGCCACAGGTACTATTACTACTGTTACTTATGGGGGCATTACGATTCCCTTATTACAAAGTGCAACTGATTCAGCGGGTGAGCCAGGCAGAGCAGAAATGTATTTTTTAGGCCGTGATATACCTGAGGGAACACAAACAGTATCTGTTGATCTATCATCAGCATTTGGTGATGATATGCAGTTTGTTTGTATAAATTTTGAGGGATTCCATGACATTGACGTAGTAGATTCCGACGCCAACCAAGGTGATGTGCCAGACCCATCATTAGTCATGCAAGTTGGTGGACGTTTGTGTCTTTCTATTATTGCTGCTTATACTGGGGCTAACGCACCGTCAGACCTTACAATGTTAAGTGGTATGACAGCTATACATGATCACGATTTTGGAACTAAAAGCGCCCGAGTTGACCGACAGACCACTGCTGATACAGCAGACTTCACTATTGGATACACAGCAGCACAAGATGATACAGCACGAGTTGCGGCAGCATTTACAGCAATAGAAGCACGTCAAGTGCGTCATACTCCTTATAGGTATTGGTAATGAGTAATTATTATCATAATCGTGCGCCCCCTGATGTAATTATCGGCAACCGCCTCCCTGCATGGGAAAAGCGCGGGTCTTATCTGGTTGGGAACTCTTGGGCACCGGAGGAAGATCCTGTACTCACGGATCTACCACCGACTAAAAGCGTACAGGCGTTTAGTTATGCGTATGGTTATGGTGCAAGGGCGATATATCCGCCATTTCCACCTGCACCGCCGCCCCCTAAACCTCCAGAGACGCATAGCGTACAGGCGGTAGATCTTAAACAGTTCTTGCTTGGTACGCGCTCTATATCTTGGGCGTATGCAGACAAGTATCCGCCTAACGTAGAAAAGATTAGTGCTCATGATCCTGAGCAGAAGTTGCTCGGATCTAGAACCATTCGCGCGTACCTAGATCGATATCCGCCTATAGTTAATCGGGCTACACCCCCTCGCCCGAAAGAAGCGGATTACGGTCTACCGTATTGGAAACTCGATTACGCGGATCGTAGACCTCCACAGGTTAAGTACGCGACGGCCTTTGATTATAGGCAAAGGTATGGCGCGCAATCTCTGTATCCTCCCTATCCACCTATAGTTGTTGAACCCTATCCGCCCGAAGTTCATAGGGTAACCGCAGTCGAGATTCTCCAAGCGCTATTTGGCTCCAAGGTTATCCAGGCGTATGCAGACAATTATCCTCCGCTAGTTGAATACGTTAAAGCTTTCGATCTTCAGCAACGATTACTGGAGACTCGCGCTTATCCCTATCCAGCAGACAATAAACCTCCGCAAGTTAAGTCTATTGTTGCTTTTGAGATACTGCAAAGACTCTTGCAGACGAGAGCTTACGCTAAGGGTCCGGATAGATATCCGCCGCAAGTAGGGTATAGTAGAGCTTTCGACCTTATCCAACGGTTATTAGAAACAAGAGCCTATACATATCCTCCCGATAATCAGCCTCCACAGGTTAAAACTGTTGCCGCTTTTGAGCTACTACAGAGACTCCTTGAAACGCGAGCCTATGCTAAGGATCCAGATAGATATCCACCGCAAGTTGAAAAAGTAGCCGCATTTGATCTAGAGCAAGTATTACTCGGCCCAAGATCCAAACTGGTTTATCCTGACTTTGCTCCCCCGTTTGTGGGTAGAGCAATAACAGCAATTGAGATTGAGCAGGTATTACTCGGACCGAGAGCTAAACTCGCGTATGTGGATAGATATCCACCGGATGTTCATAGCATTACAGCTATCGACATTGCTCAGGTGCTTCTCGGTCCACGGTCGACTCTTATCTATCCAGACTTCATTGCTCCCCCAGTAGCCCCATATACTACTAGGGTCGCTGCATTCGAACTTGCGCAATTCCTTCTTGGTACAAGGTCAACTCTAGCTCATGCGGATCAGTATCCGCCTACAGTCGAACGTGTTCAGGCATTTGAGTTAGCGCAGATACTACTTGGTACGCGCGCAATCTCCGCTTACGCTGATCGATATCCTCCACAGGTTGAGAAAGTCCTGGCGTTTGAGCTAGCTCAAAATCTTCTTGGAGTTAGAGCGATACAGGCGTATGCAGATAGATATCCGCCACAGATCGAGAGAGTTGCTGCATTCGAACTGTCTCAAGTTCTTCTCGGCACGCGAACATACTTGAATCCTGCTGATCGGCAGCCCCCGCTAGTCGAGAGAGTCGCTGCTTTTGAGCTTGCGCAGAAACTCCTCGGGACTAGGGCATATCCTTATCCGCCCGATAGATATCCACCGGACGTGAAGTATGTCACAGCTTTCGATTATCTACAGCGATACGGTGGCATTCGGGTTTACCCCGTCACCGCCGATGTTCTATCTCCGCAGGGCGTGCCACCAGAGATACATCGTGTGATTGCAATAGAGCAACTACAGGCGCTATTCGCTTCGTACGCAAAGCTGACGTATCAAGATCGGCAACCTCCGCAAGTTAAGAAAGCATTGGCATTCGAACTTGCGCAGCGACTACTTGAGACACGGACATATCCGTCGTATCGACCAGCCGACCGCTATCCGCCGAGTGTTAGTCGGGTTAAAGCTATTGAAATTCTACAGCGACTACTTGATACCCGCGTAGTTTCAGCGTACGCGGATCGTTATCCGCCAATAGTCAAACGTGTCACTGCGCATGACCTATTCAACAAGGTCGAGCCGCATTATTACGTAGTAACGGCGGATAATCGACCCCCGTTCGTAAGTAGAGTTACAGCACATGATCCCGTACTCAAGCAAATGCTGTCGTCTGCATACGTCATTCGTGCTGACAACAAGCCTCCAGAGACTCATCGAGTCGAAGCTATTGAGCAGATTCAGGCTCGACTTGGAGTGCGATTCAATCAATTCCTGTCCAGTGTAACCGATGTTACCTCCAGTTTCCTAGTACCGTATGAAGCCCTACAGATTCTAGCATCAACGAACATTCTTCCTTATGAGTCGCTCATCGAAGTTTCGCAGACGGTTATCACTGTCTACGAAGCACTGCAAGATGCTCAGCTTCTCTCATCGATTCCTTATGACGCTACTGGTGCTGTAATAGCGTCACCGGAACTGCCATATGAGGCAAGTGGATTCGTCTTCGGCACAAACAGCCTTCCCTACGAAGTCCTGCAAGACCTTGTGCGGACAGATGAACTGTCTTGGGAAGCGCTGCTCGGACTCGCCTTGACAGGCGTGATACCGTGGGAGTCTGCAAGCGAACTGGTTCCGGCGCATTATCTGCGTGCAGCAATGTCCTCACATTACTATGCGCGACTCCTAAAACACTACGAAGCTCATATGTCTACACATCTCGCTACGGAGCTTAAGAAACTATGATTACTATTGCCCCAGGCTCTAAGGAATATCTCGTTTTGAAGATGGTTGATGTATTGCCATCGCCGGATGCACTAACCACGATGGTCGGTACAAGTCCAACCTTCGATGTCTACGATGATGATGAGGCTGAGACAGCTATCCTCACGGGTCAATCCGCATCAATAGCGAGCGGGGACGGAATGCTAGTCTTGTGCCTAATTGATGCTCAGATTCCAGCTATCTTCCCCGAAGAGGGAGATTACAAGTTATTCCTCCAATTTACGAATGCTCCGGAGATTCCTCGTCTCGGTCCGTTCCGCTTTCGCATCGATGATTAATGGCTAGACAACCCAATATCTCTAAAGAGAAACTGTTCGAAGAGATTGGGTATAAGCCCCACCCCAAACAGCAACTCTTCCACAATTCTAAGGCGCGCTTCAGAGTCCCATGCTGTGGTCGCCGTTTCGGTAAGAGTGCTGCCGCCGGTCACGAAATGACTTGGCGAATGTTTACGCCTGATACGGTACACTGGATTGTTGGTACTACTTATACGACGGGCGAAAAAGAATTTCGCGTTGTCTTCGATGATATCTTTCGTAAGTTGAAGCTAGGTGACCTTCGGGGCGTACGCAAGTCGTATAACGTTGAGCAGGGCAACATGCGAATTCAGATGCCGTGGAATGCAGTGCTAGAGGTTAAATCAGCGGATAAGCAGGATTCTCTAATTGGTGAAGGTTTGGCCAGTTGCATCCTCGCTGAGTCCGCTGTCCATAAGAACGATACATTTCAGATGTACGTTGAGCCGGCGTTGCTAGATAAACGCGGCACATGCGACTTTCCTAGTACGCCTCGCGGACACAACTGGTATGAATCATTATGGTTGGACGGACAAGATCCTACGCTAGACTATATCGAATCTTGGCGATTCCCAACATGGGATAACTCTGCACTGTTCCCGTTGGGCCTCGATGATCCAATGTTGCAAGAGATTAAGCGTAAGGTGTCCGATTTCCACTGGCGACAAGAGTATTGCGCTGAATTCACAGCACTAGAGGGTCGCATCTACGAAGAGTTCGATCGAGAAGTTCATGTTAAGGATATTGCCTATAATCCGTTTTGGAGCAACTATCAAGCATTCGACTTCGGCTTCGCTGATCCCTTCATTGCGCTGGACATCATGGTCGATCCTTCCGATAATCTCTATGTTTGGCGTGAATACCAAGTGCGGCGCAAAACGAATACCGAACATGGTCTTGCGCTAGCAGGCCGTGAGAACCCGCAGAACTATCATGTTGATGGTCGTTTCGGTGACCCTCGCGACCCCGATGCCATTCGAACTCTTAACATGCTTCTCAATGGTGCCAAGATTATTGGTCGCCCTCTAGGGGCTAAGAACGGTATTTCGGAGAAGCTACAAGGCTATGAACATATCAAGCAATGGTTGAAAATCCAAGCTGACGGTAAACCCAAGATTTTTATCGATCGATCCTGCAAAGATCTAATCAGGCAGATGGAGCATCTACAGTCACCCTTCGAACGTGAAGGGCATAATGCCAAAGAAGGTCAGCGTGAATTCGATGATCACGGACCTGATGCTCTCCGTTACTTTGTGAATGAGTATTTCCTTATAGGTTATGAGCGTAACGAATTGGCTCAAGTAATGCAACTGTCTAAGGGTAGTGATGGTGGTATTTTTTCTTATGAGTCGATGTTACGCCTAGGCGCTACTTCCGGCTTTCGCCTTTGAGCCTGCCTGCCGTCTATCGTCATGGCCTATGGACTGGCCTTTCCGACGGAAGACTTTTGCAGAAGTAGACCCCCGTAAGCCTAAGTCGGGAACTACATATACATCGACGGGCACAGTACCGAATGCAGCCCAGGCGATGAAGGAAGTGGGTTCGTCCCTTCCTGTTAAGATTCCCGATGTCGTTCCACAATTTCAGAACCGCGTGCAAATGTTGCGCGTGTTCAAGGAAATGGAGGACGGCGATACAACTTTCGATGTTGCTCTACGAGCCGCCAAGGTTCCTATTCAGGGGGCAACATTCTTTATTCAACCTTTCGATAGCAAGCCTGAGAACAAAGACATCGCCGAATTCGTACGCTTCAATATATTCGAAGGTACGTCTCGGCCGTTCGTTCTCGTTCTTGAAGACATCTTGCGAATGTTCAATGATGGCTTCGCTGTAATTGAGCAGGTGTGGGAGACGCGAGAGTGGGCACCTAGGCGTTCTGGTGCTAATCGCAAAAATTACACAATGCTCAAGAACCTTGCGCCTCGTCCTGCTCTTACAATTTCGGAGATTAAGTACGACGATACAGGCGGTCCTACGTCGGTTGTACAGCAAGCGGTAAGAGGCGATAACAAAATTGACGAAGTAGAGATTAAGATTGAGAAGCTCTTGATCTTTACATTCCAGGGTTTAGGAGGCGATCTATTAGGTAAACCTCTTGGACGGACAGCATATCAACCTTGGTATTTCAAGAAGGAACTTTACAAGATCGATGCAATTGGTCATGAGCGGAATCGACTTGGTATTCCTACATGGACTTTGCCTGAAGGTTTCTCAACTGATGATGCTCGCGCAGCCTGGGAGCAAGTTACAAACGTTCGTACAAACGAGAAGACGGGTGTAGTCGAGCCACCGGGCCATGTATTTAGGTTCACGACTCTGGAGGATCAGCCTACAGACATCATGGCTTCAATCGAACACCATGATGCTAAGATTCTCCTCAATGTTATGGCACAGTTCCTACTGCTCGGCTTAACCGCCGGTGGTGGTCGAGCTACTTCTGGTTCGCAGGTAGACATGTTCCAAAAAGCCATGAAGTACATTGCTAGCTACGTCTGCGGAATCTTTAACCTCTACTTGATTCCTAAGCTCGTTGGCTACAACTTTAAAGCCGCAGAGTTCCCACAGATGAAGGTGCGCAATGTAGGTGAGACGAAGGACCTACAGAATTGGGCGTCTGCGCACGCTAATCTCATTACTGCTGAAGCAATCACGGTCGACGAGGATACTGAGAATTGGTATCGCGAGAACCTTGACATGCCGATGCTACTCACCGAACGCCCGATTCGTGAGGAAGATACTACTGTGGGTAAGAACGGCAAAAGTTCTGTAAGACCTGGAAGAGCGGCTACAGGAGATACGAGTGTCCCACCCGGTTTTCAATCGACTGCTTAGGATTATATGCCTGGACCAGAACACGCATATTGGGAAAGAGCGGAGCCTGGAAGCGGCTCTGGTGCCGTATACGATGACTTCGAAGACAAAGCTATCAAAAACGGATGGCGAGTTGATTCGCCGCCTGCTGCCTATCCGCAGTTTCAAGATCCCTTCCTAGAGCCTGTAGAGGTAACGTTTAATGCGATTTCTTATGAAACACGAAGTGCCTAAGAAGGGAGTGTGAATGCCCTGGCATATCATTGAGTCTGACGGCAAGTATTGCGTCGCAAAGGAAGATTCTGATACCCCCATTAAAGGGGGCTGTCACGCTGAACGTGGAGACGCGCTTAAGCATCTGCGGGCATTGTATGCCGCAGAGCCGAACATGATGAAGTACAACGTCATTGCGCTTACAGAGGATCTTCTACTCGATACCGATGAGGATAATGTCAAGTGGATTAAGGCTTGGCGTTATTCTACATGGGATCATCCCAGGTATGGAAATGTGACTATTACCCCGGAAACGGGACAAAACTTCAAAGCACATTTTGACGACGGCACGCTTGGTCGCGAGCATCTCGTCAATTACGATCATGGTGTAGACGCTGCAAAAGGAGGTAAGGCCGCTGGCGTAATTCTCGATATCGATCCGCGTGAGGACGGCATCTACTATAAATGCAAGTTTACAGATACCGCACTCCAAGAGATCTACGCAGGAGAATGGCGTTATGTTTCGCCGGAGTATGATGATTGGGTTAATCCTGAGAATGGCGAGCTATTCGAGGATATGCCTTTTGATCTAGCGATTACGAACACTCCGTTCTTCAAAGGTCTACCTCCACTGAATTTCTCGGAAGTATACGAAACGAAGGAATCCAAAATACCACCTACTAAAATCCCGAAAGGGGGAAGGGCTGTGGACGAACTGCTTAAGCAGTTTGCAGAGCGGCTCGGTGTTGATATTAGTGAGGGAATGGATGAGGCTACAATCCTTTCCAAAGCTGATGATTTAAATTCAGCCATCGAGCCACTTCGTAGGGCAAAGGAAGATGGCGAGCGGACTCGTACTTTCCGTGAGGCTTTTCCAGAAGAATTCAAGGCTATGGAAAAGCTCAAGAAAAGTCAGGTCGAAGGTGAAGCTCGCAATTTCGCAGAGGGCTATCGTCGGTTCACCATTAAGGCTGGCGAGAGCGAGTACAAGTCCACATTCGGATTCTCTGAGATTGTTATCGATGAGATTTCCGAGGTTTATAAGAAGTTCGCCGATCGTGCTGCTTCTCCCGCCGATATGAAGAAACTTCTCGATCTTATCGGTGACAAGGGTATTGTGGATTACTCGGAGACAGGATCTTCACGTCAACTTGGTGATCGCGAGTGGAGTGAGGATCCGAAGATTGCATTTTCGGAAGCAGTTCAGTCTACGATGGAGCAGGATAACCTTGATTACGAGCAGGCAATGAACGTTGCCAAGGCTAAGCATCCTGATCTATACGAGTCGTACCTCAAAGCCATCCCACAGCGGTAGAGAGGAGGGTTAAATGGCTGATTCAAATTACGTCCTTTCGAGGGGCTTCGATGTCGCCGCAGGGCAGGTTATTACGAAGCGGCGCTTTGTAGTGATGTCGGCGGCGGAAACCGTTACGCCTGTTACTGGTATTACTGACGTATGCATCGGTGTGGCTCGTCATGATGTGTCGACTGCCGAGGCTGCACGCGGCAAAGGCGCAGAAGTGCAAATGATGGGTATCGCTGAAGTCGAAGCATCCGTCGCATTAGCTGTGGGTGTCCTTGTGGGTATTTCGGCTAATGGTAGGGCAGCGGCGTCTGGTGCAGGGATCCGGACAGTTGGAGTGGTTGTTGTTAGCCCCTCTGGCACCGCTGGTGATGTTATCTCTGTCATGCTCAATCTGCCGGGTCTTCTCGGCGTCGGCGCATAGGAAGGGAGGTAAGGAATGTACGATCCTAGTATTCTTTATACTGACCCGATCCTTACTAACCTTTCGGTTGGCTTCAAGGATCAGGCACTTTACGGTGCGGAGCTATTCCCGATTACTCCGGTGAATACGCAGTCCGGTACTTATCGGGTCTTCGACCGCACAGACTGGCTCACCTTCGAAGATAGGCGTGAACCGGGAACAGTCGCACATGAGATCCGTGGTAGGCGTTGGTCCTCGGATACATTCAAGACTGTTGAGCATTCGCTTCAGGCTCCGATTTACGATGAAGAGAACCAGCAGCTTAACTCACAGGGTGGGTATGCTAATCCGGTATTCGGTGGTGCAATTCAGATTGATCCCGCCGCCGATGCTACTAAGCTCGCTACGAGGGCAGTCCTGCTCAAGCATGAGAGCAAGGTGTCTACACTAGTCCGTGATACTGCACAGTATCCCGCAGGCCATACTGTTACACTCGCGGGTGCTCAGCAGTGGAACGATTACACGGGCGGTACTTCTTCTACTTCCGATCCAGTTGCCAACTTGCTTACGGCAATGCGGAAGGTGTGGAGTGCAACACGTAGATACCCGAACGTGCTCGCAGTACCGACGATGGGTCTTAGCTATATTGAGAACCATCCTAGGGTTATTGACCGCTTCAAGAACTTCCGTCTCACGCAGGAAGATGCATTCCAGCTTCTTACTGGTTTCACGGGTCGTGTTATTGCCGTCGATTCCGTTTACAACGCTGCGAATAACATCGATGCAACGCAGTCCATTACGGACTTTTGGGGCAAGGACGTTTGGCTTGGCATCGTTGAGCCTAGTCCCTCGCTGCTTACCCAAACATTCGGTAAGACGTTCTCACAGATCTATCCGAATGGCACAATCCGCCCTGTGGATCGTTGGCGGGAAGAGGCACGAAAGGCAGATGTCATTCGTGTTTCGATGAAGTACGACTTGAAAGTCGTTTCGAATATCGCAGGCTATCTAATCAAGGATGCCTTTAGCTCGACGGCATTCTAGGAGAGGGTTAGTATGGCGCATTACGCATGGTCTGAAATCCGTCACGCGGATAAAGAAGGCAAAGTCACCGTCGTATTACGCGGTGAGAAGGTCGCTAAGACGGACTTCAAAGGTCTGACTGACGCAGATTGGAATGCAATGCTTACGAGTGGTTCTATTCGTGAGAAGCCATTCCCTGCTCCAGCGGGCTATGAAGGTTCGGCTATCGACTACCTTCGCGAGTCACTAGAAGAGGCTCAATCTTCTGGAACTATTGATGAGGAAGAGGCAGTTTCTAAACTCGTTGAAGTGCAAGCAGAGGCAACTAAACTGGAAGCTACTTCTACAGCATCGTCCGGTAAGAAGTAGGCGAGCGTGCTCGCTTCGTTAGATGACATAAATGCCTTCCTGCCGAGAGACAAGTTCTCGGCAACAGATGGCAATCCCGAGATTCTTCTATTCCAGATTGATGTGGAGAGAACGATCAAGGGTTATCTATCGAGCGTATTCACCAGTGCTACGTTAGCTGGATGGGCCGCTCCTGCATCTACGCCCGGTTACATACGGTCGTGTGCGGGGCGGCTCATCGCAGCTTTCTACTATGCAAAGAAAGTCTCAGAGGACATGCCCGATTGGGATGGGACGTATCCTCAAAAACTATACGATCAAGCAATGGCGATGCTTGAAAAGATTCGTGAAGGTGAAGTAGTGCTTATCGAAGTTCCTGATGGCGAACAGCCTGGAACAGTATTCGATAGTGATTTTTTCTGGCCGCGCGAAGGGTCGGTACCAAAGTTTGAAATGGATATGCGTTGGTAACTTTCGCCTCTAGAACGAGACTGAAGTTCGAATGGGAGGGCTATCCCGATCCCCCCGATGTTGCGTTTCGTCTTGCAGCAATGGAGGGTTGGTTTCTCAACACTACAGCTTTTGTTGAAGCTTCGCAGGAAATTGCTATTCGGGATATGGATCGAAAGTTCGAAAGTGAAACTGATCCACAGGGTAGGAAATGGCCCGAGCTTAAAGAACCTGCATACAATCAAGTTAGCATTCTTCGCCTCACGACTCAGATGTATCAGGATTCGATCAATCCTAATACGTGGCAAGTCACTCCTCGCGGACTGTTTTTCGATACTACGGAACTTCCTCCTTATTGGATATTCCATGAACAGCCCCAGGGCGCGGGTAGAAGTAGGCGAGTGCCCCGACGTTCTTTTATTCCTCTTAGTGCTCAAGCTCAAGCGGAATTAACTCTGCTCTTTAACGAGTGGGTAGATCAGGGTATGATTGTAGGCGCTAGAGGACGGATTGCTGAATTTAGAGCGCCTAGTGGTCGATTTGCTAGTTTCAATTCATAGATGGCTTACTATTCTCGACCCGAAGAATTCTTACAACGATTCAAAGATATCTTTGAAGCGAATAAGGAATTACTCGGAATCAATTACGTCGCTACTCAGGACGAAGATCTACGACCAGAGTATCCAGTTCTAGACATTTCAGTAGGGCCAGTTCGTCGTGAAATTCACGGTACCCAAAAGTATTTGGTCGACTTCGAAATGTCTTTCTGGATCTACCATGCGGATTACGAGGAAACATACGCACAGCGTAGTTTGACAGATATGAAACTGGCTACAGGTATTGTCCAGTTTCTCCACAAGAGAGGTATTAGGACTCTAGAAGATCCATCCGATCCTGGCCCGAACAAAAATAAAATCATATTCGGGCATGTGACAGACGAACTGCCGGGAATTGGATTAGCGGATAATAGACGAGTTATTGCTACAAGAATCGTATGGCAAGGTCGGTCCGAAGTCAACTTCGATGATGCATAGGAGGCGAGCGTGAAGGTCAGTTTGAAGGATGCTAGCTTGCCCGACGGAACTGAGCTTTATGTTCGCGGCTTGGGTACGCTAGTCAACGGGCAAACAGTGGATTTTTCGCAGGAAGAGGTAGACTTCTTTGAAGCGGAGACAGGATCAAAGTTGTCGGCAGCCTTTAAAGAGGATCCTCGGGTTACTGTAGGTAATGTGAAAGTGGGTGACGACTAATGCCAGCGGGACTTTCTGGTAGTGGTTGGTTGGGCTTCGCCTTTGAAACCACTAAGGGCACATGGGTCGCACCAACTATCTACATTCCAATTATCTCCGAGAGTTTCCGATACATGGAGGATCGTTATTTCTCTCCGCAGATTCGCGAAGCTACCGAAGTCTCCGATGTGAAGCAGGGGTACTACCACATTGAGGGCGAATTCGAGATGGAAGCTGATGTTAACTTCCTTCCGTATTTGCTTTACTGCACTCGCCACAATATTGTTAAGGCTGGTGCGGGTCCATTCACCTATGACTTTACACCGTCTACGGCGGGGTCGACTTCGACCGCCGCGTCGGGTGCCGTCCAGCGCACAGCATCTATCACAATCGAGCGCAATGGCATTGAGTTCGGTTACTCTGGTTGTACTATCGGTAACCTTAGAGTCTTCCTTGACGGCGGCATTCTGAAGATGGGCGGGACGCTCATCGGTGAGAAGGATAACGCCGCATCCGGCCATACACCTACTTGGGCGGCTCCTTCACTCTTTGGTGCCGATGCAACCGAAATTTCAACTGGTGCATCTTCTATTACTCCGTCGTACACTCCGGTCACCGATTTCAATGGCTATGAGTTCCAGGCTAACTTTAATGCTTCGGCGCAGAACCGCATTCGTCGCGATCGTAGCGCAAGTTACATCTCGTTCGGTGAGACTGAGATTAATCTCACTACTGAGCTTGACTTCATAGACAAGACCGAATACGACTTCTTCGTTGCTACTACGCAAAAAGCGATTCAGCTAGAGTCGCTTATTGGTGGCGCAAGCTACGCTGCTGCAACGCAAGCAGTCAGACTACAGGTTTACCGTGGAGTCTACGAGACATACGATCTAGGACTTTCTGGCCTTGGCGATCTGATTATGGCTGGAGTGACGATGCGCGGTATTGGTATCTCTGGCGGTACTTCATACAAGTTGGAAGTTAAGTCCCCCGTCAATATTACTTAGGAGATAAAGTGGCTTTACTTACAGCAATACCTAATCCGGTTAGAATCGGTCAGCCAGTCACGATTGTTGGCGAGGCTTTTGCAGCATCGACTGCTACATCGGTAAGGATCGACCCCATGGGATTCGCTACAGAAATTACTACTAATGCTGGCGGTGTTCTCTCTAACGATCTTATTACAGAGCACGCTACAGCAACGCTTACTTCGTCCGGCGTGGCCAATAACGCTGAGACGGTAACAATTGGTACGACTGTCTATACTCTTAAAACCGCCCTATCCACTGGTCCGACCGTTGCCTATGAGGTTCTTATCGGTGCAAATGCCTCGGCTACTCTCGATAATCTCAAGTCCGCAATCAATGGTACCGCAGGCGAGGGTACGACATATAGTACCGGGACGGTAGCTCATCCCGACGTGCTTGCGGGACAGAAGACTGCGACTACGGTCATACTCCACGCAAATCTTGCTGGCACTGCTGGCAACTCGATTGCTACTACCGAGACGATGACTAACTTCGCATTCGGCGGAGGCACGATGTCAGGTGGAGCAGCCGATACTACAGGCTACAAAGAAATGGATTGGCGACCCGCAAAGGAGGGCACGTACACAGTTACCGCCAATGACGGTACAAATACTGCATCTGTTCGAGTGCAAGTGTATGCAGGCGGCTAAATAGCCAAAATTAAGGAGAGGGAAATGCCAGTAGGAACTCGTCGTAACGAACCGATTAAACATGATTTGCGAACACTACCTCCTGATGGGTATGTAGTTCTAAGACAACTTTCCTACGATGAAATGCTCGAAAGGCGCGACGGTGCCACAAAGATGCTCATGGAGCGCGGCCCATCCGGTCGTAATGCGGATTCGAAAATGGCAGTGCAAATCGCTAACCGTTGGTCGAACCGCTTCTCGTTCCCGCGATGCATCCAAGAGCATAACATCACAGACGACAATGGAGTCGCGCTAGACTTCTCCGAACGCTCTATTGATATGACGTTCAAGATCCTAGATCCTAGGATTGGAGCAGAAATTGAACGCCTTATCGATGAGATGAACAATGAGGAGGAAGTCGAGGAGGATTTTATACCTGCGCAGAATGGCTCCTTGCAGGACGAGAGCGTCAAGCCTCCACTACATTCGGTGGAGACTTAGTTCTTGAGGTTAGGCGCTGGATAAGGATCACCGGAATGGCGGAGAGACTACACGTTCTCCCCTATTCCGGTGGTTTACTTGAACAGCCTCCAAGAGCGCTATTCCGAATGGAGGCAATTCTTGCTGCACAACGTACTGTCGATGGTGCTAGTGGGAATAAACAAGACGCGCAGAACCGCCTTAAAGAGCGTACTGACTCGTGAGTTGGCGACCTAAACAACTCGTAGACATTGGGGCTAACGTCATTACGACGGTAGAATCTGCGGACGCGCATACCCCCATACAAAAAGAGCAAACGCCTGGACGTTTCGGACCTCTTATTACTCTTCCCGAAAGACGACCTACACGGGCCGTACAAGCTTTTACTCTTCCGCAAAAAGAACGATTTTCCTACGCTACAGGCTTCCCGTCCCGCACATTACGGACACAAGGGCTGTTCTACGCAAAGCAATTTACATTACCGCTCAATCTACTCGAAACACGCTTCTATTTTCCTGGTACGGATCTTCCGTTCGAATTCACTATTGACCCCCGAGGTACGCACAATAAATGGATCGTCTCGACTTTGGACGATATCAATAGTAATAAGTGGATTGCATCCAGTTCCAGCAAGTATAGGATAACGGTAATCTAATGGCGACTACCACGATCTTCTTAGCTAAAGGCACCAAAGAAATCGTTCCGGTTCTAGTCGACGACACGACGGATGGGCTTGGGAGTCTTTCGGGTACTTCACCGAAGTACGATCTCCAAAAGGAAGATGACTCATTCATCTACAATAACGTCGCGGGCACTGCCGTAGGAATGCGACTTGATTGTCTCCTAGATCTTTCTGCGGCTGGTCCTAGCGGTTTGATTGCAGCCGGAACGAAACTACGACTATTTATAACTTTCACCACTGGCTCAGAGCAACCGCGCATCGGCCCTGTGGTGATCTACGTGATAGATAGGCCACTGTAAACCATGGCATTCGGTGGGCGAGAGCTTCGTCTTATTCTGTCTATTCAGTCGTACGGTACGACGAATATTCAACGTCTTCGTAGAGACATCCTCTCGCTCGCTACTGCCACAGAAGCAGCTAATCGTAATCAGTTAGCAGCACAAAGTCAAGTCGTTAGGGAGGCTGAGAGAGCAGCAGCATCGCAAGGTCGTATCTCTTCTCTACAGAAACAAGCAATGTCTGCGCAAGGTATTGCTCCTCTGCGCGCACGCCTGAGATTAGAGAAGCAGCTTAGTGATATGGGTTATAGGGGAGCGGTCTTACAAGACTTGCTCGCGGGCAAGGGTAAAGCCCGATCAACACAAGCGCAGGCAATGGTTAATACTCTGCGTGCGCAGGACATGCAACTCCAAAAGATTCTAAGTGACCTTGGAATAGAGGAAGTTAAGCTCAAGGAAATCCTCGCATTACAAACGCGCATTAATACGGAGGTTATGGCCGAGGCGAGAGCACGCGATGCCATGATTGCGCGTCAGAATACGTTACTACGGCAAGAGGCACGGGGTAGACAGATTGCGCATGCCGGACGTACAGCACAATTCACCGGGCTAGTCGGGACAGCAATATCGGTAGGCGTAACTAACTCATTCGCTAACTACAATAAACTTGTTACTCTCGCCGCAACGCAGACGCGCCAATTGGGTGAGTCCGCTGAAGTAGTCATAAGACGCGCCGACGAACTATCCAACGGTTTTGATAACGGCGGCACGCACATTGAAGGCATACTTGATCTTATGCGCCAATTCCCCGCAACCGGGGATCAAATGGCGCAAGCCGCATTCGACATCTTCTCATCGATGACAGTCTCGTTCGGTGGCGGTCTAAAACTACTCAAGAGTTTCAATCAACTTGCACTTGCTACGGGTAGCGATCTAGAAGTAGCAACTGACCTAGGAATTACGGCAGTTAACAACTTCGACAGCGCGGGCAAGAACCTCGGAAAGACGATGGGATTGCTAACTGCTATTTGGCGATTCGGTCGTATGCAACTATCCGACTTGAATGCGATGTTCGAGAAAGTTGCTCCTGCGGCAACCGCGTCAGGGCAATCTCTTGAAGATGTAGCAGGTGCAATGATTGCCATTACTCGTTTGCAGCCGTCGCAAAGAGTTGGGGCAACTGGTATCGCTCGATTGCTTCAGACTTTTCGTGATCCAGACTTCCAACGAGGCGCTTTCAAATTCGGTGTAGATATTACAAAGGGCGCTGAAGCTACAGGGAAGTTGAAGCCTCTCCCCGACATCATTAAGGGGATGGCACAAAACTTCGGACTCTTTGAGAAATTCGGCGGACCTAGCCAATTGTTCAAGGAGCTTACCGCCGTAGGTCGCGGTCGGGGTATTGGTCGACAGTCTCGTATTGAAGCTGCAAACGCCTTCACGTTCCTAGTAGGTCATGTAAAAGAATATCTTTTCTTGCAAAAGTCTGCTATTGAAGACGTAGAAGAATTCAATGCAGCACTCAAAGCGATGGCACAAGCCCCCGGTACGCGATGGGCAATCTTCACAAATGAGATGCGTGCTCTTGTATTGACTCTTGGGGAAGCTGCTATTCCAGCAATGCTCAAGCTCGCTGGTTGGATTGAGTCCGCTGCACATTGGTTTGAAAATCTTAGTAGTGGGGTGCGAAAATGGGTAGGCGTTGGCCTTGTCGCGGGATCAGTTAGTGCGCTGCTAGTCGGTACCTTTGTCAACATGGCCGGTAGTATTCTCGCGCTAATCGCCAACTATAAGCTAATGACTGGAAGTATTAGGCTTGTTGGGACCGAAGCAGAAATTGCAGCAGCCAAAGCGGGTTTTCTCCATAGAAGCTTAGTAGGCTTGATGGGTATCGGTTTAATTGCGATTCCCATTACATTGCAGCTTCTAAAGGGTGGCGATCCCGGCATGTGGGATTTCTTAGGCGCAGCCCTAATGGGTGCTGCTGGCGGTGCTGCCCTAGGTACTGCGATCGGCGGTCCGGGTATTGGTACAGCGATAGGCGCAGGAGTAGGAGCCATCGCGTTGCCTATTACTGTCAATCTCATCTCAAAATTCCAAGATACAGGCAAAGGTCCTGGTTTAACTAAGGCCGCTAACGAAGCTTTTAAAGAGTACACTCAGGCATGGGAAAATAACTTTGGGCCAGGACATAAAATGGCGAGATTCATGAAATTCGAGGACTTCCTAAAGGCGAATCCTGCCTTGATGGCGGCTGAGAAGGCCGCTGCAAAGAAGCACGCCAAAGGTACAGAAGGCGTTAAATCTGACTACAATAAGATGCTTGCTAAGATGAACAAGGAAATGCTAAAAGATCAAGCTGCTACAACCAAAAAACTAGAAGAGGCATGGCGAAAGCAAGATAGCCATCTATCTGAATCGCAGCAGAAGCAAGTACAACTTGCTAAGGCGCGCGCCAACGCTATGCAAGAGGCGCTAGAAAACCAGAATCGCAAAATCGATAGCGCTCTTGACAACCTTGGCCAAATCTATGACGGTTTCCGTCAAGAGAATGAACGAGCATTTGGGGGATTCGGTCAGGGTCCAGTGATGCAAGGATTCCTCGGCGGCATATTCACTGGACTAAATGATTTACTCCGACAATTCGGTGTTCAGATCCCCATTCCGTTTGCGATCATTCGGAAAGATTTCGATCAGCAGATGGAGTATTTCGATCGATGGAATAAGGATCTAGCAGAACTTGCGCAGCGTGGTGCTCCCTATACACTTATTGAATCTATTCGGGCGATGGGGCCAGAGACGGGAATGGCTATTGCTGAAGGTATTCTTCAGGCTCCTAAGAAGGGATTCAAGCAGCTTCAAGCCGATTGGAAAAAGCGCGAAAAGGACATCGATAAGATAACCAAGTCGCAGCTAGACAGTCAGCTTAAGTATTGGAAAACTTTTGGTACGGATGCCGCTTGGCAAATGGTCAATGGTCTTGCGACATCGCCCGCATGGGCGAAACTGCGGCCGACATTCCGAACTCACATCGTGCAGGCTTTCGGTGGCATTCTACAAGCCGAATTCAAAGCTGAGGTAGCGGCAGCTATGGAACAGGCTGTACAGGATATTGCAGCACAAGCTCCCGGTGCAGCAGATAGAGCAAAAGCAGTAACTCCTAAACAAGCGGCAAATGCCAAAGCTGCGATTGCAGAGGCTAGACGCGCAATGCTTAAAGAACTGCACCCTGCCGGTGTCAATCAAGCTGCAATCAATGTAGTAGAACGGCAGCAAGCACGTATGCAAAAGATTATTCGGGAGTACGCTCGTACACATCGACCCGGCACAGCACGTATGGGCGGTCTTGAAAGACAAATGAATGAACTGCAACAGCGGGAAGCACAATTGCGGCGTCGTAGACAGCAGATCATTCAGGATGAGCGCGAAGCTATCCAAAGGCAAGTACGGCAATTCCGTCGTACACATCCCCCAGGAACGCCGCAAGGCCAAATGACTATCCACTATCATGGCGACACTGTTACGATACAGGCTGGCGCTACCGTAGCTGAGATTGTTAGGGCACTCAATAGAGCTTCCTTCAAGAAGCGCAACAAGGCGCAGCGTACCTAATGTTAGATCTAGTCCGCATCTATAAAGCAGATGGAATCACTTACATCGACGTTAATGATGACATTAACTACCCTGTGGAAGTTTTTAAGTGGGATCCCGAAATGGTTGGCGATGACTTAGGCCGTTTACAAGGGCCGGGTCGTTTTCCTAACTTCAAAGAAATTGAAGCTATGGGAATCGAAATGGAAGGGAAGATTAAAGCTACAACGCCCGAACTCTATTGGACTGCTCGAAAAGCATTGCTCAACATTGTGGTTCCCGATGCTGAACAGACTCTCGGCTGGCATGGGTATGTTGGATTCAAAGCTGCTGATACAACCGAGTTATACTTGCAGGCAGTCCATCTAGTCCATTACGATGCTCCCCTAGAAGCGTTGTATCCTACGGTCACGCCATTCCGTTTTGAGTGGGAAGGATTAGACGGGTACTGGCACGCACAATCCACAGGGTTGCCTGTTAAGATCTGATGGCTGATGTTGAATTCAGAATTGTTCATGTAGACCATGACAATGTTACGATTGCGACTCACTACCCCACAGGGGATTCGCTACGTTGGGGCTATCGCGCTACCGATGTCGGCGACGTAGCATACGACCTTGCATTAAGCGATCCCTCGCTGGTTGCAGCCGGTGCTGATTCTTTTGCGCCCTACAAGACAGACTGGCGCTTAGGCATGAACGTAGACGGACTCGGCTGGAATACGATCCATGCGGGTATTCATACTCACATCAATATAAAGTCACGTTCCGGCGAGGTTGCAGTTCAAGGTAAAGATTGGGCGCATTGGTTAGAGCAACCCGTTTGGTTTACCTTCTATGCTACACAGTGGAATCTTGGCCAATTAGATACTATCGTTAGAACTTGGAGCACGGGCGTTAAAGACGCTGACTTCAATGCTCAAGGGTTCTACGAGAACTTTGCCGTCAAGGCGTGGGTGGGTGATCTTGGAGCTACACAAAGATCCGTCATAACCGATCTTGTCAACGGATCACATGTAGGCACAGATTTCGTTAATCTAGCGGCGAACTTCAATTCGACTCCAAAGTGGGATAGTTTACTCCATTACGAAATTTTCGTTCAGGACGAAACTAACATCCTCGATCATATCAAGACCATAGCTTCGCTATCCGACCCGTATGGTTATGATTTCTATACGGATTGGGATAAGACGATGTATTTCTTTGGGCCACGTAAAACGGTTGGCACTACAACGCCAGCATGGACACTGACCGACGAAAACGTAGTAAAGGAAAGTGTCCCAGATTTCGATTGGACGAATGACGGACCACTCGGTACGTACATGGTTGGCCTCGGCCCTGGCAGCCCCGCCCTGTGGCATTTGAAGTATCACCAACCGACTATCGATCTATATCGACAATGGCTACGTGTAGTACGAGTAGGAGATATCTACGCGAGCAAGATTGATGGCGTACGGCAAGGAACGATGGGGCTACAATTCGGCTATCCTCATAAAGATCTGAAGTTAACAGTAAAGCCAGAAAAATTGAAGCCTCTGGACAAAAGCGATGGATTCAAGAATCACTGCGGCGATGTTGTCCATTTCGTATGGCCGATCCCACCCTACCATACTATTGATGCCTACTTCTGGATTACACAGCAAGACTTTCGAGGCGACGGTGCGGGCAACTGGTATTGTGATCTTGGTCTGGAGCAAATCTACGAATGAGATACTTTCGTAAATACTTGCCTAACCAACAAGTTGACGAGGTAGATGAGGTATATCGCCGGCTCGCTGTTGCTCACGATCGCATTAGCGATTTAGAAAGCAAAGTTCTTAAGCGACAACACGCTAGTCGTTGGATTGAACCTGTACTTCTCAATGGTGTAGCACAAGTCACAGGAACACTTGATACTTTTGCGTATCGACTATGGACGGGCGGCGGAATACAGTTCAAAGGGCATTTGGATTTATCCTTGGCTATTTCTCCCGTGCATGCTTTCACAATCGCGAAGGGTGATAATGGCGCTGTAATTCCTAGCGACATGATCCGTAGCACTGTCATTACGGATGCTGCCGGAACAGTTTTTATGGCCGCGATGGTAAAAGTTGAAGCCGCCACAGGATTCGTAACCTTCACTTGGCCTGCTAGTTAAATTATGGCTACTACAGCATTTCACGGGATCTGGTCGGGTACAGCCCAGGACATCGGAACGTCGTATCAGACGTTCACCTACGACTCGGCGTATGTGAACACCCATGATTTCAACGCAGCAGCAGACGGCACCCTTGAGATTCCCGCCACCGGCATCTACCTGATCGCTGCCACTTGGGGTGGTGCGGGCAACTACACACGGCAGATTAGGATTCGCAAGAACGGAACCGTGATCCGAGGCGGTAACGCCGAGGTAACTACCGGCTCAGACGGATGGACGACGGTCGGGCAATGGGTTGGATGCTGTGTTGCCGGTGACCTGATCGACGTACAAGGGCAATGCGGAGGATCTGTTCCTGACACGTTCGGGGCTTGCACAATCGTTCGCATCCCACTCCCGTTCGTGTATGCCCTCTGTACGGGTGAGCAGGACGATGAGCAGCAGTACAGCGAGGTCAGCGACTTCGAGGGCTGGCATGACCCCGGCGCGAACACAAAGTTCACCGTCACCGAGACGGGCGACTACATGATCGCGACGTGCTCTAACTCGGTTGGGGGCCAACACAACTACAGGATCAACGTGAACGGCGCGATCATGTCGCCCGTCAATCACACTGCCCAGGGGCCATCCTTTGACAACACCCTTCCGATCCTGACATTGATCCATCTTGAGGCCGATGACTACGTTGAAGTGTGGACGGAGAACGCGGCCGACGACCAAGACCGAGAGGGCAAATACTGGCACTTTGCGATGTGGAAGATGCCGAATGGTGCCGCCTACGTCAGCGCCGAAGATGTCAGCAATGTCATCAGCAACAACAACGGTTCTCCAATGGCACTTGCCGCCAAACAATGCGATACCCACGGATTTCATGACAACGTTACAAACAACACGCGGCTTACGGTTCCCTCAGGGAAGGACGGCATCTACCTGATCTTCGGTGGCGGCTACGGCACACACGGCGTCGCCAACGGGTTCTGGGTACGGGAGAACAACAGCGCGACCTACAGCTTCGGACTCGGCCGTGGCGGAACAGGCAGCACCATGGTAGTCGCCTGCCGCGAGCTAGTAGCTGGAGACTATATCGAACTGTACGCCTACGATGGCACCACGGGTAATACCAAATTCGACCTGCGGCTCGGAATACTGCGTCTCGATGATCTTGAATATTCACCGCAACTTTGTCCTCTAGGTTCTAGTGGATTAAATACGATAGCGTTAAATCTCTTTTTGGGTCGGCGGTAACAACTCTATGCCTGAGATTGGTTGCTATGTGGGACGTAATCGCACCTATGCTGCTACGGCAGACACATGGGTAACCGTACCTTGGGATATCGAGTATTCTGATACAGATGGAATGCACGATTATGCCAATCCAACTAGAATAACTGTTCGCGATACCGGCTTGTGGCTTGTGATGTTCTGTCCTCTTGGCTCGGACAGCATATCATCCACGCTTCAGTCCCGTCTGAAGATCAATGGTGCATCGTTCGGCGGTGTCTGCGGCCATTCAAACTTTACACCACTACCAGGGATAACACAGTGGCACCTGATCGAACTTGCCGAGAATGATTATTTGGAAATGGAGTATTTCCGGGGGTCAGCCACATCATCGAATCCGAACGTCGGCGGATTCTTCATGGCTGTCCTAATTGAGCTTTCGGCTTGCTCTCTGACCGATAGTACCACGGTATCTCCCTCTGGTTGGGCAACTGTAGATTTTGATACAGAGGTCTACGACCCTGACGGTATGCACAGCAGCGGTGATCCATCGATCATCACTGTCAATGAATCTGGCTGGTGGATAGTGATGACATTCTGTACTAGGTCTGGAACCGGCCAAACTCGTGTATTATTAAACGGAAGTGACACAGGTATCAAGGGCGGTTCATGGACACCTAGCATAGCAGGAGCCGGTAATTTAGGTAACGTAGACTTCTTTCCAGTTGATCTAACGGCCGGTGACGAGCTACAGATGCAGGTCAACGCCGGAAGTGGTACATACGGCGATTTCCGATTCGCTGCTTGGAAGATGGATGAGAGATTCCTGGTGATCGTAGATGAGGTCGCCGGATCACCAGAGCAGCCGTTCGACAGATTCGTACCGTGGGATGCAGATGTTCGTGATCCTGGCGGGAATCATACTCTTGGAGCCACGTCGATTGTCACTTTCAGCCCGATCAAGTGTCTTACCTTCTCAAAGTGGAAACCCGAGACGTGGGGGTTTGTGAGTCTCACAGGGTGCTGGCCTTACAAGAATTCGAACCGCGATATGGGTCCTACCCAAATTCGTGGCAACAACGCCTCTGTGGTGACAGAGGTTGGGTTCGGTTTATTCGACCTTAGCGCCAATGACTACGTTGAAATGTACAGTTTGGTTAGTGGTGGAGGGTTCAACGTGGACGATACTCGCACGTACTTTATGGCTACCGTAATTCCACTTTCTGCCTCATTCGCTCCGCAAACTATAGCACTTGAAATGTTCTTTGGCGAGGAAGAGGAAGTTTGACTTTTTTAGCCGTCATAGGGGCCGATATAGGACTCAGCATTACCACTGCCATTGCCACAGCTATTGTTATCGTTGCGGCAGTTTATGCAGTTGTCGAACGAGTATTCGATCTTTTTGGTTGGTCACGCTCATCTAAGATACTTAGGCAAGAAAACGCCGATCTTGCTCGATATAATGCCGAATTAGTTCACCAGAACAAAAATCTCGTTAACAAAGTAGGCGAGCACACGGCGACAATTTTCGAGCAGGGTATTCAAATCGCCGAACTAGATGACAAACTTAGGGAGGTAAAAAGAAACGATCAAGCTGCTGTATTAAATACTATGGCGGAACACGAAGCCAACGTTCTTTTGCGGCATGTGGAGAATTCAAAACGAACGGATGAAATGTTAAGCGTACTCGGAGAAATCCGCGACGTGCTCGCTACGAATGGAGGCCACTAATAATGGCGCAATTCTGGCACGCATATTTCGAAGATACTAGAACTCAGGTTTTGCTACTTTTGGTAGTGCTTGACCTAGTTCTTGGAGTGGCGGCAGCAGTCTTTACCAATAAGAACTTCCGGCTCAGCTTCGTAGGAGATTTTGCGCGTAATGATTTAATTGGTAAAGCCTTACCTTTTGCGGTAGTCTATGCTGGATACCTCTATGCTAATAACGCCGATCTAGTCATTCCGGGCTTAGACATGGAAGTTGTCATGAACGGTGCGTGGGGCATCGTTTCTCTTGCTCTTGTCGGATCACTACTCAGTTCGCTACGGGATCTGAAGATTCCGATTCTTATCAACATGCCCGACGAAACTTCCGGGCCTGATCCCGAAACGGCGGTTGTTCCAACTACCGAGTAGTTTCAAAAGGTTGTTTGACGCGACCCGCGAGCTAACAGGTAGTTGTCTGCCTAGGGTCGGACAGTCAAACACAAAGGGGAGTAATCCGTTCCCTCTCCTGCGGATTACTCCCCTTCTCCTTTCTTTACAGTAAGTCTAATTCTCTTGCGGTGTTTAGGAGAATTCCGGCCAACTCGTCCGAGTAGCCGAATCGTTCCTGATTATATTTAAGACCCGCTTCGAATGTTCGGACTTTATCTGGATTGTCCGTACGTTGTTTGACACGTTCGCTTGCTGCTCGCCAGTCGCATATCATCTCGATCAATGCCATTAGACTCATGCCTGCTATTCCATTGGGGTAGTGTTCAGGATGATGGTCATTATGTTCGAAATGATGCTGAAGCGCCGGTCCTAATTCGCGAAGCGACTGCTTGTATTCTTCACTACCATATTCCAATCCCGCGAGCTTAGGCGTTGCAATGTCAAACGCTTCTAGCTCTGGTGATACAAGCTTACTTTGATCATGCCTGCCTTGCCGGTTCGTGAGATTTATTATAGCGCTTCCAATAAACCAGCGGACGCGATCAATATGCTCTTGCGTCTCTGGCCGTGAATCGTAGGTACTCATTCTTCTCCCTTGTAGGTTATAGGCCCGCTCGGATTCGAACCGAGAATCTTCGGATTATGAGTCCGCTGCTTTAACCCTTTAGCTACGGGCCTTTGAGTATGTACTCTGTAATTCCGTAGACCGATCCAGGACCGAACTGCGTCCACTGCAATAAATGTTTTAGCGCAGAGCGCCCGTGATCAAGACCACGAATATACAGCCCCATCTGCTTCAATCTTGCGTTGCCGAAATACGCAGTTTTCCCTTGTGCGCTAGAATTCTGATAGTACACAGTCGGTTGAGGCTGGAATGTCTGGTGAGCTAGCTCCACTATACCAATTAGCTCGCAAGGATAAAGATCTGCGCCTTCGGTCGAACCCTGTCGATATACGAAGCTTTCGCAAACTATGTGATCAGACTGACGTTCTCGCAAGAAAGTTAAGAGTTCTAGGTGGTTCCACTTTTTCTGGCCGTATCTTATGTACATACGATCTTCGTCTATCGAACCTATAGCGTAGCCAGTTGTTCTCCCTGGATCAAGAGCTACTACAACCTTATCTATGATCACGATGCCGGTCTTGCAATACCCGGATGAAAGGTGTCCTCACGATATAGCATTAGTTCCAAAAACTCATCGATCATCTCATCGGTGAACGAGCGCTCTTGGAGTGATTTCTGCATTATGCGAGGCGAATGTGCCCAATACCGAAAACAGTCGTGTCGGTTAGCGAGTGTATGGAAGTGAAACAAAAACTCCCCATGATCTAAAGGAACCGAAACAGTGATGACAGGACTATCTTTTCCTACTAGATATTGACAGCCATCACACTGGCGGTACTTCTCTACCACCGAACGTTGCTTGTCCACTATTTACCTCCAGTCGTAAGTTTCTCTCTAAGGCTCTGTACGGGCATCTGCCGCGCTCAAATCTGCCGGTCAGCTTGGGCATCGCCCCCGTAGGGGATCGCCCCGGAGGCGGCTGCTCACGCACGATCCGGGGCACCGAGGCGCATGGTCGGGAGCGAGTCGAAGTCCGTGAAGTCATCGTAGACTTTTCTAGTAGCCGGATAGTGTTCTTGATAGTGCTCTAGTCGTCGATCTTCCGACCATCGATAGATCGGACCTTTTGCAGTGCATCCTATTTCGATGCAGGCTACGGTAGTTATACCCCAATTTGGCAAGTGATCGAAACCGTACTTATCGGGCATCCTTTTCTCCTAGGATTTTGATGAACCAGCGCAATTCTTCGATAAGATCCCCTAACCTTACTTCATCAAAGGAATCGGCGCGACGACGTTGCTGCTCTGCTATCCCCATGAGATGAGAAACAGCTAGCATTTCGTGTTCATAGGGATGACCCTCAATAGATTCGATCCATGCACGCATTTCCTCGGAAGCGCTAGGCATAGAATCGTTCAGCCCCCTTCAATGCGTCATACAGCTTAGACCAATTGCGATGTTCCATCCACTCCAACATAGTTGCGATATCATCACCTGCTTTTATAGCAGCAAACATTGGCGATAGAGCTTCAGCAATAGAAAACGTTATAAGGTATGCTTGAGCCAACATGCGTATATCTTCTATCGGGACAAACGCCGTCGGGTCGTTCGCGAGCCTATCGGCTATTCCATAGGTGTTAGTCATTACGACGTAGAACCCCAAAATCGTAGTGAACAGCCACAGCCGCAACACAAAAACGAGCCTTCATTCTTATCCCATACCGCGCCTAGTTCGTCGGCGTTGCAGCCGTTGATACGGCATGTCTGCCCTGTCGCGTAGCTGACCGCGTAGTCCGTGCGCTCTTGCGGCGGATATTCCATTGGATCAGCGCCGTTTGGCATTCCTTGATATTTAGGCATCGAATGTCTTTTCAACTAGAGTAAGCAAACGATCGCGTACCTTGCGAGTATCTTCTAAAGCATCATCTCTGTCGATTGCATCACCGATCATAGCTTTTCGCAAATCTGTATAGATCAGATTCTCTATAAAGAGTGTCGCAGGCAATGCAGCACTACGAGGAATGCGAAGATTTGAATCTGGAAAGAGGATGCCGTTCTGGATTACATAGGGTATTCTATATTCTGGGCCTTCAGCCCACATGTAGAGATCAACGCCATCTCTGTCCCATTGAGGTTCAATGTGAACGGGCATCAGAATTTACTCGGATCGATGTTCGCGATAAACGCTGAGCATTCGGCACAAATGAGGTAACCTGTCCAACGCTGGTGCTTTGTACCATCGGGATCCTTCCATGATGTGAATTGTTGAATTGCGCCGGCAGTCTTATGTCGAGGACAACCGGGTAGGTCAGTACGATGCACGTCTTCGACTTTTACATCGACCCGACGAACATCTGGAATTACGTTACCGTCCGCATCAATTTGGACCTGTTCCCAAGGCATCAAGGCTTCCTTAAATAGAGGATGTTCCAACGGAATTCGGCAACTAGCGATTCCTTATCGGCAAACTCTGCGAACCATTCAATAATTCTAGGGTGATCTCGATCCCATTCAGGGCATTGAATGTCTTCGACAAAATAGTAACCTCCAGATTTCACGCGAGGCCACAATTGTTCGAAGGCGTTAAAGACATCGGTGTTATAATGGGAACCATCGTCAATTACAATGTCATACCGTGAACGACAAAAAGTGTCTCGCATGAATTCGCGATCAGTTACATCGCCTACCAAAGCTATCGTATGCCAATCATTTCTTACAGTGCTCACAGCTTCTTCGCGAATGTCAACGGCGAAGATGGTAGCATTAGGAAAGAATTCTCGCCAACCCTTAATCGACCATCCCTGATCGATTCCTATTTCTAAAATACTACGGACATCCTCGCGAATCGGACCGAACAATTTGTCGTAAAGTTCTGCGAATCCGTTGAGGACTTTATCCGTATTGTTGTCTTTCCAGATTTCAACTAGGCTGGTCATATAACTTCTTCAGGGGAGTGAGATGGGCTACGGGGGGCATGTGTCGATGCGGCTTAGGCTTTAGTGATCCATAGACAGCGGCATCTAGGTAGTTCCACTTCGTTTCATCCCAACCTTCGGCAAGATTCTTACCTTGCCATACGTTAGGGTCGAGCATGATCATTCCAAGAGAGCCACCTAGCTTGCCCGAGTAACCGATTGGATAAGGATACACACAATGACCTAACGTACATTGCCATATATGTTCGCAAGCACCCGGCCAAGGAACGATGTCGTGCTCAATATTTATGAATCTTTCACCTTCTTCCCACAAACGTTTGAGAGTGCGGCCATAGGTGTAGTCATTATCAGCAATTACAAGCTCGAAATCTAAGCATTCCGAGTGTAGAGCTACAGCCGCAGGACATAGTTCAACTTGCGCTACAACTACAATTTTCGGGGGTCGTTCGATATCAATTATCAAGTATCGCCTCCTTGGCATCAATAACGGCAGCATCGAAATACTCTAACCATTCCGGTGATCCATAGTTGTCTGCCGCGCTCACGACGCATCACCCGCGCTAGCGGTGTCGCTCGGTGCGTCACGCCATCGGGCGAGCATCTCCCACAGTCCAGCGTCCTGCGGAACGATGACCGACTGGTCGCGCAGCACCCGTGCGAGGTCGGGCGGCAGACCCTCGGTCGGGTCGACTGGCGTTTCCTCCGTGCCCCGCGAAGCAGCCAGCGCGTCATGAGCTATCAGGGCGAACAGCGTGGCGATGCCGTAGTCTTCGCAGCAGTGGCCGTCGTACTTGTCGCCG
>Ga0137465_1000224_pt1 | contig 36854 bp, 31 predicted proteins | sample EasRivERMGT828_2_FD_104906 | JGI IMG/M metagenome (GOLD analysis project Ga0137465, IMG submission 104906) | Soil microbial communities from meander-bound floodplain in the East River, Colorado, USA - East River MetaG ERMGT828_2 | ecosystem: Environmental > Terrestrial > Soil > Floodplain ... | reverse complement strand
GGCTCCGACGGCTTCATTACTTTCACCGCCGCTTCGGTTGCTACCGGGCGGAGCGAACCAGTTCCCGGGTGGGTTTATCTTCCACTCCCACTGTGGACCAGCGCCTTTTCACGGCGCACGAGATATGCGGGTTAGCCGGGTGTGGAGCGAAGCGACACGCCCGGTTAGGGCTCGCCTACGAAGGCTCGCGTTGAGGCCGCCGCGGCGAACAGATAGAACGCGCAACCGACCAACATCGCGACTTGAAAGCCTGCAGTCAGGGCGATGAAGACGGTCGCTACCGAACCGATCACGGAGAGAATGCCATTCAGCGCCCAATAGAATGGCGGGGCGGGCAGGCCTGCTTTGCCGGTGAGTCGCAGACCGCGCGGGAACGGCATCCCCATCAGTACTCCGAGTGGCGCGATGAACAACGCCGACACGAGGACGCGACCGGCAAGAGGCAACGGCAAGAGCAACGGCAGAAGTCGCGGCAGCGCGATCGCTTCAATCGCCCCGATTACGGCGACCGAAGCGCATGCCGCGCCGATCGGCACGCGGCTTGAAAGCGCGCTGCCGATTCCTCCCGATGCAAGTAGCGTAAACAACAACACCGACAACGTGAAAATCGGATGGCCGACCAGCAGCGTCAGATGCTGGAGCAGCGCCAGTTCGACCACGATAAAACCGAACCCAAGGCTCGCAAAGTAGACGATCGAAGCTGCATAAGGCGTCCGGTTTGCTCCGGCCGGTTTGCCGAACGTGACAAACATGAGGAGCAGCGCGACGCTCGGCGCAAGCAATCCTCCGAAAATGCCGTTTGCGATGGCCGGCAGCATGCCCCAGGGCTTCTCCGTCGCGAAGTAGAACGGGCTGTCATCAAAAACCGGCCCTACACGCCGTCCAGATGCAGCTTCATACTCGGCGGGCGAGACGCGTCCACTCAAGAGATCATCGAAAGGCGCTGTGGTGACGGCTGCGGGAACGATCCACGGCCGCGCGAGCGGCATCCATGTGGTCATCATTTCCTGCCGCTGTGTTTCGCTGAACGGCGTCTTCTTCAACATGAAAAGCATCTGCGGCGGGTCTGAGCCATCCGGGTTGGCGTCGCGTCGTTCGACCATGACTGCGACACGCTCAGCCGCTTCGCCCGCGCCGAGAAGCGCAACCGAATTCGACACGAGACGCGGCACGTCAACGTCCCAGCGCAGGATGACGAGCATGCCGTTCTCCGTGAGGTGATCGTAGTAGTCGCGAAACGCTTCGGTCGTATAGAGGTAGTTCTCCGAGAGCGAAAGCCCTCCTGAGGCTACGGACGCCCAGCTGTCGACAAATCCAAGGTAGATGATGTCGAATTTCTTCTGCGTTCGGCTGATGAAGTTCCGGCCCTCGCTCTGCACGACCTCCACGTCGGGCCGGTTGTACAGATTCCCTGCGCGCTCGCCATAGTGGCGCACAAACTTCAGCATCAGCGGATTCAGTTCGCATGCCGTCACTTTACGGCTGCCTGACGCCAGCGCCACCACGACGTCGTGGCCGCCGCCGGGACCGATGACGAGCGTCTCGGCATTTGGCGTGAAGCGGAACGGAAGGCCGCGATAGGAGTCTCGGACGCCGGCAACGCTTTCGATTCTGCCGTCCCAGGGATAAATGCTCGTCCACGCATCGGCATCGATGTAAAGCCGCGCAAGGCCCGCCACACCTTCGACGGCGGTGATTCGCGAATACGCATTCCAGCCGTCCTGCGCCACTTTCGCCTGCGGAAAGCGGTCCATGTCCTTGCGCATCGCCTTGATCGTGCCGGGTGTGACGCGCATCAGTCCGACCTGTTCGTTGACGATCGCCAGACCGGCGACAGGTAGCAGAGCGAGAACAGCCCACGCGCGCCATTTCGCCGAAAAACACGCAGCAGCAGCCAATGCCGCTGCAGAAGCAATCAACACCGTCGCTTCTCCGCCCAATGCCTGAAGGAGCAGTGTGACGACAAGAGCTCCGAGAGAAGCTCCCAGGAGGTCCACGAAGTACAGGCTGCCCGCTCGTTCACGATTCAAATCAAAAACCACCGACAGCGTGATGCCCGCCAGGAGGAAAGGCACCAGCGGCACGATGAAATAGAGTGGGAGGCGGGAAATATCGAATGGAAATTGCACGAGGAGCCACAGGCTGACCGGGAGGCTCAGTCCATAAAGCAGCGCGGCGCCTGCAGCGAGTTCCATCGTCGGCTCGAGGCGGCGCCTGAAGAGATGGACCACCATTCCGCCGAGTCCCCAGCCCAGCAACGCAATCGAAACGGCAACGAATGTGAAGTGGTACCAGATCGTGGCGGAGTAAATACGTGTGAGGCCAATTTCAAAAATCAGACCGGAAAAAGTGGTGAGAAAAACGCCAGCTCGAAGTGATATCCGCATCCTCTATCCTCAAAAGAACGCGTAGAGTAGCACGGCTTTGCGCCAATCGTGGCGCGCCTCTCTAATGTCAAGCGGACAAATCAGCCGGACCTGGGTTATTCTGCCGTCCGCCTGGTAAAGCCCCAAAGATGAATTTCAGCGATATTCGAGTCCTCTATTGGCGTGAGATCCGCTCGGCTCTGCGCGACAGGACGATTGTCACCAACAGCATTCTCCTGCCGATGCTTCTCTACCCCGTCATGATCTGGCTGGTGTACACGGGAATCACATTCATCTCCGGACAAAACGAAGAACTGAAGTCGCGGATCATGCTCAAGGATTTGCCGGCGGCTCACCTGCGGCTGAAGAGGGAGATCGAAATCGATAAGGCGGTCGAACTGCTGAACCCGACGGACCCGTCCACTGCGGTCCGCGACGGCTCGCTCGACGCGTTCGTGGAGTTTCTGCCGGCGAAGGCGGAATTGGCGATGCCCGCGAATTTTTCCGTCCGCATCACGTATGACGAATCGCGCGACGCCAGCGATCGCGCCATGAACCGTGTCTGGGACAAGATCACAGCATATCGCGGCAGCTATCTCGAGCAGGAGGCGTCGAGGCTCGGTCTTTCCAAAGCCGATTTCCAGAATTTTGCGATCGATGAGCGAAGCGTCTCGAGCGACCGCGCGGTGAGCGCGTTCATCGTGGTCCTTCCGATCTTTTTCATCATCATGCTCGCCGTCGGCGGCATGCACCCTGCGATCGACGCGACGGCCGGCGAGCGGGAGAATTCCACGTGGGAAACGGTGATGACGGCCGCGACCTCGCGGGCTAATGTGCTCGTCGCAAAGTATCTGTACGTCGCTACGATGGCTTTCATTGCGGCCTTTCTGAATCTCTTTGCCATGATCTTCTCGATGGGGACGGTGCTGGCGCCTTTGTTCGGCAACAGTTCTTCGCTGCGGATTCCGTTGGAGTCTGCGCCGGTTGTTCTTATCGGAGCGGTTCTGCTGGCCTTGTTTGTTGCCGCGGGAATGATGATTCTCGCGTCGTTTGCGAGGAACTATAAGGAGGGCCAATCCCTCATCAGCCCGTTTTACATTGCCCTCATCATGCCTGTGTTGTTTCTGCAGGCTCCGGGAGTGGAGTTCACCTGGCGAGTCGCCCTGATTCCCGTGGCCAATGTCATGATGATGATCCGTGAAGCTTTCCAGGGTGTCTATCACTGGCAATCGATCGGTATCACACTCGCCGTCGAGACCGCGTGCATCGTGGTAGCTCTGCGAATCGCTATGATGGTGATCAGTCACGAGGATTTCGTCATGGGCAGCTATACCGGAAGCTTCAGTAAATTCGCGAGGGAGCGGTTGTTTAAGAAATGAATGCGCCAGTAGTTGTTCGGAATCTCAAAAAAGTTTTTTACGACGAGGGACGCGGCGAAGTGAAAGCCGTGGACTCGATCAATTTCGAATGCCGCGAGGGCGAAGTATTCGGCCTGCTCGGCGCAAACGGAGCCGGAAAGACCACGACGCTCCGTATGCTATCGACCATCCTCACTCCGACAGCAGGCACGGCCACGTTGATGGGCAATGATGTTGTCAGTAATCCGCAAGGTGTGCGGAAGAACCTCGGCTTCTACTCCGCAACGACGGCTCTGTACCCCCGGCTCACGACGCGCGAGACAATCGACTTTTTCGCACGTATCAACCAGTACCCGGCCGATCAGGTCGAACAGCGAGTGGAGTATCTGATCCAGCGCTTCGGATTGACGAAGTACGCGGACGCCCGCATCGAAAAGCTGTCGTCGGGAATGAAGCAGAAGGTATCGATCGCCCGCACGATTGCGCACAACCCGTCGATCCTGATTTTTGACGAGCCCACTGTCGGACTCGACGTTTTGAACGCGCTGGACGTGGTCGACAGCATTCGTGAGCTACGCGATGAAGGCAAGACGATCATTTTCTCCACGCACATCATGAGCGAAGCGGAACGGCTCTGTGACCGCATCGCCATTATCCACGGCGGACATATCCTCGCGTGCGACACGCTGGCGGCGCTGCGCGAATCCACGCAACAGCATTATCTCGAAGACATTTTCGTCCTTTTCGTGAAGGCCGGACAGGAAATGGTATGAACTGGAGCGTCCTCCGGCTGCTCTTCATTCACGAAATGAAGATGCTTCTGCGCGCCCGGCGCACGGTCGTCACGGCCATTGTTCTGCCCGCTTTGATCATGCCGTTGATGCTGTACGCGCAGAAGTATTCCTCCAGCCGCCGCGAGCGGGTGCTGACGGGCACCACGTATCGATATACGATCACGGGCCCGCTGGCGGACAGAATCCGCAACCTGATCCAGCAGGCGCGAGAGGGCTTGAACAACGACACGAGCGAGGAGTTCGAGCAGCTGCGGCAATTCAAGTTTGTCGAAATGACCATCGCGAACGCCCGCCAGAGCCTCGACAACGACGCGATCCACTTTTACATCGAAACGATAAGCGGCGTGGAAGCGGACAAGATTCCTCCGAAAGTGGACACGGCGCCCCGAGGCCCCGTCGCCAGACGCAATCTCCCACCGAAGCGTCTTGCGGGCGTTCCTTTGATTAACGTCGTCTATCGTGGAGACCGCGATGCGTCGTCGGCCGCGCGCGGCCGGATCCTCAGTCTGTTGCGTATCGCCCGGAGAAACGATTCCGAATCCCAGCTCGTTGCGCGAGGGTTTCCGGGCGATCCGAAGCAACTCTTCTCCGTGGAAGACACCAGCCTTGCCACGCACGGACAGGTGACCGGATCCGCTGTCGGCCGCTTCATTACGCTCTTTCTGGTGATGATGATGTTCACCGGAGGCGCGGTCGCATCCATGGACATCATCTCCGGAGAAAAGGAGCGCGGCACTCTCGAGACGCTTCTCACAACGGCAGTCGGCCGTTCGGAGATCGTGGCAGCCAAGCAGCTGGCGATCACGTCGGTCGCGCTGGTGATCACGTTGATGCAGGGACTGAATTTCCTTCTCTACATCCGTCTGAGGATGATCGAACTGCCCCAGGACTTCGATCTGCAGTTGTCGACCGGCATGGCGCTGACCTTGTTGCTCCTTTTCGTGCCTCTGGCCGCGACGATAGCTTCGGTTCTGCTGATGATTTCGGCCTACGCGAAGAGCTACAAGGAATCGCAGATGTACTTCTTCCCTGTCTACCTGCTGAGCATGATTCCTTCTCTCGCTTCGCTGATGCCCGGAGTTTCGCTGCGGTCCGCAATCGCGTTCGTGCCGCTCGCAAACGTCAGCGTGGCGGCGCGCGAGATCATGATCGGCCGGCCGGACGCGGTCATGATCGGGGTGACGTTCGCCGTGATGGTCCTCACCGCCGCATACCTGATGCGCGCTTCTGCCCGCATGCTCACTCGCGAGGATCTCGTCGTGCCGGCGCACTTCGAGGCGGCCGAGTTTCTCGGAGGCCCGGCATTGTTTCAGAAGCGTGTGCTGCGATGGTTTGCCCTCATGTGGGTGATTGTGTTTGCAGTTGCGACGAACGTTCAGGCCCTGGCCAGTTTTCAGAGGCAGCTCATCTTCAACGAACTCGTCGTGATGCTTGGATCGTCGCTGCTGATGCTCTGGATATACCGGCTGAACCCGATAGAGGTTCTCTCGCTGAAGCCGGTAAAGCCCGCCGTCTGGCTGGCCATCCTTTTCCTGATTCCAACCGGACACCTGACGGCGCTCGGAATATTTCAAATCGTCAATGTCGTCATTCCCGCGCCGCAGGAAATGCTGCAGCGGTTTAGTGAAGACGTTATTCCACGCGGCATGCCGACATGGCAGCTTTTGATGTATATCGCGGTGCTGCCCGCCATCTGCGAGGAGCTGCTTTTCCGCGGCATCCTTCTGAGCGGCTTGAAACGCAGACTCCGGCCGGCTGCGCTGGTGGTTGTGGTCGGGATCATTTTCGGACTGTTTCATGTCAGCCTGTACCGAATCGCCCCGACGGCGGCCCTCGGCATGGTCCTCACAGTCATCGCAATCATGACCGGATCGGTGTTTCCGGGAATGGTGATGCATGCCGGCAACAATGCGCTCGGCGTGCTCGGCGGAGACTGGCTCAACCCGGATGCCCTGCAATTTGGACACTACGCGGCGGGCATGGCGATATTCGCATTATCGCTGTGGGTGATTTACAGGAACCGGACTCCGCTCCAAAAGTGATTCTGCTATACTCCAAAACTTTTCCAGGAGTACTCGGAGGCATTTATGATCGCAACCGCATTGGCTCTTTTCCTTTTATTCCAGGGCGCCGCCATCAGGCCCGGAACCGTCTCCGGACAATTAACCGCCAACGGTAAACCGGCCGGCGGCATTCGCGTCAGCGCGATTCGCGCTCCTGCGGAAAACACACGTGTTGAAGACGGCGCGCAGTACTACTTCATGGAGCCGGCCGTCAGCATCGGTCTCACGGATAACCAGGGCCGCTACCGGCTGGCGGATATTCCGCCCGGTCGGTATTTCGTCCTATCGGGCGAGACGTACTATCCGTCCACGCTGGAGCTGGAACGAGCGAGAGTCGTAACGGTCACCGCAGGCGGCGCCATCGAGAACATCGATTTTCAGCTCCTGCTCGGGCTCGGAGGAAAAGTGAACGGCCGCGTGACACCGAGGCCGGACGTACCCGAACAGAAGGCTTTGCTTTCCGGCATACGCCTGCAACAGATTCTTGAAGTTCCCGTTGCAGCCGACGGCTCGTTCGAGTTCGGTCGCGTTCCGCGGGGACTCTACGTCCTCGACCTTTTCCCGATGTACCCCGGCCTGGGTTCGTTGCGTGTCGAAGTGAGTGACAAGGATGTGACAGGCGTGGAGGTTGTCCGGCCCCCGACGCATGCCGTCAGCGGCAGGATCGTCGTTCAAAATGGTCCGCTGCCTCGAGCGATTCTCTCGTTCCAGAATCCTCGAAGTTATGTCGGAGGCACGATCGCTCCGGACGGAACTTTCACCACGCGTCTTCATTCTGCGCGGCACGTTGCGGATTTGGCCGGGATGCCTTCCGGTTATTCCCTGCGGTCGGTTCGCATTGGTAACCGCGATGTGACCGAAGGCTTCGTTATCGACAAAGCGGACGTCTCCGGGCTTGTGATCACCGTCGCCGCGCCTGAACGGCTTCCCCGATATCGCGGAAAGATCGCAGGTCTCGGCAATCGATCCGGATTGAAGGTGGAGATGAGCGGTCCGATCGAGGGCAGTGTCGAAGCCACCGTTCGCGCAGACGGCACGTTCGAGTTCGGTTCGTTGACTCCCGGGATGTACAGCCTGAGGCTGCCGCAGGTTCAGGAATTCCGACCGCTGAATGTGGTCATCACCTGGAGCGATGCCGAAGTGCAGCTTGCCGTGCCCGCCCGCTGACGGTCAGCGTCGTTAATTCGGGTCGGGTTTTTCCACGTGATCGATCACGAGGACTTCAACAGGGCCTCTGGTCGATACCAATCTGAGCCCAAGATCATCCTGCACGGCTGCAAATACCGAAGGACCAGAGTCCGCCGCCGCGCCAGGCTCCTTGGAGTTACCCATTTTTCTTGCGGCGTCCCAGATTCACGTATCCGACTCCTGACGTACCCACCTGAGTAAATGGTGATAAGGGCTATGAGAAAGGCCACGCAGATTAGAGCAATGGAGAGTGGTCGTAACATTTCAGCCTTACTTTGGACACTTAGTGGACAGTGGAATCCACGTCTAATTTGCTGAGAAAGCAGCCGCTTTACCCGTCGGGGGCCCGACACCAACCGTGACTGTAAGAGTGCTAGCGGTGTTACTAAAGGCGCCGTCGACCGAGACAACGGGGCCCGCTCCGCCACTGACACCACCCCCTACCGACCAACCGGTGAGGCGATAGATATCGGAGGCCGTTGACGCTGATAGCTGCCCGCCGGCCATCGCACCAACGCCGAATACTCCGTAACCGGGATTGCCGCCAAAGTTGAGGAGGCCGAGATTGCGCTCCCTGTCGGCAACTACCTGGACACCCAAAGAAGCTCCAACTCCCAACCCGTTGCCGATTTCCGCGTTTCCACCTCCTCCGATACCAAGAGTTTCGTCGGCTGGGTCTTATTTTACTTACACTCCGGCGCATCGACGATGACGTCGGCCAATTTGCCCTCGGCGACAAACCCGGCCAACGGTGGGACCATTACGGTCGGATCAACTGCATCCTTTCCTTCGGGGGGATATGTCGTGATCGGCACCGAGTACATCACGTATACGGGAAAAACCGCCACGACGTTTACCGGCATTACTCGCGGCGCGCTGGGTTCGACCGCCACAAATCACGGAAGTGGTTCAGGTGTTTTCGCCAACAACACGGCGCGAAAAAACAAAGTTCATTACTTCCGGCGAGCGTTGCGGCTGATCAACAGAACATTGGGTAATTTGCCGATGCCGGGTTTCACAGTCGCTGCGGAAAATTCGGTCTACATCCAGGGTCATTACAATGCGAACGCGGCAGGTTTCGGAGGGGAAAATTCGGCGTCGGCGGTGATCGCGGACGCGGTGACGCTGCTTTCCGTAAACTGGAACGATTACAGGTCGTTTGACTTTCCGTATACGCCGGGCAACCGGGGCGCTACGACAACTGGTACAGGCTCGCCATCGCAGCCGGAAAAGGTCGCAACTTCCCGAATCCCGCTTATGGCAGTGCCGAATGACTTCGGGACAGATGGCGGAACGCACAACTTCCTTCGATATATCGAGAACTGGAACGGGCAAACGCTCAACTACACCGGATCGCTCGTGTCCTTGTACTTTGCGCGCCAGGCCCTCGGCGCTTACAAATGCTGCACGACGGTGTATGGCACCCCAACGCGCGCATACTCGTTCGATGTGACCTTCCTTGTGCCGTCGCAGCTGCCGCTCGGCACACCACGGTTCCGGGATATCAACAACCTCGCATTCCGGCAAATGATTCGCGCGGGCCTGCAATCGGACCACGGGCGAAACTAGTGACGCGCTTTTGTCAAATGAAAGCTGTTTTTGTCGGACTTGTTTACAGTTTGCCGAAGCGGCAGAATCCCCTGCGCACAGCATCCTAATTATTTGAAGGTGAATAAGATCAGGCCTTCCTGACTTTAGGGAGGCCCCGCTGGCGCCTGAACCGGCGGATTCCTTTACAGTTTCTTCGGCGCCATTTCCTCGTCTACCGGCACATCCGGCTGATTTCCATGGTTTTTCTGTGCGGCACGAATGGCACAGAAAGTGCTTAACCCCGTTCACTCTCTCAGTCCTTAAAGACAGGAGTCTATTGTGAACAAGATCATCAAGTGCCTCCTCCTAACGCTTTTGGTTTTCGGCGCAACGGTTTCCGCGCACGCGACACTCATCGATTTCAAGTTGATGGGCGAACCCTTTGGATCTCATGGTGAAAGCGTCTGGAGTACTCTCTCGAATGCCGAAGTCGATTTCACGTGGGGCGTGATTGGAAGGAATGGCGTAAACCCCGCCTTCGCCTATCTCGATGCGAGCAACGCCGGTCTCGGCGTTTGCAAGGCAGCGTTGAACGCGGGCGACATCGACAAGAAATTTCCGGGCTCGGGCGCGAACCGCTGCCTGGACAGCAGTGACGATAACGTCACCACGAACGAATTCCTGCGATTTGGCTTCAGCAAGAACGTCGTTATCGACAGGATCTGGTTCAATACAAACCACGACCCAGACTTCAGCCTGGATACGGATGAGATCAAGATCGGCGGAGTCGACTACACGTTCAATAACCTGGATCGGGATGCTGCCAGACAAAACGATTTTTTTACGACGACTCCTTTCAGTGTCAATGCCAACACCAGTTTCCTTATCGGTTTTGTGAACGAACAGTTCTACATCAGCGCGATGAGCGTCCGTGCGGTCCCGGAACCGGCCACGTTTGCCCTTCTCGGCCTGGGTCTGCTCGGACTCGGAATAGCGAAGAAGCGGCTGACTAACCGCTGATAGAGCGCGCCTTTTGTGTCAGGCGGACCACTTCGTCCGCCTGACGAATCCAGCCGAACACCTGCAGCGTTTCCAGATTGGCCTGATGCAGTCTCTCGCTGAATGTCGTGCACGCGTCGCTCACGACAACGACTCTGAAATCGCGATCGGCAGCCTCACGCGCCGTGGTGCTGACGCAAACGTCAGTGACGACACCGGTAATCACTACATTTTCGACACCTCGATTGCGCAATTGCTTCGCAAGATCTGTTGTCGCAAAGGTGCCTGCAGACAACTTGTTGACGACGATGTCTTCAGGTCCCGGTTCCAGCGCCGGATCGATCTGCCAGCTTGGATCGCCCACCGGCGGATGGATTCGAGTTCCCAGAAGATTCATCCCGGCTTCATCCAGCGCCCTCGCCCAACACGCGAGATCTCTCCCGTCCCGTGTCTCAGTGCCGACGGCTGTATACACGACGAGTGAACCGTTTCTGCGGAAGTGATCGAGCAGTTTGCGGATACTCGGTATCACGTTTTCCTGAACACGTCTCAAATAACCCGCGCAAACACCGGGCGACATCTTTTCGAAGAGATCCGTGAAGGGAAAGGACCGCTGGGTGAAGTAGCAGGCGACTGTTCGCCAGGACGGCACATTCGAGTTCGGTACGCTGACTCCCGGCATGTACAGCCTGAGGCTGCCGCAGGTTCCGGAATTCCGGCCGGTGAATGTGGTCATCACCTGGAACGATGCCGAAGTGCAGCTTGCCGTTCCCGCCCGCTAACGGTCAGCGTCGTTAATTCGGGTCGGGTTTTTCCACGTGATCGATCACGAGGATTTCAACAGGGCCTCTGGTCGATACCAATCTGAGCCCAAGATCGTCCTGCACGGCTGCAAATACCGAAGGACCGGAGTCCGCCGCCGCGCCTGCTGCGTCGCGTCCTGCGGGTGAATCGAAATCGGGAGTCCAGTGAAGCGTGAAGTCGTATCTGGCGGTGAGCCCGGTTTTGTCGATTACAGCGCGACCCAACTGCTGCGAGAGCTGGTTGACCAATATCCACATGGGGGCGGCTGAACCTACCAGAAGGCCGCTTTCGAACTGGACGTTTCCGCGTCCTTCCGTCACTTCCTTGAGTCTGGAACCGCTTCGGTTCACAACGAGCTCGTACACTGGCTCCTCGCGCGTGATCTTTCGCGCCGAAAGCTTGAATCGGTCGGCCATTAGCGATTGTGCCATCCGCCGGTGTATCGTCAGGCCTTCCACGCCCGGCGGGATCGTGGTCGTGCTCGGAATGGTAGCCTGGATCGTAAACTTTGCCGAATCCATCCAATCCGGCCCTCCTGAGATCTGAAAATCGCGAACGTCGAATGCGAACCGGAGCAGTTGTCTCAATGACGCGTCGGTCGCGGCGAACCTGTTCGCGTTTGATCCGACACCTCCGCGCTTGTTCGGATCGCCCGGCTTGACCGAAACGACATCGAATTCGAGACGTTGAGCGGCAGCGGCTGCCACCGCGATCAGGAGAAGAAACATCGAAGCCATCGAAGCCTTGCCGCACTTGAGTTTCATCAGGCGCATATCATCACCAAGAACAGAACGCGTTCGCCAGTTCTATGAAGGCGTCACGACACGTGAGGACGTCTTCCGCAACAACATATTCGCTCGTGCTGTGCAGTCCGGCGCCGGAGGGACCGAACACGATGGAGGGAATGCCTGCGGCGCCGAGGATTGCGGCATCCGTCCAGAAGCTCATTCCGCCTGTGGCCGCTTGCACTCCCCTCCGGCGGATGGCGTCCGCGATCAGTTTCGGCAAACCGTCTTCTGAAAATTGCGCCAGGTAGGAAGGCCGTGAAAAAACGGACTTCGCCGACGCTGTGAATTCCGGATCTTCACCGCGAAGCTGGTCGAGGATGTTTTGGACTTCCGCGAACCCGCACTGATCCGGCTCGCCATCAATAGTGCGGCGTTCCATCTGCAGAACGCATCGATCCGGATATGTGCTCAGTTCCCGACCTCCGTCAATGATGGACGCATGGAGCGATGCGGTTCCGTGGATCGGATGCGGTTTGCGGGATTGAAGGTCGTGGTCGAGTTTTTCAAGTCGTGAAAGGACACGACCCATTCGCATGATGGCGTCTCGGCCGTCCGCGGGTCTGCTTCCGTGAGCGGCAATGCCCTCGGTGGAAACCTCGACCCACTCAAAGCCCTTGTGACCGACGGCAATCTTCATGTCCGTCGGTTCACCGATGACAGCCGCATCCGCTTTCCATCGGGTCACGAGAGCCTCAGCGCCTGTGCTTGCGTACTCCTCATCGATCACCGCGGCGAGCACGACTCTCCCGGATCTCAAGCTTCCTGTTGTCGCTAGGTGCCGGACAGCCGCGATCATTGCTGCCAGGCCACCTTTCATGTCCTGCGATCCCCGTCCATAAATGCGGCCGTCCTTCTCGACGGGATCGAATGGCGCTTTCATGCCTGCGACCCCGACCGTATCCATGTGGCCGCACAACATCAACGTGCGTCCCTTCTGAGCGCCCTCGACAACACCAATGACATTCGACCGCTCGACGGACCGCTCCGCAGCGACCGTTTGGACTTCGACATCCATACCGGCGGTTCGCAACTGACCGGCGATCAGGGTGGCAATCTCTTTCTCCCCGGAAGCGTCCGGGACGAGCGAGGGATTGACAGAATCTATCGCAATGAGATTTTTGAGAAGCTGAATGGTCGGTTCGGTCATATGACAAGGTTAGTGACAAAAACGCCCTGACGCAAAAAGAAGACTTGATGTCGATCATGGCGGGAGCCAAGAAGGGCTGGTAGGCTTACACAATGGCGGATGAATCCAGCAACACCGGGCAGACGGCTCTCAGCCGGCAACGCATTATCAAGGCACTGTCGGAAATGTCCGATCAGCTTGAACGCCGCGGCATCAAAGGCGAACTCTGCTTGTTCGGTGGAACGGTAATGGTACTGGCGTTTGCAGCCCGTCCTTCAACCCGGGATGTTGACGCTATCTTTCAGCCCACAGAGATTATCCGCGAAATTGCCCGGAAGATCGGAGAAGCCAGCGGCTTCCTCCCCAATTGGCTCAATGATGCCGCAAAGGGATTTGTTTCGAAACGACACGACACAATTGAGGGGAACCTACCGCAATTTCCACATCTGCGCCTCACCATGCCGACTCCCGAATACATGCTCGCAATGAAATGTATGGCTTCCCGTATCGGTGGTATTGACGAGTCACACGACGTCAGCGACATCCTCTTTCTGATTCGTCACCTGAAACTCGAATCGGCAGTGGCTGTAATGGACATCGTTGCGGCGTACTATCCCCAAAACCAGATTCCGGTAAAAGTTCAATACCTGGTCGAAGGTCTGTTCGAGGAAGGCAAGATATGACTCCAAAGACGCTGGCAGAAATCGCTGACCTCGTCGCCTGCGGTGAATCGTTTGATCGCGCGCTCGGAGATTTTCTGGACAGTTTCTTCGCTGAGCCGACGGTAGCGGCACTGATGCCCGAACCCGTTCGGCTTGCAAAGAGATTCCCTCCGCTCGGCGAGGTTGAAGATGCCTACCTTGCTGCGATGGCGGAATGGCTGGCCTGGAAGTTTAGCCTCCAGCTTCCCGAATGGGCCCTTGATGAAAGCCGCTCCTTGCATCGACCCTGGTTTGCATCGCCGCTTGCCTCATTACGCGGAATCCTCTTGCTCGAAAGTCCAGCGCCGTTCCGGTCGCGTAATTTGTTTGTTTCTGAAAATGCGCTAAGCCGAGCCTAATCCGCTCAGCCTTCCGGCCGTTGGTTCTTCGATTGCAAACGTGCAGATGGGAGGATCTATGGCTTCCGAAGGCTTTCATGAATCCCCGCAGGACCTGACGCCCCAAACCCGAGACATGCACCGAGCGATTGTGAGCCTCATGGAAGAACTGGAGGCAATCGACTGGTACCAGCAGCGCGTCGACGCCACGACCGACGAGGCTCTCCGCACCATCCTGGCCCACAACCGCGATGAGGAGAAGGAACATGCTTCGATGGTGCTCGAGTGGATCCGCCGGCACGACCCGGCATTCGACGCGCATCTGAAGAAGTATTTGTTTACCACCCTGCCGATCACGGAGCGGCCTGACGAAGGCGAAACCCACGTCGAAACCCAACCCGCCGGAGGTAAACGATGGAATGGCTGAGACGCAGCGCTGCCCCATTATCGGACAAAGTCTGGCATGAAGTGGACGATGTCGCGGGATCGATGTTCAAGCAAACCGTCGTTACGCGCCGCATTCTCGACTTCGATGGACCTCGCGGGTGGAATCATGTGGCCACTCAGCTGGGCACCTTCAAGCCCGTCGATATGCCTCGAGAATCCGGAAAGGCACGGCTTTCAATCCCGGATGTCCAGCTCCTGACTGAAGTGCGCACCGGGTTCTCCATTCCCTGGACCGATATCGATATCTTCGAACGCGTCGGTCCGACGCTGGATTCGAAGTCGATCGAAGAGGCCGCTCGTGATCTGGCGCTCGGTGAGGACTCTCTCGTCCTGTACGGCACTGCGTCCGTTCCCGGAATACTGACATCGCCCGAAACGCCACACCTGGCGCTGTCGGATTGGTCCCAGCCCGGCCGGGTTGTCGCGGATCTGCTGGGCGCGCTGGAGAAGCTCGACACGCTCGGCGTCAAGGGTCCGTATGAAGCGGTCCTCTCGCCCCATCATTACTATTCGTATTTGCGGCAAACCGGAGAAGGTGGGGGGTACCCCGCGGCGAAACAGCTCGGCATCGTGATCGCGAAGGTATACAACTCGCCGGTGGTTGAAGGAGCAGTGCTCTACTCCACGCGCGGCGGTGATTTTCTGATCACAGTGGGGGGAGATTTTGCGGTCGGTTACCGCGCTCACGATGAGACGGCCGTGCATTTGTTTTGCGTGGAGACGATAGCGGCGCAATTGCTGACGCCGGAAGCTCTGTGCGTGATCAAGTGAGAGTTGCGAATCGGTTATAATGGCGGGCCCAAAAGAAGGAGGTCTGCCATGGTCGTATTGCAGCGGAACGAGGTCAGCAGGAACCGTATTGTTTTCTTCCTGACCATTATCCTTTCCGCGATGGCCCTCGTCGGCCTGACGGTTAACTTCCAGGCGGCAGCGGGTTTGACGCGCACGTTTTGGTTGCTGGCTGGAGCGGTGGCGTTGGTCGTCCTGGCCCTGTCGGCGCTTCAACTCTACGGTTGCCCCAAACGAAGTCAGGTGCTGCTGTTTCAGAACGATGACGAAATCGTCGTTGCCATTCATGCGCTTCATGAAGGTTATAAACTGCGTTTCCTGCGCGATATCCTCGGCGAGCACCTGACCGCATTCAGCGACGAGGAACGCGAGCGGTTTAAATCTCTGGAAGCCGATGGATTCTATGCCTCGTTGCACGCTCGGAACATACGGAAGCTTGTGATGCTGCGGCTGTGCACGATGATTTTTGACGATGTCTTCGTGGCTGATCGCAACAATCGCTGGGAACACCACGATTCCTCGAATACATCCGAGCCGACCTTCTCCAAGCGGGAGATGCCGCCGCTGACCAGTTGGAAAAGTTCTACTTGACGCTTTACAAAGCCCGATATACCTTTTGACTTCGTTTTAGATGTTCTTTGCTTCCTGTACTTGTACGTGGCGATTTAAGGCAACTTGCTCCACGTAAAAAACTGCTAAACAGCTCCGAACGGGTTTAGAAAAAGCCCCGTGCTGATTTGGCACGGGGCTTTTTTATTTGGTCCCTGTCGAGGCTGTACAAAAGGAAGGATCTCTTATGAGCTTCGTCAAGGGTTTGAAATGCCGCGAATGCGGACGTGAGTATCCCGTCAAGCTCCTCGCCGGCTGTGAAGAATGCTTCGGTCCGCTCGAAGTCGACTATCACTACGAAGAAGTCGCAAAGGTTCTCAACCGCGACGTCATCGCCACTCGTCCGAACTCCATTTGGAAATACCGCGAACTGCTACCGCTCGAGTCGGACCCGAAGATCGGCCTCGGCACCGGAGGAACGCCGTTACAACGCGCCGAACGCCTGGGCCGCAAGCTTGGAATCGACAACCTTTACTTGAAGAATGACGCCGTAAATGCGCCGACTCTTTCGTTCAAAGATCGTGTAACGGCGGTCGCCATTAACAAGGCGCTCGAGTTCAAACTCGAGGCCGTCGGCTGCGCGTCGACCGGCAATCTTGCGAATTCGGTTGCGGCGAATGCTGCCGCTGCCGGGTTACCGTCGTTCATTCTGATTCCGGACAATCTTGAAAGAACGAAAGTGCTCGCGACGCAGGTCTATGGAACGCGGTTGATTGCCGTGAAAGGCAACTATGACCAGGTCAACCGGCTCTGCAGTCAGATCGTGGACCGGTACCCCTGGGGCTTCGTCAACGTCAACCTCCGACCCTATTACGCGGAAGGTTCGAAAACGATTGCCTACGAAGTCGCCGAGCAGCTTGGCTGGAAAGCGCCGGACGCGATCGTCGTGCCAATGGCCGGCGGCGCCATGATCAGCAAAATCCATAAAGGGTTCAAGGAACTTCAACGCCTCGGGCTGATCGGCGAGAACGAACGCACGAGGCTGTATGGCGCGCAGGCTCTGGGATGCAATCCGATCATCGATGCGGTAAAGCGCGGCAGCCGTGAGATCCGGCCGGTCAAACCCAACACCATCGCGAAATCACTCGCCATCGGCAATCCCGCCGACGGCTACTTCGCAGCCCGGCTGATCCCGGAGTCCGGCGGCTGGGCGGAGGATTGCACTGACGAGGAAATCGTGGCCGGCATCCAGTTGCTTGCGGAAACGGAAGGCGTCTTTGGTGAGACAGCGGGCGGCGTAACGGTGGCTGTGGCTCAGAAGCTGATCCAGCAGGGCCGGATCGGAAAGACGGATGTGACGGTGCTCACGATTTCCGGAAACGGCTTGAAGACGATGGATGTGCTCGATCTGGCGCCTCCGCAAGTGATCGAGCCGAGGATGGACTCGTTCGAAGCAGCATTTGGAGGTGCCTATCATGTCGCTTAAGGTCGTCATTCCGACACCGTTGCGCAAATTTACATTGGGTGCGGAGACGGTCGAGGTGGAGGCCGCAACCGTGAAGGAAGTCCTCGACAAACTCGACGCGAGATTTCCCGGCTTTCGAGCCAGCGTGTGCGACGAGACCGGCTCGCTCCGCCGCTTCATCAATATCTATCTCGACGGCGAAGACGTTCGGTTCCTGGAAAATCTCGCCACTCCCGTCACCGACGGGTCCGAAATCGCGATCGTTCCTGCCATCTCCGGCGGATAAAAAGGGACGAGGGGGCAGACCCCTCGTCCCCTACGCCCGGCAGCTGGATCAGAAGATAATTCGTTTTTGCGTCTCGATCTGACTATACTTCTCTTCGCTCCCACCCCCTTGAGTGATATCCATCAACCTATCGTGAGGAAACCTATGAAAAAACTGTGCGTTGTAGTTCTGGTCGGACTGCTCGGGGTGGTATCTGCCTACGCCGACTCGCAGGATAATGCCGTGTTCCGCACACGGATGCTTCCGGATAACGAAGTGCCGCCGGTTTCCGGGGCGGGCAATAGCGCGAATGCTACGATCACGGTGCGTGTGACTCGGGATGACCGCGGCAATGTCAACGCCGCGACCGTAACATTCGATATCGACTACACGGTCGCAGCCGCGACGACATTCACGGGCCTGCACATCCACAATGCCCCTTCCGGCCAGAACGGCTCCGTCGTTATCGATACCGGGATCACTGCAGCCGCGCCACTCAACGTCACTGCGGGATCCGGCAAGATCACGCGAATCGTCAATTATGCGAGCGCAGACGCGAACGGTATCCGGTTTGTCACCGGCCTGCTGGCGACACCAGAAAACTATTACGTGAACATCCACTCGACAACGAACCCGGGCGGTCTCATGCGTGGTCAGATTCTGGGCAACAGGCTCGTCTTTCGCCCGGTGATGAGCCCGGTCTTCGAGAACCCGCCGATCAACATTGATGCCGAGGGCGCGGCCCTCGTTGAAGTTCAGGTGAATCGTGATCCTGAGACGGGAGCAATCACATCCGGTACGGTGATTTTCGATGTGGATTATCGTTTCCCTGCGCCGGTCACAATCACAGGACTTCATATCCATAGCGCCGCGATCGGCATCAACGGTCCGGTCGTCATCGATACGGGTATTAACGGAACAATCACGCCGATTACCAACGCCACGCGCGGGAATATCTTCAGAGTCGTCGAGATCAACAGTTCCAACACCACTGCTATCGCTGCGCTGAACGGGCTGTTCAACGACCCGACGCAGTACTACATCAACCTCCACACGACCGTGAATGGAGGCGGCGTCATTCGCGGCCAGCTTTCGAAGGATGTCTTCGCATTCTTCAACCTGATGACCCAAGCGGAAGAGAACCCTCCGACGAACGTCCCGGGGACTGCAAATTCGATGACATACGTGCAGGTCAATCGCGATTCGTCGGGGAATATCACCAGCGGTGCTGTCAGCTTTAATGTCAACTACACCATGGGATCGACCCAGACGTTTACCGGGCTTCACATCCACAACGCCAAAATCGGAGTTAATGGTCCGGTGGTGATCAATACAGGCATCAGTGGAGGCAGTCCCGTCGTGACGAATGCCGAAGGCTCGGGCGTGATCAATCGAGAGGTCACGATCGGTTCCGGGGACGCGCCACTCGAATTCATGCGCGGCCTGCTCGAGAATCCCGAAAATTACTACGTCAACATTCACACGACACAGTTCGGCGGAGGGGTGATCCGCGCGCAGCTGGCCAAGGAAACGTACCATTACAAAACCACGATGAGTCCCGCCAACGAGGTTCCTCCGATCACGGGAGTCGACACCGCTGCCACCGGCTGGGTTACGGCGAAGGTTAATCGTGACGCAAACGGAGTGCTCACCGGCGGAACAGTCACGTTCGATGTGAACTTCACGAATACCGGCGCGATCACGTTTACCGGCCTGCACATTCATCATCCCGGCGTTGCGGGTGTCAACGCTGCGGTTACGATCAACACGGGAATCAGCGGCGCCTTAACTGTCGAGAGCACGACCGGCAGCGGCAACATCACGCGCGTGGTCGTTGTGGATCCGTCAAATGCGAACGCGATGGCCGCATTGCAGGCACTGATCACGGCTCCGGAAACGGCGTACATCAACCTTCATACGACACAGTTCGGCGGAGGTGTCGTGCGATCGCAGATGATGCCGGTCGTGAATCCGGTCGCACAGGCTGCGGGCGGCTCTGAATGGCTGACGGCAGTCACAATTCGGAATCCGTCCACGACAGCCGCGGTCCACGGCATCATCGACTTCTTCGCGTTCAACGGTACGCCGATGCCGGCGACGGTCGCCGATCCTCACATGTCGTTCTTGATTCCGGCCGGCGGGTCCACGACCATCAGCACGCATAACAAAGGCGGCTTTTTCGGTGGATTCGCGAAGGTGTTCACGAACGGCACGGTGACCGTGGAAAGCAGATATGCGCACACCACATTCCCGCCGAATTCAAACACCGCCACAACGGTCACCGCTCGATCCGTCTCGGTGCCGGTGACATTCGGCCCCGCAGTAACGAACAACACGGGCATCGCGCTGATGGCGAATTCGACCGGAACGCTGACGCTGTCGCTCCGCGATTCGTCCGGTACGGCGATCACAGGGGGCAGCCGCTCTATCGACGTAACCGCCGGTCAGTACATGGCTCTTTTTGTGAGTGAATGGCTACCGGCTGTGGTAACGCCGCAGTACACGGGAACGCTCACGTTCACGATCAGCAGCGGAACAGTCTCCGTGCTGGGGCTTCAATTCAATGGAAGTATCATTCCTGCGACGGTGACGGCCCTGCCGTAGCGACTGGGTTTAAACACAGAGACACAAAGGCACAGAAGCACAAAGAAAACCGGCATCAAACGACTCTGGTTGCCGGTTTTCTTTGTGCCTCTGTGTCTCTGTGTCTCACTCACGACGCTAAAAGCTGAACCGCAACTGTCCCTGCAGTTCGCGGGCGCTGGGCAGCTTCGCGTTTGCTCCGATGATCTGACCGAAGTTGGCGCTGTTGATGTCCATGATCAAACTGTTGCCGGCAGTGTTCGGTTCGGGATGGTTGAATACATTGCGTGCATCCACCCTCAATTGAACATTCTTCGATTCACTGATCCGGAACGTTTTGCCCAGGCTCGCATCAAAGCGCCAGCGTCCGGGACCTTCGACAACGCGTTGGCCGAGTGTGCCGCGCATTCCAGGAAGAGGATTTTGAAGAAGAATCTGCCCGGACGTGTTCGCAATGGCATTGAGCGCACACACCGACTGCAGGTTCTCGCGAGCCGTCACCGCGGCGCACTGCGGGTCGCGCACGGCCGTTATGCCGGATCGGTCGAAGTAGGCGCCCGTAGGACCGCCGGTAAACTGGACATTGCCGCTGCGGATATCAAATGGCCCAACGATATCGGCCGTGCCAAGGCCGTAGAGCATACCTTGAGCGGCAATACTCATCGGCTGCCCGCTGTTCAGATTCACAATCCAGCTCATCTGCCAACCCTCGATGATCCTGGCCACGACGCCGGAAGCATTACCGAACAGTGAGCGACCGGGACCAACGGGCAACTCGAACGTTCCGTTGGTGCGCAGGTCATGCACACGGGAATCCGGAAGGAGCGCGTAGTCGGCCCTCCGGTCCAACGGATCGGTGAAATCGGTGCCGAGCAGGTTGGCGTTAGGCAGTCCGGCGCCGAGGTTCTTACTCCAGATGTAGGTCGTTTGTGCGCTGACACCTTTTATGGGGCGCAGCGTGATTGCTGCATTCAGCGAGTGATAGTTGTTGCTGATGTTGTTGGTCATGAGCTGCACCTGCAAAAACTGCGGATTCGTGGTGATGAAGTTATCCGGGTATCCGTTGTAGGCCAGCACCCGCCCGTTAACGCCTCCTGGAATAAGCGGCAGACCGGGATTGAAAGCAGTCACATAGTTCAGCGTGTTCAGCGAACCAGCGAGCGCGGCATAGTTTCCGTTGGCCAGGTTGCTGCGAAGCGCCGTGTTTTGCCGCATATGCATGCCGGCGGTCTGCAAGACGCCATTGAAGACCGTTCCCACAGCGCCGAATCCAGCGCCTGCGATGTTGATGCCCCTGAACATCGAGTCCAACAGCGCGGATTCGTTGCCGCTGCGAACCGCGTCAAAAGCTTCCTTTAATCCGTTGGAGCGGAAATTCGGCACATTGATGTTGTTTGCCGCGCTGCGTTGCTTTCGTCCAAGAGTGCCGATGTAGCGCAGGTCTACGGAAACGCTGGACCCGATGCTGCGCGTCACGGACAAAGTGAGATTCTGCGCGTACGGCGTGACGAGGCTTTCGTCGGGAATGTAAATCTGTTGGCTTCGTTCCGTGAGAGGAATCGACTGCATCGGTTTGAACGGAACCGGTACCGGAATCAGAGACGGCAATTTCGAGAGATCCAGGTAGGCATTTGCGCCGCTGTCGCCGATATAGTTCGTGCTGGACGAGCTACCGGGGACGTTCGTTTCCTGGACCATCGAGCTGTATCCGTCGCCGATCTGATACGTCACCTGATATCCACCGCGCACCGTCGTCTTGCCGGCCCCGAACCACGGAACCTGCCAGGCAAAACCGACAGCGGGACCAAAGTTATTCCAGTCATCCTGGTGCCACGGAATGCCAGGATTCGGCGAGTTTTTCCCAACGAACTGGATCGCAGTGACTTCCCCGCGTATTCCGGGACTCATCCATTGGTCGAAGCTTCGACCGGATACTCCGAATGCGGCAGCCCCTCCACCGACGGGCAGCGGCATCAGACCGTTGACTTCATACGGCACTCCGATCCAGTCATATCGCACGCCCAGATTCAGCGTGAGATTCTTACTGGCCTTCCAATCATCTTTGAAAAAAAGGCTGAACTCGTTGATGCGCATATCCCGAACTTTTCCGGGGTATGTTTTGAAATCATCGAATGCATCCAGCTTGTTTGGATTCTGCATGTAGGAATGCTGCGTGATCGACCCCAGCGACCCTGCCAGGAAGCTCATCAAATTCCGCATAGCCAGGTTGTTTCCAGTCGTCGGTGCGCCCGCCAATCCCGTCATGTTGGCTGAACCGACTGCCGTCGCTGAAATCGGCGACGTGCCCAGATCTCCACCTGTAGCGCGAGGAATGGCTGTTACGCCGATGCCGGCATCAAGTCCCCAGGAACCGCCGCGGCGGATTTCGCCGCCGAACTTGAATGCGTGCGTACCCTTTGTCCAGCTCAGAGTGTCGCCGTACTGCAACATTGTCGTGTGGTCGGAGAAACGTTGCGTATTGCCGCCACCGAGCGGCTGGTTGGCCTGGAAGTTCATCTGTCCGAGACCCAGGCCGACGAAAACGGGATATCCGTTGTAGTTGGGAAAAAACGCCTGCGCCGCCTCGCCGGTGTCGGGATCGTCGAGCGGACTCCATTGCGTGAATCCAGTACGCCTCAAGCCGACGCGCGCTTCATTAACGATAGCCGGTGATAGCGTTGAAGTGAGCGTGGTCGAAAAATGCTGCGGATGCCTGTAGCGTCCGCCTGAAAAAGTATCCGGCCAGGTGGCAAGGTTGGTTTTGCCTGACGATTGTTCATACGTGTAGGTCCCTGCCACTTTGTGTACAGAACTGAAGTTGTGATCCAGTTTGACGTTGATCTGTTTTCGAGCTGCGCCAGTTCCGCCAAATCCAAAAATGCCCTCGTTACCGCCACGGACGGAGCGGACCCATCGGTGACCGGCGGTGTTCAAGCCGTCGCCGATTTCGTAGTTGTTGGGCGTCGGCATTTTTGCCAGTACCTTCCCGACAAAACCGGTCGAATCCATGGCTCGGCGGTTAGGGTCCCATGTCGTGCCCTGGACCACAGCGTCGGAGCAATCCGGCCTCGTGGGAACGTTGGCGAGAGGACCAAACACGCTGGCATAACGAAGAGTGCCGTTGAACGCCGTACGATCCGGATTCTCCACCGGCCGGAGCGGATTACCCAGGCCGTCCACAACAGCGATGGTTGGTGTTGCGCCTGTGGCCTGCGGGAGTTGGAGAGCATTTCCATTGTTCCATCCGTCGAAGTAACGGAAGATTCCGTTCCGCGCGCACGGAGTCAACACCATCGGGTTTTGAATCGCCCGTTCATTCACGAGAAGTCCGTCCCATAAAGCGAAGAAGAACGTTTTATTGCGGACGATTGGGCCGCCGGCGCTCAATGTGTATTGATTCCGATTGGTCCAATCCCTTTGCAGAGGTTTCCATGCGCCCGTCTGAGGATCGATGGCCCGGTTGTTGGCCCAGGTATTCGCGTCGAGCGCGCTGTTGCGGACGGACCATAGCGCGCTTCCTCTCAACAGGTTCGTCCCCGAACGCGTGAACACCTGCATCTGCCCGTTCCCGCGACCCATCTCGGCATCGACTGGCGCAAGAACGAGGCGCATTTCACCGACGAGATCCGGGCTCATGAAAGTGGACGTCGTCATGCCCGCCTGCATGTTTCGCGCAGCCCCACTGGACTCCATGCCGTCGCGCTGCACATTGACGCTGCGCACAAACAGACCCGCAAAGGTGCCGGTAACGCCGTTGTCGTCCATCCGTGTGCCCGGGAGCGTATCGAGCAGGCTGATGATGTTGTTGCCTACAATGGGCAACGCCTGTACGCGCTCTTCGGAGAGTACATTTCCCACCGACGAACTCGAGGTTGCCAACAGCGAATCCACAGCCACCGTAACGTCTACATTGGTTCCCACAGCGCCGACATTCAGCGTGATGTTTAGCCGAACCTGCTGTTGGTTTCCGAGCGCGACTTCGTAGTTCCGGTTCTGAAAACCCGGCAGCGCGGCGCCTATCTTGTATGGACCGGGAAGCAGACTGGCAAAGTTGTACGCTCCCGCTTCGTTACTGATCACCATCGTGACGACGCCGGTCAGCGTATTCGTGGCCGTGACTTCGACACCGGGTAGTACAGCGCCCGATGTATCGTCAATTGTTCCGCCGACTCTCGCGTTGCCGGACTGGCCAAACGCCGAGATGGTGAGAGACAAAAACAACAAAGTTGCAGCAGCAGAAACAATCCCTCGCATGAACTCCTCCCCACAAAGTTAAAGTTATGGATACTCGCTTACAGTTGGGCGGACGTTACAGGCTGAGAGCGGGTTCTCGCAAGAAGAATCACGCAATGGTAAGGAGTGACCAATGCTGAGTCATGCCAGTGGACCGGCAGCGCCGATGCTCACCGACACAATACCTGAGATGCTCGTGAAGCGTGCGGAACGGTTTCCAGACCGGGAGGCCATTGTCGTGCGGCATCAGGGAATCCGTCTGACGTGGTCGCAGCTCGCTGATCGTTCGGGCCGCGTCGCCGGTGGACTGCTGCAATCGGGCCTCCGGCCGGGGGATCGGGTCGGCATCTGGGCCTCAAACTGTATCGAATGGGTACTTCTCCAGTATGCGTGCGCGTGGGCAGGGCTGGTTCTTGTCAACGTCAATCCCGCGTACCGGGCGCACGATCTTGCATTTATCCTTGCAAAGTCCCGGATGCGCGGGCTTGTCTTAAGGAATCGCGATGCGCGCGCGGACTATCGAGCGATCCTCGATGAAGCAACGGCCGGCAGCACGCTGGCTTTGGACCATGTGATCTGGCTTGGTGAGGATTCCTGGCAGAAGCTGGAGGACAGCGGTGCGCGGGCTCCTGCATTGCCGGCGGATGCGGACGCCATTGTGAACATCCAGTACACGTCAGGCACCACTGGTTCTCCGAAAGGTGTCCTGCTGACGCACCGGAATCTGCTGAATAATGCCGCGTCGATGGCGAACTGGCTGAACTACTCAGAGGCGGATCGCTGTTGCTGGCCGTTTCCCCTCTACCACTGTGCCGGTTGCGTTCTCGGAGTGTTGTCCACATTGACTTCCGGATCCACGCTCATCCTGCCTTCAGCGCAATTCGATCCCGGAGCCGCATTGCAAGCCATCGAAGAAGAGCGCGCTACAGTGCTGGGAGGCGTTCCAACGATGTTCATCGCCGAGCTGGAGTATCCCGAATTTCGACGGTTTGATCTATCGAGCCTGCGCTCCGCCGTTATGGGTGGTGCACTCTGTCCGGTAGAACTGATGAACCGGGTGATGTCCGACATGAACTGCCGCAATGTTTCAATCATATATGGACAAACTGAAGCTTCGCCGGTGATCACCATGTCGGCGCCGGGCGATCCGTTGGAATTGCGCATCTCGACAGTGGGAAGCTCGCTACCGAATGTTGAAGTAAAAATAGCTGACACTATCAACGGCGAGACGAAAGGCGTCGGGGAGCAGGGCGAGATCTGCGCGCGCGGCTATCTTGTGATGAAGGGCTACGATGGAGAGCCCGCTGCCACTGCAAAAACGATCGATTCGGAAAACTGGCTTCACACGGGAGATCTCGGCGTGATGCTGGAAAGCGGTCATGTGAAAATCACCGGCCGCGCAAAGGAGATGTTGATCCGGGGTGGAGAAAACATTTTTCCCAGAGAGATTGAGGAATTCCTCTTCACGCATCCCAAAATCGCCGATATCGCGATCGTGGGTCTTCCGGACCGTAAAGTCGGTGAAGCCGTTCTCGCATGGATACGATTGAAAGTGGGTATGACGGCAACGGAGCAGGAAATCCGCGAGTTCTGCAATGGCAGGATTGCTCACTTCAAGATCCCGGAGTACATCCGCTTCGTCGATTCGTTTCCGATGACCGTTACCGGCAAGATTCAAAAATTCCGAATTCGCGAGATCGAGATTCAAGAACGCGGTTTGGAAGACGTTGCCAGAATCGGGATATAGCGTCCGGAGTTGGAAATTCGCGTTCACAACTTCATCTTTTCTATCGATAAGACCCTATCGGAAACCTTCCTTTATCCCGCCTGTCCCCTTACCCTATTACCGCTCAGAAAGGAGCCCGCATGCGCCCTTTGTTTCTCGTTCTCGCCTTCTTTTTCTCACTGCACACCATTCAGGCACAAAGCGTCGAAGATCAGCTCAAGGAGATGCGCGCCGAGATTCAGCGGCTGCGGCAGGAACTCGATGCCGTTAAGCAGGAATTAAGCGACCGCGGACAAGCGCTCGATGATGTCGCTCTACTGCCGGCGCACGTACAGGAACTGGCTCAGACGAAGGTGGAAGCGGGCTCGAAAATGCCGCTGCGATTGTTCGGCACTGTAGCGTCGAACACGTTCCTGAACACGGGCGAACCGAACTGGCTCGATATTCCGAACATCGCACTGGCTCCTCGCCCCGGCCTCCGGCCCGGTTCATTCAGTTCGTCGTTGCGTCAGACGCGAGTCGGCGTTGCTTTTGAAGGGCCAACCGTAAGCGGCCTCAGGTTGAACGGCACGGTTGTCGCCGATTTTTTTGGCGGCATTCCGAACTTCCAAACCGGCCAGGTCATGGGACTGCCGCGGTTGTTGTACGCGTACATGCGACTCGACGGTGAAAAGACTGCATTCGAGATCGGGCAGGACCAGATGATGCTTGCCCCCAGGAACCCGACCTCGCTGATGGGGATGTCGTTCCCGACCTTGTACCGCTCCGGAAATCTGTACCTGCGAGCGCCACAGATTCGCGGCGAGCGCACGCTCGCATCGGGTGACGCAGGGCAGTTCAAAGTGGTCGGTGGCATTATGGCGCCGGTCTCCGGCGAGTTTGTAGATCCGTTGTATCAGTTCGTGCCGCCGAATCTCCCCGGCGAGCGGTCACGCGTTCCGGCAGTGCAAACCCGGCTTTCCTGGGGCGGAGTGCCGGCTGGACCCTACGAACAGCCGCTATGGGAAGTCGGGTTCTCCGGCTCTTATGGCCGCGAGCGCCGGGAGACCGGAACCAACGAAACCTGGGCAACGGCATTCGATTTCGACGCGACCGCGGGCAGGATCGGCTTCGGCGGTGAATACTTCGTCGGGCGCAATCTCGACGCGTTCGGGGGAGGCGTCGCGCAGGTTGCAAAATCCCACGGCGGCTGGATCGAAACGCGTCTCGCCGCAACTTCACGGCTGAGCTTCAACGGCGGATATGGAACGGATCGCCTGTTCCATGTCGCCAGATTCCCGGTCACGCGGGAGCGCAACACAACCGTCTTTGCAAACGGCATCTACAGCTTTACGCCGGAGTTCCGCGCAAGCCTCGAGTATCAGCGGCTCGTGACGCGCGCTGTCACCAGAGCTCAGAACAGAAACAACCACTTCAATCTCACGTTCGCGTATAGTTTTTGAGCCATGAAGACTGCCGCCGCGTTGATCGCTCTCATCCTGATTTGCGGAAGCGCCCAGGCCGCTTCCGTGACCGGGCGCGTTCGGTTAACCGGCCGCACTCCCGGCGTGGTTGTTCCGGTCATCGTTTATGCAGAGTCGCTCGATGGCGGCCGCGCACAACCCGGACAATTCAAGCTGACTCAGAAGAACAAGGCATTCCTTCCTCGCGTCCTCGCGGTTCCAGTCGGGTCCACGGTGAACTTTCCGAACGAGGATCCGATTTTTCACAATGTCTTTTCGTTGTCCCGGCCGAATCCGTTCGACCTCGGTTTATACCGGGACGGCGATTCTAAAAACGTCACCTTCAAGGCAGCCACTGCATACCGCGTGTTCTGCAACATTCATCCGCAGATGACCGCGACGATTCTCGTTGTTCCAACCTCGTACATCACGGAAGCCGACAATGCCGGCAACTACCGCTTTGATCTTCCTGCGGGCCGCTATCGCATCACTGCGTGGGCGGAACGGGCGAGTCAACTGGCGATCGCCGACGTGACGGTCGGAACGAACGCGCAGACAGTGTCGGAGCTCGAACTCGACGAATCCCAGTTCAGAGACACAAGGCACAAGGATAAGTTTGGCAAGGACTATCCAAAAGAGGCCTACGACCCGAAGAAGAACTGACGGGAAAATGGGGTCGTAGCCGGAACCGTCCAGGATAGGAATGGCGAATCGGCTGAAAGTCAGGGCGGTTTGCGGGTCGCGCCTGAACCCGGCGTGACAAACGCGCAGCCCGAAGGGCTGCAGGGAGTTTAGCCGGGTGTGGAGCGAAGCGACACGCCCGGTTAGGGTAACCCCACTAAAGCAACACCTCGAAGAGGTGCGAGGATATCTTGGACAGTTCTGGATCGTAGCCCTATTTTCCCTAACGCATGCTGTAGACGGGGATCGGATCCGTAAAGCCCTTCACCTGGAGAGGCGCGGCTTTTTCCGCCGCGATAAGACCCTCGACACGCTTGTAAGTGCTTTCGCCGATCAGCGTCTCTCCAGCCGCGGCGTGCGAACAGAGGCGAGAGCACAGATTGACGTTCGAGCCGATGACCGTGTAATCGAGCCGGTCTTCGCTTCCGATGCTTCCGAGAATCACTTCGCCGGTCACGATTCCGATCCCGACACAAAGCGGCGGCTGATAGCCTTTTTCCGCGTTTAAATCCAGGAGCGCGCGGTGTGTCTCCAGCGCGCACCGAATGGCATTCAGTTCCATGTCGTCGCCGGAAAACAGCGCGACGACGCAATCGCCGACGTACTTATCGATGTCGCCGTGAAACTTCTTCACCCTAGCCGCCTGCAGGCTCAGGCACGCGTTGAGCATCTTCACGGTTTCTTCCGGCGCCTGGTTTTCCGACATCGAAGTGAACCCACGCATATCGGAAAAGAAGACCGTCAACACGACCTTTTCTCCGGCTGATGTTTTCCGCGTCGAAGCGGACTCGATCATCTCGACCGTGGACATCGACACGAACTTCTTCATATCGGCGCGCTCGCGCAATCCCTGGTTCATCGCGTTGAACGATTCGGCGAGATCGCCGATCTCATCGGTTCCGTGAGTGTCGAGCCGATAGTCGAAATTCCCCAGAGCAACCTGACGCGTTCCTTCGACGAGTTTCGCGACCGGCGCCGTGATGTTTCGCGCGAGAACGGCGCTACTGGCAACGCCGGCGGCAGCCGCGATGATGCCGAGGATAAGCAGGCCGAATTGAATGTCGTCGTACGGCTTCATCGCACGTGTTTGAGATTGCATCAACACGACGAACGGTCTGGATCCGGAACCTTTCAAAGACGTGCCCGCGGCGAGGTAGTCCTCACCGCCGGCCTCAACGTTTCGCGGATCCGTATCGGCGCCGACCGCCTGCTCCCATTCTTCACGCTTCTGCCACATCAGCGACGACCGGGAAAGCGTGGAACCGAGGATGGTATCGCCGACAATCACAACGTCGTCGTCGCTGTTTCCCTTGAGCTCGCGAGCGAACTTGTCGTCAATGAGCGCGCCGGCCAGGAGATATCCGTACGTTTCTCCTGTCGAATCAACCGGAACAACCGCGACGTGATACGTACCGGAAGGGGTCTGCAGAATCGCAGAGTCCGGATTTGTATCTATCGGCAGCGGATCTGAAACGTCGGTCCGGCCAAGAACCTTGCCGCCTTTGTCCAGCGCGATGAATAAGTCGGTTCCAAGGCGTTGCGAGAAGTCGTTGAGGTAGTCGCGGATGGTCGCCGTATCGCCTTTCGTCCCTTCCAAAAGGGCGAAGTAATTCGGAAGCGCCGCGAGCGCGGTTGCCGCGAGTGCCAGGTTGTCCAGACGTTTCTGCTCCGCCGTCTTCACAACCTCGCGGCCGTTGATCAAATCGACTCGGATGCGGCTGTTCACGAAGCGCCCCGCGCTGAAGTTCACAAACACGAGCATTGCGACGATCAGACTGATCAGCAGAAAGCTCGAGTACAGCAGGATCTTGCGGCGGAGCGGAGTTCTCATGCGCTTTGATACGGCTCGTCAGCGCTGCCGCCATAGATGCTCGGGACTTTTGAGCCCATCGGCCGCAGGTACGTGGAAAGTTGTCCACGGTGATGCGCCGAATGGACGCTCAGTAAGTTCAGATATGCGACAACCGGTAATTCCATGCTGCCAAGCAGCACCAGGACAGTGAGTTTGTCCGCCGGCAGATTCTTCAACTTGTCCAGCCGGTCGGAATAATTCTTCTCGTACCACGAGAAAATCGCATCAATCGTCGGCGGGCAAGCAGGCTGTTCGGTCGTCAGGTCAGGCTTGCCCGCAAGGATCAAGTCGAAGAACCAGATTTCTGCCGTTGCGAGGTGCCAGGCGAGTTCATCCGCCGATCTGGCTTTCGGGTCCGGTTTGTAGCTCTTCCTGTCTTCCGGAATCGCCCGAATGACCTTTCTGGTGGTCTCGGTTTCGATCTTCGCCGTGTCCATGAAAACTTTAAGCAGTACTTTAGCTTGTTCGGGCGACATGGATTCTCCTTCAGATACTAGAGACTGAAGACTCCGCCATCCGCTTCAACGAGAGTCTTCTCGATCACGCTGCCCCCGCACCGGGGACATTTGGCAGGCTCGGTCAGGAAATAGTCGGTGCTCGATCCGTCCCGGCCTGTGACTTCATCAAGTATCCAGTCGAACGGCAGCTCTGCATCGTTGTTGCATGCCTCACAGGACGAAATTGCCTCCTGAGCCCGGCGAATGGTAGCGGCACTTAGAGCGACGACATTGATGTTCATGGTTAGTACTGATCGAAGATGCGTTGAATTTCTCGGAAATCCTGCGTCCTGGTCAACGCGAGCATCATCAGAATTCTCGCGTGCGTGGGCAGCATGCGTTTGACTGCGATGACGGGAAATGTTTCGCGTGAAGTGCTGGGCGAAGCCACCTGATCGCCGGACGGGAAGGTCGCGGCGACTATGACCCCGCGACGCTGCAGCGCCTCGTAATAGGCCCGCTCGCCGGTGCCCATTCCGGTAGTTGCGACGACTATCGCTTTCGCGTCCGTCTTACCGCCGCCGTCCGCGCCGGCGTAGGAATACTGAATATCGACGCGAGGCAGCGTTTCGAGGTCGCGGATGTCGAACTCTGAGTTTGTTGTGTGCCGTCGCGTCGGAGCATAGAAGTATTCGACACCGTGACGGGCGACCACTCCGATGACTCCCATCTCCTGAGCCGAGAATCCGCCGGTCCGGGCATAGACCTTCTGGACGTCTCGCGCGCTGATGATGCGATCGTCCATGACGACCAGCGTTCCTTTACTGCGGGAGTCGTGCGCGGCTGCGACACGAACGCCGGAAAGCAGATTGATCGGACCATCCGGGCTGATGCCCGTCGAAGGCCGCTGCGCTCCGACGAGCACGACAGGCTTGTCCGACTTGATCGTGAGGTGGAGAAAAAATGCCGTTTCCTCCAACCGGTCCGTACCGTGAGTGATGACAATGCCCGCGAGATCCGTGCGCTTTTCGAAGACGCTGTTGATCTTCTTCGCCAGAAGCAGCCACTGTTCGGGAGTGATCAGGGCACTCGGAATGTTCGAGAACTGTTCGGTCTCGACCTGCGCGTGTTTTTTGAGTTCAGGAACCTGCGCGACGATCTCCCCGATCGGTTTGCGGATTTCATAGGCCCCAAGCGTTCCGGGTTCGCCCTGCTCGCCCGCTATGGTTCCTCCGGTCGCGATCACCATAATTCGAGGCAAGTCCGATTGCGGCCGAGTGGCCGTTGCACCCAGGGCGAGGACACGGTCAAGTGCACCGATACCCAGCAGTACCGTCAGTACGACTGAAATGACTGGTCTCTTCAGCATCGTTCAGATGACAGGAATATGGTGGTTTGGGCCGGTCACTGGTGGATTTTAGTCTTATCGCCTCCCCGACGTCTAAACACTTTTGAGGAGGGGCAGGGGGTGGCCCCTAGTACCAGCCTTCGTCTTCGGGGTCGGGCGTCTTCAGGCCTTCGAAGAAACGTTCCATCACCGCGCCGATAGCGCCGCCGACCAGGAACCATTGAACAGTTCCGACGACATAGGTGATTGCGATTGTCATCGCGACGAGGCCGGGAGGATTCAGTCCGGCGCGGTCGAACGATGAAAACAGGCCGATGATGATCAACATCGGCAGCGTGTCCAGGAACGTTATCAAGCGCCAGAAATCGGAATGGTTGAAAAGGTAGTTTCCGAAGCCCTCACCAGCAGAATCGAAATAGGAAAATATAAAAAAGCCCGAAGCAAGCAGGACGTGGCTGACGGCGCAGGCAATGGCCATCCGTTTCCAGAATACCCGGCGGTTGATCTGGAAGATGTCGAACCACGTCAGCAGGTGGTAGACGCCAAAGACGAACAGCGGCGGCAAAAGGACTGACGCCAGCGTAAGGAGCATCTACTCTACCAGCGCTTCCGCTTCGATCTCGACCAGCATGGTGGGCGATATCAGTCGCTTCACTTCAACCATCGTGGTCGCGGGACGAATCTCGCCGAAGAACTCGCCGTGCGCCCGTCCGATCTTTTCCCACTCGTCGATGTTCGCGCAGTACATGCGCGTCCGCACGACGTCCTTCAGGGACGCGCCCGCGCGCTTAAGAGCAGACTCGATGTTTTGCAGAGTCTGCACCGTCTGGGCGTACGCGTCGTTAATCCCGACGATATCGCCTTTCTCGTCGGTCGCTGTCGTACCCGACACATGAATGACGTTGCCCACGCGGACCGCGCGCGAATATCCGACAATAGGCTCCCATTTACTGCCCGTCGCAATGTTCTGTCTCGCCATAATCTCCTCGTCGTCTCCAGTGTTATCGGCTGTTATCGCCCGGCAGGGCTAAAAACGAAATAGTCGTACGCCAGACGTGAAATCTCGGCGATCAGCCGCTCGCGATCGCCGACCGGCGCCTTCGCGTCTTTTGTGAAGACCGTGAGGATCAGGTGACGGCCGTCGGGAAGGAAGACGATGCCCGTGTCATTGGCGCTGCCGCTGATGCTCCCGGTCTTGTGAGCAACCCTTGTACCGTCCGGCAAGGAAGCGGGAATTCGCGTCTGGCCGATCATCGAATGGCTCATGAATTCGATGATCTCATCGGAACTCGCGCGATCCACGATCTCGCCGCGTTGAATCTTCTCCATGAGCATCGTCATCTGGCGCGGCGTGCCGACGTCTTTCTCCGTCGCATTGAATCGTTCATTAGCGCGCGCGGCGGTTTGCGCATCGACGGCATTGAGGCGCTCGCGCAACTGTGCGAGCGGAAGTGTGCCGTAGGTTGCGTAGTCGAGACCCTCCTGCTCCATGATCATTTCCAGTGTCGATCGATCGACGCGGATCTTGTCGAGCCCGAGACTCTTCATCCGCGCGGTGACATTTTCAGCGCCGAGTTTTCTGAGCAGTATGTCCGTCGCCGAGTTATCCGACACACGCATCATCAGGTTAATCAGATTGTGAATGCTCATCTGAAGACCGGGTCCGTCCAGCAGGAGCGCGATGGTTCCGCCCGGATGAACATCGGCTGGAGTGACCTCGATGCGGTCGCTGAGCGAAAGAGTGCCCGCAGCGCGCTGATAAAACAGATCAACGAGAATCGGAACTTTGTAGGTGCTTGCCATCGGATATGTCTGATCCGCGTTGATCATCAGTTCCGTACCCGACTCGACGTGCTTGATCGCCACACCCACCTGTCCCCGCGCCCGGGGGATCAGTTTATCGATCTGCGCCTTCAGCACCGCGATGTCCGCTGGAGTCTCTGCGAAAACCGCGGGAACGAGCCAGATCAGAAGGATGGACGATAAGAGGATTCGTCGTACCATAGTGAGCCGATAATACACTCTCTTCGTTGCAAAGGAGCAAAGCCATGTCGGTTCGTAACTGCAGTACCCGTCGCAACGCCCGCGGGGTCTTGACGTTGATACTCGCCCTTAGTCTGAGCGCGGTTGCCGCCGCTCAAACATTGCCGCAAGGGGTGCGGAAAGGCCCCTCGATGGCCGGGATCACGGAATACACCTATCCAAACGGGTTGCGTGTTCTCCTCCTGCCGGATTCGGGCAGCAGCACGATCACCGTCAATGTGATTTACCTCGTTGGGTCCCGCCATGAAGGTTACGGCGAATCGGGCATGGCGCATCTTCTCGAGCATTTGCTTTTCATCAAGAGCACGAAGGATCGCAACATCAAGAAGGAACTCGAGGACCACGGCGCGCGCTGGAACGGCACGACGTGGTACGACCGGACGAATTACTACGAAACCGTCAACGCTTCCGACGACAACCTGCGCTGGGCTCTGGGACTCGAAGCGGAACGTATGGTCAATATGCGGATCGAGAAGGCGCTGCTCGACACCGAAATGACGGTCGTGCGGAATGAATTCGAACGTGGCGAAAACAGCGTGACGAGGGTGCTCGAAGAACGCGTACTCTCCGCCGCATTCCTGTGGCACAACTACGGCAAATCCACAATCGGCTCGCGGGCCGACATCGAACGCGTGCCGATCGATCGTCTTGCTGCCTTCTATAAAAAGTATTACCAGCCGGATAACGCAGTCGTTGTCATTGCCGGCCAGGTCGAGCCTTCGAAGACACTTGCGATGGTCGCCTCCACGCTCGGAGCAATTCCCCGCCCTGCCCGGAAGCTCGATTCGCCATACACGGTTGAGCCTCCCCAGGATGGCGAGCGCGTTGTTGAACTACGCCGAGTCGGCAAGGGCAAGAATCTGATGATCGCGTATCACGCACCCGCGATGGCGCATCCCGACTCCGCAACATTGGAGGTCGTGTCAGGAATCCTCTCGCGTGCCGGCACGGGCCGGCTCGATAAGGCGCTGGTCGACACCAAAAAGGCTTTGTCGGTCGGTCTGTCCGTTTACCAACTGCATGATCCGGGCGTCTTGATCATTTCAGCGACGCTGAGCGACGATCAGTCGCTGGATGAAGTGAAGAAAATCATTCTCGACACGATGAATCAACTCCTCCGCGAAGGTCCGACACGTGAAGAGGTCGATCGCGCAAAGACTCGCATCATCCAGGGCATGGACCGCGGGTTCGCCGACTCCCAACAACTGGCAATGCAGTTGACCGACGTCGTTTCCAATGGCGACTGGCGTCTTCTGTTCACCAACTACGAAGAACTCAAGCGCGCGACGGCCGAGGACGTGACTCAGGCCGCGAAGACCTATTTCAAGGATTCGAACCGGACGATCGGGATGTTCATTCCGGACGCGGCGCCGGACCGCACGACGGTACCCGCTGCGCCCACGATCGAAGCGCTTTTAAGCACATACACTCCGGACATCAAAGTCGAAACAGGTGAAGCTCTCGATCCGTCTCCTGCCAGCATTGAGAAACGAATTAAACGCTCCACGTTGCCCGGCGGATTCCGCCTGGCACTGCTCCCCAAGACGACGCGCGGCAACCGCGTACTGGCGTCGCTGACGCTGCGATTCGGCGACGAAACCTCGCTTGCGGGCCAGAACGCCGCCTCACAATTAACCGACGCGCTTCTGCTGAGAGGGACGAAGACGAAGTCGCGGCAGCAGCTTCAGGACGAAATGCAGAGGCTGAATGCCACAATCAATTTCGGTGGCGGGCTTGCCAATGTCACCGCGAACATCTCCACGACCGCGGAGAACCTGATTCCCGCAATGCGCCTTGCCGTGGAGATCCTGCGCGATCCGGCTTTTCCCGAATCGGACTTCGATCAGATCCGCAGGCAGCGCATCGCCCAGATCGACCGTAGCCGCACCGAGCCCGGCACTCTGGTCGGTCAGACGCTTCAAGCCAATCTGAGTTCGTATCCGCGAAGCGACGTTCGGCATGTCCGGACGATCGACGAAGAGATCGAGGACCTCAACAAGGTCACCCTCGATGACGTGAAGCGATTCCACCAAAGGTTCTATGGCGCATCGCAGGGCGAGCTGATCGCGGTCGGGCGCCTTGATACTACGGTCGTCGAACGCGAGGCGGCGGAACTGCTCGGTTCCTGGAAGAGCGCAATCCCGTACCAGCGAATCGTAACCACCTACAAAGACGTTCAGCGCATCAACACAAAGATCGAAACACCCGACAAGGAAAACGCCCAGTTCTCCACCGGGCTTCGCTTGCGCATGCGCGATACGGATCCTGATTACGCGGCAATGGTCATGGCCAATTACATGTTTGGCGGCGGCATTACGGCGCGGCTGCCCGATCGCGTTCGAAACCGCGAAGGCTACAGCTACAGTGTGTCGTCGAATTTCAACGCGCCAGTGGAGGGCGATGCCGCGATATTCTCCGCATCCGCAATTTCCAATCCCGCAAACACGCCAAAGGTCGAAGCAAGCTTCATCGACGAAGTTACTAAGACGGCAAAGGACGGATTCACAGCGAAGGAACTCGATGCCGCCAGGAAAGCGATGCGCGACGATCGGATCGGCCAGCGGTCGAGTGACGGCGGAATTCTCGGTATCATGTCGGCCCGTGAGCAATGGGGCCGAACGCTTGCGTGGGACGAACAGATGGACGCAAAGCTTCAGGCACTCACGCTGGAGCAGGTTAACACCGCGTTCCGGCGGCATGTCAACGCGACCCTGATCTCGATAGTGAAGGGTGGGGACTTTAAACGCGCCGGCTCTTATCAGTGATTAATCGCGAATTTCCCGGACTTCCTCGCGACTTGTCGGTTCATAGCTGACTGTTGTCTGGAGTGAACCCCAAAAATGAGACAGGGAAATCTGAGAAAATGACAAGAGCCTCGAGAAGAAAAGGGGTTCATGAAGAAGACGAAGGATGGACGAAGAAGATTCAGCCGGGAGTTC
>Ga0137465_1000223_pt1 | contig 37116 bp, 36 predicted proteins | sample EasRivERMGT828_2_FD_104906 | JGI IMG/M metagenome (GOLD analysis project Ga0137465, IMG submission 104906) | Soil microbial communities from meander-bound floodplain in the East River, Colorado, USA - East River MetaG ERMGT828_2 | ecosystem: Environmental > Terrestrial > Soil > Floodplain ... | reverse complement strand
GGTGGTCCCGAGGGGCGCGATCCCCGGGTTGGGCGAGACCGTGATGCTGAACAATTGACCGGCAACCGGTGGGCCTTCGTTATGCTCGCACGCGGCCAGTAGTGCCGCGAACGGGACGATGACCATGAGTTGCGCGAGTCGTGCGGCAGTGAGCGTTCGCAACATGGAACCCCTCCTCGAGTTTTCGTGTCCAACCGGCGCATCGCCGTATCTCCCGTAGCGCCGACGTTTTTGTGCTTCACAAAAAAAGCCTGAGGGGGATTAAGCCTGGATGAAAAACCACAGAAGGGACCGTGAGGGGAGAGTCATACTCGCGAAGTAGCACTTTTGGGTGAGGCACCTCGCGTAGGGTTAACGGCTAGATCTTCGACTCCCGGCCGCGGTGAAGCGATGGAGAATCACTCCTCACAATGCCTTCATCCCGACAGATGCAGGATGACTCCATGAAGATCGCCAGGTACCTCGTCGCGTTTTGCTGCATCCTGGGCGCGGTTCGAGCCTCGGCGACGCAGCAGCCGCTCGACTCGACGCTGACGAGGTTTTACCAGGCGCGCTGGTGGCAGCCGGTCTGGATCCGCGCCGGCAGTCTCGATCCGCAGGCGAGCGCGTTGCTCGACGTCGTAGCGCGGGCGGACGCCCAGGGGTTGGACCCTGCAGACTACGTCACGCCGGAGATCGACTCCCTGTTGCACCGGGACCTGTTGCCCGAGGAGGCGTGGCGGCTCGACACGCTACTGACGCAGACCTTTTTCTCGTATGCGCGCGACGTGTCGATCGGCCGCGTCGAGCCCTCGATTGTGGATTCGCAATGGACCAGCGCGCCTCGCCAGCAGGATGTCGTGGCGCTGCTGGACCGGGCGCTCGACGCGAATCGCGTGGGTCCCGCGCTCGAACAGCTCGCGCCACCACAACCCGGGTATCGCGCGCTGCGTCTGTCCTTGCGGCGCTACCGCGAGCTCGCGCAGCAAGGCGCGTGGCCCACTCCCCTGGCACGCCGGCTGGCCAGCGAGGGCTACGACACCTCGGTAGGAGTCACCGCGGCGGTCGCACGATTCCAGACCCTGCATGGACTCCCGTCCGACGGCATTGTGGGCCCGGAAACGCGCACACAGCTGGACATCTCGCCGGCGCAACGCGCTCAACAGATCGCCTTGAACCTCGAGCGGTGGCGCTGGCTGCCGCGCTCCCTCGGCGACCGTTACGTCCTCGTCAACAGCGCGGCGTTCTCATTGCAGCTCGTGGAGAACGACGCGGTCACGCTGACAATGCGGGCCATCGTGGGTCGCCCCGACTGGCCGACTCCCATCGTGAGCTCGACGGCGACGGATCTCGTGTTCCGTCCGCTCTGGACAGTGCCACGAGTAATCGCGGTGCGGGAGCTGCTGCCCATCATCCAGCGCGATCCCGGCTATCTCACTCGCGCAGGATTTCGCGTCTTTGGCGATTCCTCCACCAGCGGCGGCGAATTGGATCCAAGAGCTGTCCACTGGGCCGCAGTTACGGAAAGCACGTTCGCCTATCGGCTGGTCCAGGAGCCGGGACCGGAGAACCCACTCGGTGGCGTGAAGCTCGTGTTCTGGACGCCGTTCAGCGTGTTCATCCACGACACGCCGGCGCGCCCGCTGTTCAGCGAGCGCTGGCGCACATTCAGCCACGGCTGTGTCCGCGTCGAGGGCGCGGCCGCGTTGGCCGCACGGCTCCTGGCGGTCTGGCCCGATGATTCGATCCGCGCCGCCATGACGAGCGGCCGGCAACGGTGGGTGCGACTCCCTGAACTGATTCCCGTCCACCTCGTCTACTGGACGGCATGGGCGACGGACGATGGCCTCGTCGCCTTCACAGGTGATCCCTACGGATGGGACGAAGAACTGGCACGCGCGCTGGCGGCTCGCGGCGTGCAACGCGTCACGATGAAAGGAGAACCGGTGCGATGAAACGAGCCCTGCAATTGATCCTGGTGCTTGCCTTGGCCGGGCTGACGTTTTCCGGCACCCTGACCTATCGGGAAGTGTTTGCCTCGGCGGCCAAGTGCCCGTCCCCGGGGGCACCGGGCACCATCCTGGGATATCCGGCGTGCGTCTACGGCTTCTTCATGTATCTCGCGATCACTGCTACGGCGATTGTGGGGCTACGCGCGGGTTCTCGGAGCGAGCGTCGCGCGCGCGGTGTCCCTCCCCCCGCCGCGGCGAGCATGACTCAATGAGTGCCCCGGCTGGGCGTCGCGTCCGGTACTTGGCCCTGACTTGGGTCCTGGCTCTGGCGCTCGCCGCCTGCAACAACGATCAGACTGCCCCCAGCGTCTCGTTGGTCGGCGTATGGGACTTCGTCGGATTCACCGATGGCGGTGTGGCGGCGGTGACGACCGGCACGTGGACCTTCGCGATCGATAGCTCGGTCATCGTCGACGGCACGGTCACATTTCCCGGTGAGCCGACTGATTCGCTCGATGTGGCGGGTACCTATCTCCAGAACGGCAACACGGTGCAGCTGATCATCGGAACGGGGAGCGGTGATTGGACGATCACCAGCAATGGCGATCAGATCGTGCTGACTGAGATCGAACCAGCGCCCGCCAACACCGTCACTCTGCGCCGCCGCTAGCAGGCCGGCGTCAGGCGGTGACGGCGACGAGCACGCGAGCATCCACCGCCTTCACGCCCTTCGGGAACGCGAGCAGAGGATTCACGTCCAGCTCCGCGATCTCTGGATGATCGATCGCGAGTTGTGAGACGCGCAGCAACACATCGGTGAGCGCGGCGAAATCAACCGGCGCTGCGCCTCGAATGCCATCGAGCAGTGCGACACCGCGAATCGACCGCACCATGTCGTGCGCATCGAGTGGCAGGATCGGCGCCACCCGGAACACCACGTCCTTCAGCGCTGCGACGTAAATGCCGCCCAGGCCAAACATCAGCAGCGGACCGAACGCTGGGTCGCGGCTCATGCCGACGATCGTCTCCCGGCCGCCGGTAACCATGCGTTGCACCAGCAGCCCGGTGAGATGCGCGTGCGGTAGTGCGCGCGTGACCGCGTCAATCATCTCAGCCGCCGAGGTCGCGACCTCCACGGGAGTCGTCAGTCCGACGCGCACGCCGCCCACATCGGTCTTGTGCACCAGCTCGGGTGAAACAGCCTTGAGGACGACGGGGAATCCCAGCTGGGCGGCGATACGAGCCGCCTCCTCGGGACTCACCGCCAAGCGGCTTTCGGCGACGGGAATCCCGTAGGCGGCGAGCAGCTCGAGTGCCTCGAGCTCGCCGAGCTTGCGCTTGCCGTTCGCGCTCGATCCGGCCAAGGCGCGCGCCGCGCGCGCGCGGTCTACTTGAATGACCGGGGGCGAGCCCACCGGCCGCGCGGTCCACTCTCGCTGCCGGCGCAACGCCGCCAGGCCTCGCGCCGCCGACTCGGGGAACACGTAGGCCGGAATGCCTGCCTTGTGCAGCTCCGCACGGCCCTGCGGCAGGCCTGCGGACCCCATGAGGACCGCAAGCACCGGCTTCTCGACATGTTTGGCAGCGACCGCGACAATCGACTCGGCGATGTCCTGTTGCCGAACGCTCAGGAGGGGCAGGAAGACGGCGAGTGCGGAATCGACGTTCGGATCGCTCAACACCGCGTCCAGCGCGCTGCGGTAATGCGCCGGCGTCGCCGATGCGATCATGTCCAAGGGGTTCCGGATGGATGCTTCCTCGGGAAACAGCGGCTTGAGCTGCGCGATCGTGGCGGACTCCAGTTCCACCACCTCGAGCCCGCGCGTTTCCATCGCGTCCGCCGCGAGAATGCCGGGGCCGCCCGAGTTCGTCACGATGGCCGTGCGCCGCGAGCGCGGCAGCGGCCGTCCCGTGAACGCCATCGCCATGTCGAACAGCTCTTCGATCGACTCGGCACGCAGCACGCCGGCCTGGGTCAGCAGCGCGTCGACCGCGACGTCGCTCGCGGCCAGCGCGCCCGTATGCGAGGACGCCGCACGCGCGCCGACCTTCGACCGTCCCGACTTCACCGCGATGATCGGCTTGCTGCGGGTGATGCGTGAGGCCAGCTCGAGGAAGCGGCGCGGATTGCCGAAGCTCTCGACGTACATGAGGATCACGCCGACCGCCGGGTCGTGCTCCCACTGCTCGAGCAGATCGTTGCCGCTCACGTCGGGCTTGTTGCCGACGGAGACGAATTGCGAGATGCCGATCCCGTACTCCGCGGCGTGGTCGAGGACACTCACGCCGAGCGCGCCCGACTGTGACACGAACGCCGCGCGCCCCGGCGGCGGCATCGCGGGCGCGAAGGTGGCGTTCATGGAGACGCTTGGGTCGGTATTCAGCACGCCCATGCAGTTCGGCCCCACCATGCGCATGTCGTACTGCCGCACGATGTCCATCAGTTGGCGTTCGCGGTCGATTCCCACGCCGCCGATTTCTCGGAAGCCCGCCGAGATGACGACGAGCCCGCGCACGCCGGCTTGCCCGCAGGTGCGCGCGACGTCGAGCACACGCTCCTTCGGGACGACAATGACGGCGAGATCGATCGGCTCCGGCAGCGCACCGACGCTGGGATAGGCCCGCACCGACTGGATCGAGCTGGCATTCGGATTGACGGGATAGACTGCGCCCGTGAACCCGTAGCGCAGCAGGTTCGCGAAGATTTGATGCCCGATCGTGTTGGACATGCGGGACGCGCCGATGACCGCGATCGAGCGTGGTTTGAGAATCGCGTCGAGTCCGGTCGTCATCGAACCCTCAGAGCGTTAAGAATGACCGCCGCATCCAACGCTTCCTGCATCACGGCACCGGCCGCCGGCGTGATATGGCCGAAGCTGGCAATCACCATCAACACGAAGCTCACCCCGAGGCCGACGCCGATGCTCTGCAGCGCGATCCGGCGCATGCGGCGGCTGATCACCATCGCGTCGCCCAGGCGTGCGATATCGTCCACGAGCAACACGACGTCCGCGGCCTCGGCGGAGATCGCGGTTCCGTGTGCGCCCATCGCCACCCCGACCGTCGCGGCAGCGAGCGCCGGCGCGTCGTTGATGCCGTCACCCACCATGAGCACATTGCCGTAACGCTGCGCGAGATCCCGCACGGCCGCGACTTTGTCCGCCGGCAGCAGGTTCGCCCGCACCGTGCGGATCCCCGCCTGCGCCGCTATGGCCTCTGCAGCCCCCTCGCGGTCGCCGGTCAGCATCACGGTGTCGTTCACTCCGAGCACGGCCAGCCGCTGCATCAACGAGGGGACCTGATGACGCAGCCGATCTGCGAATTCGATCCTGCCCGTGACGCGGCCGTCCAGTGCCACGTGCGCCGTCGTGCCGTCCCCCACCGCATCGTCAATCGCGATTCCGGAGTCGCGCAAATATCGAATCGAGCCGACATGCACCGAATGCCCTTCCACGCATCCCGAGACACCGCGCCCGGGACTTTCTTGAAACTCTGTGACGGCGGGCAGCGCTCCGTACCGCCCACGACCGGCGTCCGCGACCGCGTGAGCCAGGTGGTGCGACGAGAACTGCTCCACCGCCGCGGCGAAACGCAATACATCGCCCTCAACGTGCGACACACTCGGCTGTCCCAGCGTCAACGTCCCGGTTTTGTCGAACACCACGGCTTGCGCGCGGCCGAGCTGCTCGATCGCGCGGCCATGCTTCACGATGACGCCGAGGTCCGCGGCGCGGCTGATGCCGGCGATCACGGCCACCGGCGTCGCCAGAATCAGCGGACAGGGCGTGGCGACCACCAGCACGGCGAGCACACTGGTAGGGCTGCCCGTCACGAGATAGGCCACCCCGCACATCAGAAGCGTGACAGGGGTGAACCACACGGCGAAGCGATCCGCGAGGCGTTGGATCGGCGGCTTTTCCTGGCGGGCCCGCTCCACGAGCAGCACGATCTGCTGGTACTGGCTCTGCGCGCTCGGCCGCAGCGCCCGCACACGCAGCGCGCCGTCCAGATTCACGCTGCCGCTCAAGAGATGCGTGCCGGCCACTGCCCGCAGCGGCAGCGGCTCCCCGGTGAGGGCGGATTGATCGACGGTCGAGGTGCCGTCGGTCACCTCGCAATCGACCGGCACGAGATCGCCCGGCCGCACGACGAGATCGTCGCCTACGGCCACGCTGTCGACCGGCACGTCGTCGACGTCAGTGCCCCGCAGCCGATGCGCCACTTTGGGCGCGCGCGCCATCAGGCTCTCGAGCGAGCTCGACGCCCGCTGCATCGCATACGCTTCCAAGGCTTCGCCGCCTGACTGCATCAGGACGATGACGACGCCGGCGAAGTACTGACCCAGAATCACGGCAGTGACGATGGCCAGGCTGGCGACGACGTCGGCGGCGAAGTGGCCACGGAGCATGCCGCGCACGGTCTGAGATACGAGCGGAATTCCGCCGAGGAGGAGTGCGGCGAGAAAGATGGCGTCCGAGCGCAAGAGCAGCCCGAACGTAAGACCGACAGCCGCGATGATTACGACGGGCCGGCGTATGAGCGCACGCACCGCGCGGCGAACGGTTTGTGCGGGTGGCCGCATCACGGAGCGCACGGCAGAGCGGCGACGGGCCGGGCGACTAGCCCGCCGTGGCGAGCCCGCGAGCCGGTACCGCTTCCTTCCGCTGCGGCGCAGGCACGGGCACCACGAGGACGGCACACGGCAGGTTGTTCAGCAGATTCTCGGTCACGCTGCCGATGAGCAACCGATCGACCCAGCCCTTCCCGTGCGAGCCGACCACGATGATATCGGCGCGCCACGCCGCCGCCTCGGTCACGATCGTCTCGAACGGATCGCCTTCGCGCATGACCTTGCCCTGCTCGACGAGCGGAATGGCCGGCCAGACATCGCGCTCGATGATCTCGCGCGACCAATCCCGCGGCAACTCCGCGATGGCCGGCGCCGGATCGATCACATGCAAGGCACGCAAGGGGCTCCCCAGCAGCTGCGCGAATGCGACCGCTACGCGAGCCGTCGGGAGAGCGGCATACGAAGGATCGACCGCGACCATCACCCGGGGATGGGGGCGGATCTCGCCAGCCGTGACGAGGAGCGGGACGGTCAGCCGGCGCACCACATGCTGCACGGTGCTGCCACCGAGCCAGCGGCCGAGTTTGGAATGATGCTTCCCTCCGAGCACGAGCAACGCGGCGTCGGTTTCCCGCACGACCGCCTCGAGAACGTCCGCCGTGCGGCCGGTGCTCACGACCATCCCATGAATGGCGGCTGCCGGCACCCGGTCCCGCAGTGAGGCGGCGACCTCGACGCGCGCGCGACTGAGCTCCGCCAGCTGGAGTGTTTCCGTCACCACACCGGTACCGGCGAACGCGAGGGCGGCGTTGACATCGTTGGCCGCATGCACCAGCTGACACGACACCTCTGACGCCTCGGCCAGCGTCCAAGCGACGTGGGCCGCCGCGACGCTCTCGAGCGAACCGTCCACTCCCGCGACGATCGGTTGCGTTTTCATCGGTCCTCCCTCAGTGGGCGACGGGGTACGTCTTCAAAGTCGTCGAGCGCCCGTGAAGGAATCTTGAGGGTCGAGCGAAAGAAGCCTTCATGAAGCAGGCTCAGAACGGCTTGAACCCTGGCGAGCCGAACCGCGGCATCTGCAGGTGGACCCAGAGCGGATAGGCGTACGCGATCAGCACCAGGCCGATGGCCACTAACGTCCACACCCAATAGCGATCGAGCCATGTGCGGTTTGCGCTGATCGGGTGGAGCGGCTCGGCCCATTCGATGCGCTGTGCTCCGACCCGTTTGCCCGCGAGCCCCGTGCCGATCATCACGAGCATGAAGAACGCGGCGCTCGCGAACAGGAACACCCCGCCCACCGCCGATACGCCCGTCAACCCGCGCCACGCCTCGGCGACCGCACTGCCGCCGTAGCTTGCGTCGTAGATCCGCCGCGGCATGCCCATCAGCCCAGTGATGTGATTCGAGAACGAGAACAGCATCATCCCGATGAACCAGAGGTACGGCTGCACACGCGCGAGCAAGGACAGCTCCAGCTCTCGCCCCGATAGCCGCGGCACCAGCCAATAGGCGGCGCCCATGAACGTCAGCGCGACCGCACTGCCGACGGTCAAATGGAAGTGGCCCTGAATGAACGCCGTATTGTGAACGACCGCGTTCATCCCGAACGACGCGTTGATGGCCCCGCCGATCCCGCCGACTGCAAAGAGGATCATCGAGAGCGCCACGCTCGAGAACAGCGGGTCGCGCCACGGCAGCTTGCCAATCCAGTTGAGCAGGCCGGTCGCCCCCTGCATCCGGCCTCCGACTTCCATCGAGGCGGTGATGGTAAACGCCGTGATGAAGCTCGGGAACAGAATTGCGAACGTCAGGAACGTGTGCAGCAACTTCCAGCCGGCCGAAACACCCGGATCCATGAACTGGTGATGGAATCCCACCGGCGTCGAGAACAAGATGAACATGACGAACACGAGCCGCGCCAGCGGATCGCTGAACAGCTTCCCGCCCGCCACCTTCGGCAGCACCGTGTACCAGATGACGTACGCCGGCAGGAGCCAAAAGTACACGAGCGGATGTCCGAAATACCAGAACAGCATCCGCGCCAGCACCGGATCCACGGTGGTCGTCCATCCGAGCGACCACGGGATCAGCTGCAACAGCACTTCGGCGGCGACGCCGATCGTTGCGATGAACCACACGATGACCGTCGCGATCATGCCGTGCATCGCGAGCGGCGCCGGGCGATCCCCACGGCTCGCGCGCCACGTGCGGTAGGACAGCAGCATGACCGTGCCCCAGCACCACGAGCCGACAATGACGAGCGTGAGCCCGATGTAAAACGCCGGATGCGCCTGGAGCGGTGGGTAGAACGTGTACAGCACCGTCGCCCCGCCGGTGAGCACGGCGACGGCAGCCATGACCGTGCCAACCAGAGCGACCCAGAAGCCCGCCCAGGCGAGCTTGAGGCCCGTCGGCTCCTGATCGAGCGAGCGACTGACGACTACGTAGCCGAACGCCATGATAAAAAACGTCGTGAACACGAGCGCCATCAGGACGCCGTGCGCCGTTACGGAGAGGTAGTACATCTTCGCGGAGCGCCACGGCAGATCGAGAGCCGCGCGCGACAGCGCTTGCATCAGTGCCATCGCCGAGGCGGTGCCGAACGCCAGAATCGCCACCCAGAGATGGGCGAGCGACAGCCGATCGCTGCGCGTCATGGCTGGGCCTCCACGATGAGCTTCGCGGACATCAGGTGGTGTGAGAGCCCGCAATACTCGTTGCAGACGATCAAATACTCACCCGGCGTGCGGAACGTCGTCGTGAATTGGCTGACGTAGCCCGGCACCACCATGGTGTTGCCGTTGGTGCCGACGATCGCGAACCCGTGCGTCACGTCAGCGCTCGTCACGCGGAACGTCACCGGCCGATTCGCCGGCACACGAACCTCGGCCGGTTGAAACGCGAACATCATGGCGATCAGCACCACCGTGGCGCCGTGCTCGTCGACGGTGACGCCGCGCTTCGCGAAGCGTGGGTCGTTCCAGACTTTTGTGGGATCGATCGTTTCCACGTGACTGGGTGGTTGCAGTGCGCTGCCCGCGACGCCAACCGCGATGGTCGTGACGAACGCCACGATCAAAACGCCGGACGCCCACATCCAGATCTTTTCGTAGAGCGGAACGTTCATGGCGTCACCCCGCCGCGGCGCAGATACACGAGGAAGTAGACGGCGAACCATGCGGCGGCGAACACCACGCCATACAAGCCGATCAGGAACAGTGTGCCGCGGGGGTGCTCGGTCTCCTGTTTTGGAGGCGCGACGGGCATCTGGCCCTCCTTAGTTCGCGGGTGGGGCGAGAATCTCCACTTCGAAACAGGTAGTCTGGCCTGCCACGCTGGCCGCGCGGGCTCGCCCGCCGTGCAGCTGCGCAACGGACGCCACCAATGCGAGGCCGAGCCCCGCCCCGCCGTCGACGCCACGAGTGCGAGCCGCATCGGCGCGGTAGAACGGCTCGAATACATGCGGCAGGTCGGTGGCGGCGATGCCGGGGCCGGAGTTCTCGACGGTCAGACGCACCGCGCCGGGCGTGGGCGTTTCGAGCGCCACCGCGATGGTTCCGCCCAGCGGCGTGTACTGGAGCGCGTTCTCAAGCAGATGATCCAGCAGGCGGCGCATGAGCTCGGGATCGATCATGACCGCGGGTTGGCTGCTCGGCAACGCCGTGCGGACTTTCAGATCCCGCTCCTCGAACAGGCGGTGCATACGGTCCAGCCGCTCATCGACCAGCGCCGCCATGTCCGTCGGAGCGCGGTGTGCTGCTTCGAGCCGCGCCTCCGCCCGGGTCACGAGTAGGAGGTCCTCGCTCAGCTCGGTGAGGCGATCGATCTCCTCGAGCCCGCTGCGCAGGACCTGCTCGTACTCGCGCTGCGAGCGCGGCGACCGCAGCGCCACTTCCATCTCTCCGCGGAGCGCGGTGAGCGGCGTTCGTAGCTCATGACTGACGTCCGCCGTCAGACGGCGTTGCGCGGCGAACCCCCGCTCCAGCCGCTCCAACATGCGGTTCAGGACGGCGACGAGTCCTTCGTATTCTTCGGTATCAGCATGCGCGAGAATGCGCTGGTCCAGCGTGCCGGTTTCGATACGCGTGGCCTGCGCAGTGATTTCGGCGACTGGACGAACGGCGGACGACGTGAAATGCCACGCGCCCATGAGAGTCGCGGCGGTTCCCGCGACGACGATCGACGCGAGCACCAGCAGCAGGTCACCGCGAAGCTCGGCGGGCGGAACCGACTGCTGCAGCTCGCGCGACGCCGCCCAGTAGAAGGCCCCGGTCGCGACGAGCAACCCGGCCGCCATCGTCGCCGCAAACCGCAAAGCCAGCGTGCGGCGCAGCGACCCTTTCACGCCTCCGCTCGGTCGGGCGTCTGCAGTCGGAACCCCACCCCGCGAACGGTTTCGATCAACTCGAAGCCGATCGCCTGCTTCAGCTTGCGGCGCAGATTCCCGACGTGCACGTCCACCACGTTGCTCTCGGGGTCGAAGTGCATGTCCCACACTTTTTCCAGGAGCTCCGTGCGGCGCACGACTTCCTCGGGATGCAAGAGAAAGTGTTGCAGCAGGTGGAATTCCTTCGGCGTGAGATCAAGCATCTTGCCGTCCACGCGTGCCTTGTGCTTCAAGCGGTCCAGCTCCACCGGCCCGTAGCGCAGCAGCTCGGTGCGGCCGGACCCGCCGCGGCGCACCAGCGCCCGCACCCGCGCAAGCAGCTCGTCGAACTTGAACGGTTTCGTGAGATAGTCGTCGGCGCCGGCGTCGAGCCCGCGCACCACGTCCTCGGTCGTGTCCCGGGCGGTCAACATGAGGATGGGAGTCGCGCGCCCTTCACGACGAATCTCCGCGGCGAGCTGCAGCCCGGTCTTTTTGGGGAGCATGACGTCCAGCACCAGGAGGTCATAGTCGTAGACGTGCGCCAGCATCGTACCCTGGTCCCCATCGGGAGCGACGTCGACGACGTAGCCTTCCTCGCGCAGACCCTGCTCGATGAATCCGGCGACCTTTCGGTCGTCCTCCACCACGAGAATCTTCATGCAGGCACGCTAGCAGCGGAGCGTTGAACCATTTCTAAAGGCCTCATGAAGGAATCTTAAGGATGAAGGTCGCGCCACCGCCTGCTGTCTCGTCCACCGTCAGGCTGCCCCCCAGTGCCTCTGCCAGCCCCCGCGATACGGGGAGGCCAAGCCCGGTCCCATGCCCCGAGTGGGGATCGAAGCGCTCGAACGGCTCGAAGATCCGCTCGCGCAGCTCGAGCGGCACACCGGGCCCATGATCGATGACGAAAAACGTCACCCCGTTCGCCGCCGCCTCGACCTTCACAGAGACAGACGCTCGTTCCGGACTGTGCCGGATGGCATTGGACAAAAGATTTACGAGGATCTGCTCGAGTCGCACGGAGTCGGTGCGCAGAGTAGCGGGGGCGCCGTCCAAAGCGACCGGCAGACTTTGCTGTTTCGCCGCCGCGGCCGGCTCGCTGGTCGTAATGGCCCGCTGCACCACGGCATGGGTGTCCACTTCCCGGATGACTGGCCGGATCTTCCCCGCATCGAGCCGCATGAGATCGAGGAAGTTGTTCATAAGCACGATCGTGCGGTCGGCCGCTTCGTACACCTCACGCGCAGCTCGGTCGGAGACGTCGGGCGTTTTCCGGCGCACCAGCCGCTCCGCCCATCCGTACACGCCGGTGAGCGCGTTGCGCAGCTCGTGGTTCATCATTGCGAAAAACAGGTCGCGTTGGCGTTGCATCGCGCGAATCTGGCCCACGAGCTGCTCGCTTTCACCCAGCAGGCGCGCATTCTCGACGGCGACCGCCGCTTGCGCGGCGAGCAGCACGGCAATCGCTTCATCTTCGTCGCTGAACTCAGACGCATCGATCTTCTCGGTGAGATACAGATTGCCGAAGGCGCCGCCGCGCCCCTTGACCGGCACGCCCAGAAACGACGTCATCGGCGGATGGTGCTGCGGAAACCCGTAGCGCTGCGGGTGGCGATTGATGTCGGCGCTGCGGATGGGCTTGCCTTCGCGCATCACCAGACCCAGCAGACCGCGTCCGCGCGGAGGATCGCCGATCCGCTGCCGCGCGGCTTCCTCCATGCCAGACGTTACAAACTGCACGAGGCTCGTTCCGTCCGGTCCAAGGACGCCGAGCGCGGCGTAGCGAGCGCCGACAACGTCACGAGCGGCGTCTACGACCTCCTGCAGCACGTGCGCGAGCTCGTGTCGAGAGAAGATCGCCACGCCGGCCGCGAGTAGCCGTTCGAACCGCTCCCGAACCCGGGTCGCTTCGCCTGCCGAGGGCACACGAGATAATGCTTCATCCTGGCCACCGTGACAATTCACGGAGCAGGCTTCATCTTACGGACGGGCAGCGCGCCCGCCGTCGCGCGTTACACGCACACCCACGACCGCGAGGCGATCATGGCTCGTCTTCCAACACTCCCGCTTCTGGCCTTCACGCTCACCGCGTGTGGCGCTTCACGCCCACCCGTTCCACTCGTCGGCACAGCCACGGACGTCGCCGCTCTGACCGGCGAATGGGCCGGCGAGTACAGCAGCGGGGAGTCGGGCCGCAGCGGCAGCATCAGCTTTACGCTGCGCGCGGCCGGCGACTCCGCGTTCGGCGACGTGGTCATGATTCCCAAGGGGTTGGGCCGCCCCGTGTCGCCGTACACCGAGGGGCAGATCGCCAGTCCGACCGCGTCGGCGGCGACCACCGTCCTCACGATTCGATTCGTGCGCGTCGAGCAAGGGCGGGTCAGCGGCACGTTGGATGCGTATGCCGATCCCCAAACCGGCGAGCGCCTGTCTACAACGTTCGCCGGGGAGCTCAAGGGAAACGCGATCGAGGGTACCTACACGACGCGGTTGCAGTCCGGGATCACGCAGACGGGCCGCTGGTCGGTGCTGCGCCGGACCTAGACTTTGGCAGTCGCCACCGCGCCCACGATATCCGTCTGGGAGATGACGCCCACGAGCGCGCCGTCAAACTCGACGAACAGCCGCTGCACGTTGAGATAGAGCATCTCCTGCGCGGCCATCCGGACGTCGAGATCGGGACCGATGGTCACCGGCCAGGGCGTCATGATCTCGAGCACGCGCGTGCGCTCGAACAACCGTTCGCGGGCAAGCGGCGAATCGCACGCGCTTTCGGCCTTGAGGATCTCGCGCGTCGACACCACGCCGACCGCGCGTCCCAGACGATCGATCGCCGGCACGGCCGATACCTGCGCCTCGGCGAAGACGACGACCGCGTCGGCGATGGTGGCTTCGGTGCTGATCGTCTTGAGGCTCGTCTGCATCAGCTCGGCGACCTTCATACATCCTCCAGGGAGCGAGTAATCAATCGTGCCCCGCACCGGATGAAATTCCCTTGAAACCATCAGGAAGGAGTCCTGCACATGCGCCGTCGTTTCCCCTTCACGTCCGTGGCGGCCGCCGCGTTGTTGCTGGCCTGCGGGGAGCGCCCGTCCCAACAGCCGCGCCAGCAACAGGCGCCTCCGACAACCGCCCCCGCAGATGTGTCACATGGTGAAGCACCGATCGGTTCCAGCGCCGACCCCGCCCCCATCGATCCCGCCGCGCCGCCGCGTGCGACCGGACGGCTGCATCGACTGCGGATCGCGATCACGCACGCCAAGGTCACGATCGCCGACGGCGTGACCTACTCTGCCTGGACGTTCGACGGTCGGATTCCGGGTCCAGTCTTGCGCGTCACCGAAGGCGACACGGTCGACTTTACGCTCGTGAACCGCTCGCCCATGCCGCACAGCCTCGACTTTCACGCCGCGGAAATCGCGCCGAGCCGCGCGTACGTGAACCTCATGCCGAAGGACTCCCTGCACTATCGCTTCATCGCGCGGGTACCGGGAGCGTTCATGTACCACTGCGGCACGGCACCGGTCGCGCTCCACATCGCCAATGGGATGTACGGCGCCATCATCGTCGATCCCCGGCAAGGCCGCCCGCCCGCAAAGGAATTCGTGTTCGTGCAAAGCGAGTTCTACACGAAGACACTGGGCGACTCGACCCGCGCAATCGATTGGGACAAGCTGCTCGGCTTGGCCCCCGACTACGTCGTGTTCAACGGCCGGGAGGCCGTGTACGCGCAGCACCCGATCCCGGTGCGCGTGGGCGAGCGTCTGCGCATGTACGTCGTCAACGCAGGTCCCAATCGTTTCTCGGCGTTCCACGTGGTCGGCGCGATCTTCGACCGCGTCTTTCTCGATGGGTCGCTCGCGCACCCGCTGGAAGGAGTTCAGACGGTGACGGTACCGGTGGGCGGCGGGGCCATTTTCGAGGCGCGGCTGGTGGAACCCGGCACCTATCCTTTCGTCAGTCACGCCTTCGCCGACGCCACCAAGGGCGCGGTGGGCGTGTTCGAGGCGCGTTAGAGGTCGGCCACGGCGGTGTCTTTAGACTCGCGCGCGACGGTGGCGGTCGCAAACACCGGTCGCTCGACCGGTTGCAGACCCAGGTGTAGCCGGGCACGGTTGAGCGCGTCGTCGATGTTGCCGTGAATGTTCTCTTCCCCGAGCTCGTCGTAGAGACCCGACCGATCGAGCGCGACGACGGGCTGGGCGTGCACGTCCGATAGAATCACGAGCATGCCCTCCCCCCGACTGCGGTGGATCAGCTCGCGCAGCGCGTGTAGCCCGGTCGAATCGATTGCCGGGACGTGCCGCAGCCGAATGATCAACACCTTCGGCTTTCCGGCAATCCGCCCCACGCGATCCTTGAACATCTCCGCCGCGCCGAAAAAGAACGGCCCGGTGATCTCATAGACCTGCACGCCTTTAGGGATAACCCGCCGCTGCACTGCGTTGGGATCGCGCTCGAAATCGTCCACGGGGTCGGTGAATTCGTGGGTCAGCACGCTGATATTGGTTACTTCCGCCATGCGCCGCATAAAGAGGAAAGCGGCGAGGACCATGCCCACCTCGATGGCGACGGTGAGATCCACGAGGACGGTGAGCAGGAACGTGGCCAGCAATACGGCGACGTCGCTCTTGGGCGCGCGGAACTCGGAAATGAAGGTCCGCCACTCGCTCATGTGAAACGCGACCACGACCAGGATTGCCGCCAGCGTCGCGAGGGGAATCAGGGCGGCCCAGCGCCCGACAAAGAGCGTGATCAGGAGCAGGATGATCGCGTGCGTTATCCCGGCCACGGGCGTGCGGCCGCCGTTCTTCACGTTCGTGGCAGTACGGGCGATCGCCCCCGTGGCCGGCATCCCGCCGAAGATCGGCGACGCGATGTTCGCCACACCCTGAGCCACGAGCTCCATGTTGGAGCGGTGACGTCCGCCGATCATGCCGTCGGCAACCACAGCCGAGAGCAACGATTCGACCGCGGCGAGCAACGCGATCGTGAACGCCGGGCCGGCGAGTGCCTGAATGATGGGCAGCGACAGGTGCGGGATGCGTGGTTGGGGGAGGCCGGCATGGATCTCCCCGAACCGCGCGCCGATCGTCTCGACCGGTAGGTGCAGGAGCTGCGCGAGCAGCGTCGTCACGATCAGCGCCACGAAGGGACCGGGGATGCGGGTCGAAATCCTCGGCCACACCATGATGATCGCGAGCGTGGCGACGGCGACGAGCATTGCCCAGGGATTCACCGTGTCGAACGCGTGCACGTACGCGTCCCATTTGGGCAGGAACGCCGCGGGGACGGACTGCATCTCGAGGCCGAGCAGATCGCGGATCTGGCTCGAGAAGATGATGAGCGCGATCCCGCTCGTGAACCCGATCGTCACGGGGAAAGGGATGAACTTGATCGCGCCCCCGAACCGCAGGAGTCCAAACGCCACGAGCATGAAGCCGGCCATCAACGTCGCCACGATCAACCCATCGACCCCAAACTGCTGCACGATGCCCGAGACGATCACGACGAACGCGCCGGTGGGCCCGCCGATCTGCACCCGCGAGCCGCCGAGCAGCGAAATCAAAAACCCGGCGACGATGGCGGTATACAGCCCGCGCTCTGGCGGCAGGCCGCTGGCGATGGCAAAGGCGATGGCGAGCGGCAACGCCACGATGCCGACGATGACGCCGGCGATGACGTCCCGGGTGAGCTGCCCCCGGTTATAGCCTCGAAGTGTGGTGAAGAGCTTGGGGATGAGCACGCGCGCGAGAACATACTAGATTCGAGCGGATGATTCTATTCCGGGCGTTCGCGCTCGCCGTCACGCTGCAACAACAGCCATCGCTCCCCTCCGACTCAACCGTTCGTGCGTTTCTCCTGCCCCGCGTCGCGTCATTGCCCGATACCGGCAAGCACGGCACGGGGATCGCCGTCGGCTTGCTCGATGGGGCGGGGCGGCGGCGCATTCTCGCCGCCAGCGTGGATTCCGCGGGCGTGTTCGAGATCGGCTCGATCACCAAGGTGTTCACCACGTCGTTGCTTCAGGACATGGTGGACCGGGGGGAAGTCCGGCTCGGCGACGCGGTCTCGCAGTACTTGCCACGATCGGTACAAGTGCCGTCGCGCAACGACCGCGAGATCACGCTGCTCGATCTGGCCACCCAGTCCTCCGGCCTGCCGCGCATGCCCTCGAACCTCACGCCGCGCGATACGATGAATCCGTATGCCGACTACAGCGTGCAACAGCTGTACACGTTTTTGTCGAGCTATCAGCTCACCCGAGACGTGGGCGCGGAATACGAGTACTCGAACCTCGGCATGGGACTGCTGGGACACGCGCTGGCCCTGAAAGGGCGCGCCAGCTACGAGGAGCTCCTGCGCCGGCGCCTCCTCACACCGCTCGGCATGCGCGAAACGGCGATCACGCTGACGCCGGCGCTGCGCGCAAGACTCGCCCCCGGGCACGACGCCGAGGGTCGAGTCGTGCCCAATTGGGATCTGCCGACGCTGGCGGGAGCGGGGGCGCTGCGGTCGACGGTCAACGACATGCTGACGTTTGTGGCGGCGAATCTCGACTCGGGCGCGACTCCGCTGTCCCCAACGCTCAGGCGCACACACGGCGAGCGCCACGCCACCAATAACCCGGGCATGAAGGTCGGGCTCGGGTGGCACATTCTGGCGCGGCCGGTCGGCACCATCGTGTGGCACAACGGCGGTACGGGCGGCTACCGCTCATTCACGGGCTTTGATCCGGTTCGGGCGTTAGGCGTCGTGGTCCTGTCCAACTTCGACGCGAGTGTCGATGACATCGGTTTTCATCTGCTGGATGAGACGTTCCCGCTGCGTCCGCTTCCCACGCGGCGCATCGAAGTGGCCGTGGATTCGACGGTGCTGATGCGCTACGTCGGCGAGTACGAGCTGGCGCCCGCGTTCCATGTCGTTGTGACGAGGGAAGCGGCGCGGCTGTTCGTCCAGGCGACGGCCCAGCCGCGCTTCCCGATCTTCGCTGAGTCCGACTCGACGTTTTTCCTGCGCGTCGTCGACGCGCAGATCACGTTCTCGCGGGACGGCATGACGCTGCACCAGAACGGGCAGAACATGCCCGGGCGCAGGATTCGAGAGAACTGAAGGCAAGGAGTGGGAGACGAGCACGGCGCGAGAGACGCCGCCGTGCTCGTTCCCGGTCTACGCTAGGGCTGCTGCCGCAGCTGCACGCGCCGGTTCCTGGCGCGTCCTTCCTCTGTATCGTTCGGCGCAACCGGCTGATCGGGTCCGATCCCGACCGCGGTCAGGCGGTCCGCCGTGATGCCCTTGGCAATGAAGTAGGCGCGCACAGCGTCGGCACGGGATTTGGACAGCCGCAGGTTGGCGTCGCGATTCCCGACATTGTCGGTGTGCCCTTCGATTACGACCCGCAGCTGGGGACGTTCCCGCAACGCCGTGACCACGCGGTCCAGTGGGCCCTGCGAGTTCAGCGTCAGTTTCGAGCTGCCGGTCAGGAAGGCTACGCCTTCGAGGACCACGGGTCCGGCCGCGGGACAGCCCGAGGCGTCCACGGTCGCGCCTGCGGCCGTGCCGGGACATGTGTCTTGCGCATCCCCCACGCCATCGCCATCGGCGTCCGGCGGGCACCCCGTCGGACCCACGACGACCCCCCCAACCGTGCCGGGACACCTATCCTGGCTATCCACGACGCCATCATTATCCGCGTCCGTGGGGCAGCCGTTCGCCGGATCGACGCGCGCGCCTGCGGGCGTGCCGGGACACCGATCCGAGGGATCGGCGACGCCGTCAAGGTCGGTATCGATCGGACAGCCGGCGGCGTCGACGCGTGTGCCCGTCGGCGTATTCAAGCAGCGGTCCTGCGGGTCCACCACGCCGTCGCCGTCCACGTCCGTGCATCCGATGGCATCCACTCCAACTCCCGTGGGACTGTTGGCACAGCGGTCGGCCTGGTCGGGCACGCCATCGCGGTCCGCATCGGGGCAACCGTTCACGTCGACCGTCGAATTCTCTGGCGTGTTCGCACAGCGATCCGCCTGGTCGTTCACGCCGTCATGGTCTTTGTCACCGGGCCCGCCGCGCAGCATCAGACTGGCGCCCGCCTGCACAGCATAGTGTACCGTTGGGTCCGCGGCGCCGGCCGCCTGATCGAGCATATAATCCGCGATTACCTCGCCGCGCAGCGACAGGCGCTTGCCGAGACTCATTCGCAGTCCTGCCAGACCGCCGATCCCGTTCTCGGTAGCATCGATACCGTTGCTGAACTTGTTGTACGCCCACCCGCCACCGAGCAGGAGCGCCATCCGCTTCCCGAAGGGAAGGTTGCCCATCAGTCGGACGTGGAAGGGCTTATGATCGACATCCACTCCGGCGGCCTGCGTGGGCGCGAGAGCGCCATCGCCTTCGATCAGAAACTTCGACGAGAAGAAGATGCCGAGACGACCGCCGACCCCCGGAGCATCGTCCAGGTTCAACTGGCTGTCGTACGTACCCCATCGTGCAAAGCCGCCGAGCTCGATCGTCCCGCCGTGTTGTGCGGCCAACGGGACGGCGGAGATAGCCAGGGCGGCCAGAATCCCCGCAATACGTGGTGATGTATGCATGGGCTCCACAATGCGCAGGACTCAGGCAGGGCCGGAATAACCCCTTAGTCTTATGCCGTTTTTCCGGCTCGGACGCGACTTTCCGGCCATGCGTACGCCCCTATTCACGTTGCTCGTCGTGTGCGCGTCTGCTCTGCAGGCGCAGGACTATAGCTGGCCCCGCGAGATCCCCGTTTCAGGTGGCGCCACCGGGACCATCGTGCTGTACCAACCCCAGGCCGAAGAGCTCACCGGCAACGCGCTGACCGCCCGAGGGGCGATCGCGCTGAGGCTGGCCGGCAGATCGGATCCCATCTTCGGCGCCATGTGGATGTCGGCGACGATCGAGGTCGACCGGGACTCGGGGATGGTGTGGGTTCACGACCTCAGGGTCACCCGGGTGCGCTGGCCAGACGCCACCGAGGAGCAGCAGCGGCGGTTCACGCAACTCGTCGAAATGGACTTTCCCAAGTCAGGCTTCCGCTTTACGCTGGCGCGCCTGCAGGCCAGCCTGGCGTCCGCTGATGCGCAGCGGAGCCACACCGACGGTTTGAAGAGCGACGCGCCGAAGATCGTATTCACCGAACAGCTCGCCGTGTTGCTGCTCTATGACGGCGAGCCGCGCCTCCAGCCGATCCCGAACCAACCGCTAGCGCTGGTGGTGAACACCCCGTTTGGCGTCGTGAAGGACACGACGACCGGCACATTCTGGCTGGGCGCGGGTCCCGGCAGCTGGTACTCGGCCACCGATGCGAAGGGGCCGTGGACTGCCGGCGGGACTCCGCCCGACGCAATCCGTAAACTGGCCGGCGACACCATCACGGTGGCACGCACGGACACGTTGTTTGCGCCTCCGCCGCCCAGCACCGATACGGCAGCGACCAAGCCTGATACAGCGGCGGCCCCCCCCCGCACGGACACATTGTTCGCGCCGCCGCCGGCCATCGTGACGGCCACGGAGCCGACCGAGCTGGTCGCCACGCAGGGGCCGCCCAAATGGACGACGACGGCAGGCGGCAAGCTGCTGTACGTCGAAAACACCGAGACGCCCTGGATCCGTGAGACGGAAGGCAAAGACAACTACCTCCTGATCTCGGGGCGCTGGTTCCGCAGCCAATCGGTGCAGGGGCCGTGGAGCTTTGCGCGAGCCGATTCGCTGCCCGCGTCATTTCAGGAGATTCCGCCGGACTCGCCGATCGGTGGAGTTCGGAACTCGGTGGCGTTGACGGTCGAGGCACAGGACGCCGTCCTCGATTTGCAGATTCCTCAGACAACCGCGGTGGTACGCAGCCAAACGACCTTCACCGCGAAATACGATGGCGAGCCGAAGTTCGTGGCGATCCCTGGCACGTTAGTCGCCTACGCCACGAACACACCCTCCTCGGTGCTGCATGTGGGCGGTGCCTACTACGCGTGCGACAACGCCGTCTGGTTCAAGGCGACGAGCCCGCAGGGGCCGTGGATCGTGGCAGACAGCATTCCGCGCGACGAGATCGCGAAGATTCCGCCCAGCGTGCCCGTTTATCCCGTGACCTTCGTGCACGTTTACGGCTCGACGCCGGAGGTCGTGTATGTCGGCTACACGCCTGGCTACGTCGGCGCGTATCCGTACTACGGCGTGCCGGTATACGGCACCGGGTACACGTATCCGCCCTACGTCGGCACGGTCTACTATCCGTACCCGGTGACCTACGGCGTTTCGGCGTCCTACAATCCATACACGGGTTACGGAATGGGCACGACGTTCGGAACCGCGTTCTTCGCGTTCGGCGTTGGAGTCGCGATCAGCAACAGCTATCGCTATTACCCGGCCGGTGGCTATCGCGGCTGTTTCAATTGCACGGTGAACGTGAATCGCGGGAACGTGAACCGTGGCCGCCAGAACGTGAACATCGGGAACACGGCCGGCGGCGGGGCCCGGCAGCGCCCCGCGAACAGACCATCAGCCTCGCAGCGGCCGGCCAATTCGAACCTGTACAACCGTCCCGAGACTCGCGCGCGCAATGCCGATCAGTCCACGCGCCAACGAGCCTCGAGTCAAATGGGAGCCAATCGCACCGCACGCGGCTCGAACAACGTGTTCGCCGATCGCAACGGCAATGTGCACCGCCGGACGTCGGGTGGTGGGTGGGAATCCCGCCAGGGCAACAACTGGTCACGCGATCGCGGGGGCAGCAGCTACGGTTCGCAGGGTGGGAATCGTGAATACCAGGCGCGCCAGCGCAGCTCGACGCGCTCCTCCGGCGGGAGTCGTGGTGGTGGTGGGCGTGGCGGCGGCGGGCGGCGGCGCTAACCATGCCACATCTCGTGCTGCTCGGCGATGGCATTCTGGCGAACGGCGCCCACACGAACCGGGAGCCAGATACCGCCTCGACCATTCGACAGCAGCTGCCGGCCTGGACGATCTCGTTGCTCGCCGCAGAAGGTGCAGCGATGGCCGCGGTCCCCGCCCAGGCGCAGCAACTCCCGGCAGCTGCGGATCTCGTCGTGCTCAGCGTTGGGGGGAACGATGCCATGGAGCACGTCGACATCCTGCAGCAACCCGCGCAGTCGAGCGGCGAGACGCTGGACGCGCTGATCAGAATGGTCGATGAATTTGGCGGGGCGTACGATCGGGTCGTGAAGACCGTGCGCGATCGCGCACCCCGAGTCGTGCTATGTACGATCTACGAGCCGCCGCTCATTGGGAAGCACACGGCCAGTCGAGCACGCGTGCTGCTGACCCTGTTGAACGATCGCATTTTGCGGACCGCGTACCGCTGGGGGGTCGATGTCTTGGATTTGCGCGCGATCTGCACGAGCCCAGGTGATTTCGCCCTCCAAATTGCGCCGTCCGCCGCGGGAGCGGCGAAGATCGCGCACGCCATCGCCGCTATTGCGGCGGGGACCGAGGGGAAGCGGGTGACGGTGATGGCCGGCTAGGCGGGCTGGAGAGGCGCCGGTCGGAATCGAACCGACGAATCGAGGTTTTGCAGACCTCTGCCTTACCACTTGGCTACGGCGCCCCGCCAGAAGGCCGGAACTTAATAGACGACGCGATTGCGACGCTAGCGACGAGGATGTTAGCGACGATCACCGGCAGCGAATCAATCAGCACACCGTACAGCGCCCACAGTCCGGCCGCGACGCCCTGTACCCGCCGCAGCTGTACCGGTCCCTTCACGAAATACGAGGCCATGAACACCGCGGTGGCGAACCACCCGATCAGATCGTGGCTCATCAGGACTGCCCCTTCAGCAGCTTCAGGATCTCGAGGTTCCCTGCATCGGCGGCGAGGCCGATGGCGTTTTTTCCGTTCCCGTTTTGTAGTTTCGGGTTCGCCCCGTGCGCCAGCAGGTACTTCGTCATGTCGAGATTCCCCTGATGCACGGCGCCATGGAGCGGCGTCCAGCCTTCCTGTTGCTGCGGATCGATCGGCGCGCCGGCATCGACCAGCAACCGCACGACATCCATCGATCGACCCGCCACCGCGGCATTGAGCGGCTGCACCCGCATGGGGTTGCGCGCCACCTGCGCCAGATCCGCGCCGCGTGCGATGAGGAGCCGGACGGTTTCCGGATGACCGAAGAAGGCGGCCAGCCCCAGCGGATAGAACCCGTCGTTGGAGTACGCGTTGAGCTGCGACGGATCGCGGTCGAGCAGTGCCGCGACCCGCGCGGTCGCTCCGACGGACGCAGCGTCGAACAGATCGAGGTCGGGCCCGGCGGCGAGCAGGACCGCGACGGCGTCCTTCTTGTGATGATATTGGGCGATCAACACCGGTGAATGGCCGCGCTCGTTGCGCACGTTCACCAGCCCGGGCTCGGCCGCCAACAGCGCTTTGAGCCGGACGGTATCGCCCGCGCGAACGACGTCGAAGATCTCTTGGGTGGCGCTCATAGGCCCTCGCTTGATTTAGTTAGCTATGCTAACTAATTTGCATGCGTATGCCACGCGACGCAAGCCCCGCCCCCACCGCCGCCCACGCGATCCACTCGGCGGCCATTCATCTCCTGCGCAGCCTCCGCCGCCAGGATGCGCGCCAGGGCGTGGGGCCGGCCGGCCTTTCGGTCTTGTCCGTCCTCGTGTTCGGGCGGGGGCCCAGGACCATGGCGCAGCTGGCCGACATCGAGCAGGTCAAACGACCCACAATGACCCGCATCGTCAGCACGCTGGAGAATTGCCGACTCGTCGAGCGCCGGCGGGGGGGGGCGGATCGCCGCACGATCGTCGTCCAGCCGACGTCGCGGGGCCGCACCGTCATGCTGCGGGCTCGCGCGGATCGGATCGCGGTCCTCGAGCAGCGCATGGCGCGGCTCACCGAGGCCGAAATCACCACGCTGGTTCGGGCCGCTACGCTGCTCGAACGAATCTCAAAAGGAGAAGCCTTTGCGTAACGTGATGCCCCAACGCTTGCCCGTCACGAGCTCACCGAACCGATAGCCAACCGCGAGCTCCGTCGCTTCGCCACGAACCGCGCGCGTGGGCCCGAACCGCAGGGACACGCCCGCATCGCCCCCCTGCCGGGGGGGCTCGTCGCTGTACCACGCGCCCCCGTATTCCAGAAACGGCGCGGCGCCCACGGCCAACAAGCCCAGGACGTCATCCGCGACGAGAAACCGATCCTCGAGCACGAACCACGTCATGCGCGTGCCCGTGAAGGCGTGCAGCCCGAACAGGCGCGGGCCCCGCTGCTCCACCCAGGGATCGAACTCCGCTCCGGGCTTGGGCCCCGTCACGATTCCCCCTTCGGCGTGCGCGATCAGCGTGTGGCGGCCCAGGTTCTGGCTCACGACGGTCACCTGCGCGAGGGTGCGCGTCGTATCCAACCCGTTGGCGTCGACGCGCAGCACGGCGAAGCCCCGATTCCACACTGCGGACGTCTGGCCTTTGAGCTCATACCCGACCCCCGACTCCAGCACGAGGCCGGCGCGCAGTACCGATGACAAATCGACGTCTTCGCGACGCGCGAACGAATTGAAATGCTCCAGAATCCGGAAGCGCACCACGCCGAGCTCGGCGCCGGCGCGCACCGTCGTGAACACCGAGTACGGCACGGGCGCCGTATCACTCGCCGTGAAATCCTCGCGACGCCACTCCCACCCGCCCCACAGGCGCGAGTACCGGCTTGTGGTCGTGGCGCCGCCCCCCAGCGAGATCCCGCCCATCAGGCCGACGCGCACCAGATAGTGTTGTGTGCTGTCCTGCAGCGCGGCATCGCGAAACCGCAGCACACGCTCGCGCGCGAGCTCGCTGTACGTTTCGATCGCATGGGGTGCGGAGGTCTCATGAAAGGGCAAGCCGAAGCGCCATGCCCCCCGATGGCCGTCCGAGAGGTCGGCGTAGCGCAGGTTGAGCAGCGTGCGCCGGCCGAAGAACGCCCGGTTCACGAATTCGAAATCGAAGCGCGTCCGGTCGGGATCACGCCCGTAGATCAGGGCCAGCTCGGTCGCGGTGCCGAGGAAGTTGCGCTCGACGATGCCGATGCTCCACGTCTCCTGGCCGGCCACGCTCGTGAAGCTCGCTTGCGGCTGTGTGCTCCAGCCGTCCGCCGTCACCGCGCGCAGCGCCAGGCGGCCGTTCGGTTGGGTCATGGTGTCCACGCGCACCTGCCGGAACACCCCGAGCGAGCGCAGCCCGCGCTCGCTCTCCTCGATGCGTGCGGAATCGAGCGCATCGCCGCGATTGAGGAGCAGCCGCCGGCGAATCACCCAGTGCCGGGTCCGGACGTGCAGCCTGTTGGCAAGGTGTGCGACCCAGCCCGGCGCAGCATCTTCCGCGTCGAAGACGTTGCGGTTCTCGACGACGATGGTGTCGATGATCCGACGGCTGGAAGGATTGCCGGTTTGCAGCAGCAGCAGGACGGCCAGCAACACTACGGGCGCACTCCGTGGAGGCGCTGGCGCAGTCTATACGTCCCATGGTGGCTCGAATCATTCCACGCCGTGAAGTACAGCGTCGCGTCGATGCGGCCGGCGATCTGGCGCGCGCCCCGAGTCTGCATCGCGTAGGTCCCGCGCACGGAATCGGGACGCAGCGGCGTGCAGAGACAGCTCACGGTCGCATGAGCCTTGATCGCGTCGCCGAGGGTGTACGGGCGGTTCGCCGACAGCGTGCGGGCGTCGCCGAGATCGAGAGCGATCGTCAGCGCGTACTCGTCGCCCGCGCCGTCACTCGGATCAAAGTCGTAGCGCGCCAGCAGGACGTCGTGGCGCTCCGCCAGGCTGGTATCCACGCGCAGATGGACGACCGTGTAACGCGGGTCGGTGTCCACGACGATCCGCCCGTGCTGGTCCCAGCGGCCGGCCCCCTGGACGCCCTGCGTGTCGCCGGGACGCGGCAGGAGCTCGCACGCGCTGAGACTCGCGACGATCAGTAGACACTCAAGTACCGCTCGAGCTCCCACTCGCTGACGTTCCCGATGTACTCCTGCCACTCTTCTCGTTTCGCCTCCACAAAGCGCTCGTAAATGTGCGTGCCCAGAGCGTCTCTAATCACGTCGTCTTTCTCGAGCAGGTCGAGGGCCTCGTGCAGGTCCCGGGGCAGCTCGTCGATGCGGTATTTACGCCGCTCCCGGAAGCTCATCTCGAAGATGTTCTTGTTCACCGGGTCCGGGGGAGTAAGCGTGTGCTCGACCCCGTCCAACCCCGCCGCGAGCTGGACCGCCAGCGCCAGATATGGATTGACGGACGGATCCGGCATGCGCAGCTCGCAGCGCGTCCCCGCCCCGCGTCGATCGGGAATCCGCACCAGCGGCGAGCGGTTGCGCATCGACCAAGCGACGTTGACGGGCGCCTCATACCCCGGCACCAGGCGTTTGTAACTGTTGACCAGTGGATTCGTTACAGCGCAAAACCCCCGGGCGTGTGTCAGCAGTCCCGCAATGTACGCCAGCGCGATGTCCGACAGCTCCCACTGCGCCTCGGGGTCGTAAAAGGCGTTCGTCCCTTTTCGGAATAACGATTGATGCGTGTGCATCCCGGAGCCGTTCTGGCCGAAGATCGGCTTGGGCATGAACGTCGCCAGGAAGCCATGGCGGTAGGCGACGTTGCGCACGATGAATCGGAAGGTGGCGAGGTTGTCGGCGGTGTCCAATGCCTCCGCGTAGCGAAAATCGATTTCATGCTGCCCCGGCGCGACTTCGTGATGCCCCGCTTCGACCTCGAACCCCATCGCCACCAGATCCTGCACGATGAGCCGGCGAATCTCCTCCGCCCGGTCCACCGGCGTCTGATCGAAGTATCCGCCGCGGTCGTGGGTCTTCGTGGTCGGATTGCCGCTCGCATCGAGCTGGAAAATGAAAAACTCGGCCTCGACCCCGGCCATCATCTCGTAGCCGAGTGCCTTGGCTTTGGCGATTTGGCGTTTGAGCGCCTGCCGCGTGCACCCGGCGAACGACGTGCCGTCCGGGTTGTAAATGTCGCAGATCACGCGCGCGACCTTGCCGGCGGCATCGCCGTTGGGAAGGACTTGGAACGTCTCGAGATCGGGCCTGAGCACCATGTCCGACTCCTCGATCCGCACGAACCCTTCGATCGACGAGCCGTCGAACATGATGTCGCCTTCGAGCGCCTTGTCGAACTGGCTCGCGGGTACCTCGACGTTCTTGTTGACGCCGAGGATGTCTGTAAACTGCAACCGGAGCGAGGATACGTCTTGCTTTTTCGCTGCGTCAAGAATTTCGCGTTTGGTTGTCATAGAGGCGGTTAGACGGCTAGACGGTTAGGCGGCTAGAAGCAGAGCGCTCCTAACCGCCTAACGTCTAACCGCCTGCCTTATTAGACGTCGTAATAGAGGAAGAACTCGTACGGATGCGGCCGCAAGGCTACCGCGTCGACATCCTTGGTCCGCTTCATCGCGAGCCAGACGTCGATCAGGTCCTGGGTGAACACGCCGCCTTCGAGCAGGAAGTCATGATCGGCTTCCAGCGCCTGCAGCGACTCGAGCAGGCTGCCCGGTGTGTTCTTCACGTGCTTGCGCTCGGCCGGCTCCAACTCGTACAGATCCACATCCATCGGCTTGGGCGGCTCGATCTTGTTCTTGATCCCGTCGAGCCCGGCCATGAGCAGCGCCGCGAATGTGAGATACGGGTTGGCTGAGGGATCGGGCGCCCGGAACTCGAGCCGCTTCGCCTTCGGCGACGTCGAGTACATCGGGATCCGGCAAATCGCCGACCGGTTGCGCTGCGAGTAAATCAAGTTGATCGGCGCTTCATAACCCGGGACCAGACGGCGGTAGCTGTTGGTCGTCGGCGCCGCGAACGCGAGTAGCGCGGGCGCGTGCTTGATCAGCCCGCCGATGTACCAGCGCGCCGACTCGGAGATCAGCGCGTAGCCGTTCTTGTCGAAGAACAGGTTCTTGTCGTCGTTCCACAGGCTCATGTGCACGTGCATGCCCGAGCCGTTGTCGCCGAACATCGGCTTCGGCATGAACGTCGCCGTGTAGCCGTGCTGACTGCAGACGTTCTTCACGATGTACTTGTACATCATGATCTGATCGGCCATGCGCGTCAGCGTCTTGTACCGCATGTCGATCTCGGTTTGACCCGCCGTGCCCACCTCGTGGTGGTGCACTTCGACGTCGATGCCCGCCGCGATCATCGCGAGCACGATCTTCGAGCGGAGGTCCTGCAGCTTGTCGGTGGGCGGCACCGGGAAGTATCCCTCTTTATGTCGCGGACGATGGCCGAGGTTGGCCGTGCCGTTCGTGCCGCTGTTCCAGATGCCCTCTTCCGAATCGATGTGGTAGTAGCCCTCATGCGCGTTCTGGTCGAAGCGCACGGAGTTGAAGATGTAGAACTCCGCCTCGGGCCCGAAATACGCCGTCGTGGCGACGCCGCTCTTTTTCAGAAACGCTTCCGCCTTGCGCGCGACATAGCGCGGATCCCGCGAATAGGGCTCGCGCGTAATCGGGTCGACGATGTCGCAGGTGAGCGACAGCGTCGGAACCGACAGGCACGGATCGACGAACGCGCTCGCCGGATCCGGCAGTAGCAGCATGTCGCTCTCGTTGATCGCTTGAAATCCACGGATCGACGATCCGTCGAATCCCAGGCCGTCGGTGAACGTGTCTTCCTCGAGCTCCTTCAGCGGGATCGAGAAATGCTGCCAGGTGCCGGGCAGGTCGGTGAACCTGACGTCCACGATCTGTACTCCGGCTTCTTTGGCACGACGGATCACATCCGCCGGCGTCGGACCGGTGGTCGCTTTTGGCGACCCCCCAGTAGCGGCGGTCGGTTCCAGCGTAGCTGTCATTGAGCGGGTCTCCTTCCCGAGTCGGTGCAGTGCGATTGCAAGCGGCGGGCCATATGAAGGTAGAGGGGGTCCTGAGGGGTGTCAAGAAATTCGTGCATGAAATGCAAAAAAAATCGGCTATTCGCCGATTTGTGATGTGGAAATGTGCAGACTGTTGGCCCAAATGTGCAGCAAATGCGCTACAGTGCTTCCACGAAGTGTAACAACTCGACCGCCGAAAACTCCCCGAATCGCTCCTGCATGTCCTTCTCCTGCCACTCCAGGAAGATCCAACCCGTCACCTTATGCAGCTGCCCGGACCCGCTCACGAAGTGGATCCGCCCCCGGACGGCGCCCAGGGTCGTGTCCGGCTGGCCCTCCAAATACACATCCCAGCGCTGCTCACCGCGCTTGAGCTCCCCCATATGCTTGCCGTACTCGGTCCCGGCCATGCGCAAAACACTACCGGCTTTCGTGGCCGCCGCCAGCCCGGGTTACATTCCCCATCCTATGACCTGTCATGCGTGTGGTGCCCAGCTCTCTCCCGCCGCCAAGTTCTGTCACAAGTGCGGGGCGCCCGTAACGGCCGGCGCGCAGCCGGGTGGTTGGAAAGCTGCATTCCCGTGGGCGTTGGCCGGGGCGGCGTTAGGGGCGTTGCTTACCGTCGTCGTGATGCGTGGAGGCGGAGCAGGAAGCAGAGAGCCAAGAGCCGAGCCCACTGCTCCCGGCTCCCGGCTCCCTGTGACCGACATCTCGCAAATGTCACCGGCAGAACGGGCCAATCGCCTGTTCAATAGAGTCATGATCCTGGCTGAAGCGGGTAAGACCGACAGCGTGCGTTTCTTTCTTCCCATGGCGCTGGGCGCCTACAGCCAGCTCCCGGCGCTCGACGCCGATGCCCGCTATCACATCGGCCTGCTCCAGCTTGCGGGTGGCGACGTCGAGGCAGCCCTGGCCCAAGCCGACACGATCCAGCGCTCGACGCCCACGCATCTCTTCATCTATGTACTGCGCGCGCACGCGTATCAGCAGGGCGGGAATACGCAGCAGGAGCGCCGGGCGTATTCGGACTTCCTGCGCAACGAGCCCTCAGAAATGGCAAAGAACCGGCCCGAGTACACCGATCACGCCGATGCCTTGACCAACTTCAAGGCCGAGGCGTCGCGGGTCACGGGTCGGGGGGGGGCAGGCACGTAACCACGTCTCCCGTCTCCCGTATCCCGCATCCCGGTATCATCCGCGTGGCGCACAGCCCGGACGCCGATGATGCGTTCATGTTCTGGGCGATGGCTGCCGGCAAGATCGACACGGAAGGCCGGCGCTATGTTCACGAACTGAGCGACATCGAAAGCCTGAACCGCCGCGCCCTCGCCGGCGAGCTCGAGGTCACCGCCGTGTCGCTGCACGCATACGCCTACCTCGCGGATCGGTACGCGCTGCTCGCGCACGGCGCCAGCATCGGCGACCGCTACGGTCCACGGATCGTAAGCCGCGAAAGCGCGCCGCCAAATCCGCGCGCCGCGCTCCGGGACCGGCTGGTCGCGGTCCCCGGCGAGCTCACCACCGCGTTCCTCGCGCTGCGGCTGTACCAGCCGGACACCCGCCACGTGGTCGTCCCATTCGATCAGATCGAGGATTTCGTGGCCGCAGGAAATGCAGATGCGGGCATTTTGATTCACGAGGGTCAGCTCACCTATGCCGATCGCGGCCTGCAGCTGTGGGCGGACATGGGCGAGTGGTGGTACCGGGAGACGAGCCTGCCGCTCCCACTCGGCGGCAATGTGGTGCGTCGCGATCTCGGCGACGAGCTGATGCGGGCAATCGCCCGCGATCTCAAGGCGAGCATCGAATACGGACTCGCGCACCGCGCCGAGGCGCTGCGGCATGCGCAGGCGTACAGTCGCGGACTTGATGTGGCGCGGACCGACCGGTTCGTGGGGATGTACGTGAACACCTACACGGTTGACTACGGACCTGTCGGAAGGCAGGCGGTGAGCGAACTGCTGGAACGCGCGTATCGCGCGGGACTCATCCCAGCCCCCGTGGATCTGGCGTTCGTCTCGGCTGATTCCTAGTTTGCCCCAGCGTTTACAGGGAGCACTTGGTTGACTGCTCAGGCCGGGGTCGTGACGGTCCTCGTCGTCGACGATGAAGAGCCGATCCGAAACGCACTGCGCAAGTTTCTCAAGCAACAGCAGTTCGAGGTGTACACGGCCGGCTCGGCGGACGAAGCACTGCAACAGCTGCGGCTCCATAAGATCGCGCTGATGCTCTCGGACATCCGTATGCCCGGCACGAGCGGCGTTGACCTCGTGCCGCATGCGCTCGAGATCGAACCCGACCTCGCGATTCTCATGCTCACCGCCGTCAACGATGCGACGAGCGCGGCGCTCTGTATGCAGCGCGGCGCGATGGACTACCTCACCAAACCGATCGAGCTGGTCGATTTGGGGCGTGCCGTGCAACGGGCCGTGAAGCGGCGCGAGATGCAGCTCGAAAGCCGGCATTTGAATCAATGGCTCAAGGAAGAAGTCACGACCCGCACCGCGGAGCTGCACCGCCAGCAGCACCGCATGGAGCGGATTTCCACTGCCACGCTCGAGGCCCTCGTCAACGCGCTCGAGGCCAAGGATCCCTACCTGCGCGGCCACTCCGCGCGCGTCGCTGATCTGTCGGCCAATGTCGCGACCGAGATGGGCCTGAACGAAGAGGACGTGGAGCGGGTGCGCATGGCGGGACGGCTGCACGATCTCGGAAAGATCGGAACGCGTGACGCCGTGGTGAGTAAGGAAGGGCCGCTCACCCCTGAAGAGTTCGAGCACGTGAAACAGCACGTCATCATTGGGGCGCAGATCCTCGCGCCACTCGTGCACCTGGGGGACGTCGTTTCGATGGTCAGAAGCCATCACGAGCGCGTCGACGGCACCGGCTATCCGGATGGGTTGAGTGGCGAGGACATTCCGATCGGTGGCCGCATCATCGCGGCGGCCGAGATTTACGACGCCCTCACAACGTCACGACCGTATCAGGAACAGATGACGCCGGAACAGGCCGTGGAGCGGATGGCGGACCTTTCCGGCACGGTGCTCGACACGCAAGTCTACGACGCGCTCGTCCGTATCGTGGGCCGGCGGCAGACGCTCGTCTTCCTCGATGAAGAAGGGGGTCCAACGGTGTAAAAGACCAAACCCCGGGGCCTTGCAGCTCCCCGGGGTTGGCGGTCGGGCGAAGTGGCCGTCACACTTCGACCGCGACCTTTTCTGCTACGCACATCAGCGCATCCAAGTTTCATACGATTAGATGCCTCAACGCGCTGAACGGTTGCATCTACCAGAGCTTCACTCGGCCCACTCGCGAGACGGTGATCGTTTCGGCTTGAGACCCGCGGCTGACGATGATCGTCGTGTTAGACGCCCCCCATCCCATCCCGTTAGGACCGAACACGACAATTGGGTTCGAGACTTGTAACAGAACGCCATGGCTTGCGGGTCCTGGCCCGCGCCACCACGGCTGCCAGCCGGTTGTCTCGAGTCGATCGATTCGCAGTGTGTCGGCGTGGATCGTCAGGCGAGCCCGCGTCCCTTGCAGAACGGCGCCCTGACGCGCAACTGCAAGCGCGGTCGTGATGTCGCGAAGTGCCCGCTGCGTGGTGATCCAGTCCATCGAGCGGGCAGCACGAGGCAGCCAGAGGGACGCGAGCAGTCCGGCGATGCAGATCACCACCATCAGCTCGAGTACGGTAAACCCTACATCGAAGCGCTTGCGCATGGGGCGTTTATAGGCGCTTCCCTACATGGGCGCGGCATCGAAAAACCACGGTGAAAAGCCCGAAAACGCGCCATTTGCCGTCTAACGCACCGCAGCGGCCTGCGCTATGTTGGTGCTCGAATTGATCTTGCCGCTCGGCACGTGTGCTGCAATTGCGGAGCCTGATGACCGACAAGACCTTGATCCGGTCCGCCGGCCTACCCCACGCGGTTTTTCTGCAGCGGGTGGCTGACGAACCGGCAACATCACCAGAAGTCCGCCTGGGTCAGGGCGCATTTCTCACCCTGCGCTTCGTCGATCTCTTGTCGCCCGATCGAGAGCCACCGACGCCCGACGTGTTTCGCTATCAGTGGGCGGCGACCGAGCGTTATTGCGCCGAGCTGGCCGGCGAAGGCACTGAAGCGTCCCACCTCAGCGGCCTCGTCCGGGCCGCCGGTCAAGCTCATGGCGTCGGCGACATCACTCTCGTCGCTCCAGCATTGTTCGCCTACGCGCTATTCCTCGAGCAGGAATCGCACTTCGAAGAAGCGGAAGACGTCTTGCACACGATGATCAGCGTCGGCGGTCGGCGACTGGCGACGGCCGACCGGATCAGTGCATGGATGCGGCTGGGCCGCGTCCGCCGTCTCCAGGCGAGCTTCGACCCTGCTGATGCCGCATATGCGGAAGCGGGAAGGATCGCCGCCGCGGCTGACAATCACAAAGCGGTTCTGTTCAGCCGCATTGGTCGAACGAACGTCACGTACTTCCGGGGCAACCTGGAAGACGCGGAACGGAGTTGGCGGGCCATCCTCGCTGAAAGCGCGGACACGCCCTACCGGCGGGTCCAAGCCGAGGCGGAGCACGGGCTTGGCAACCTGTTGAACCTCCGGGGCCGGCCGCAAGAAGGCGCTCCACGGTTGTGGCATGCGTATGAGCTCTACGAGGAAGAGGCTTTGCAGCTGCGCGCGTTGAACGACCTCGGCATCGTGTTGCTCCGATTGGGACACGTGGCGGAGGCCGAGCGGGCTTTAGCGGAGGTCGTGCGTCGCGAGCGGGGTGGGGACAACCTGCAGAACGCCATGATCGAGCTCATGCACTGCGCGTCGTACCGGCGAGATCGTGTCGGCTTCGAGCGCTGGCGCGAGCGTTGCCTCGACCATCTTGCGGAAGCACCACCCAACATTCGTGCCGATTTCCGGATGAAAGCAGGTATCGGCTTCGCGCGCTTCGGGAACGTTCGCCGGGCAGACAGTGAGCTGCGCCAAGCACTGGAGATCGCCACGGCGCACGGGCTCCACGAGCTCGTGTTCCGAATCGAGCCGATTCTGGATGGGTTGAAAGAGTGCGGCGCCCTCGAACAAGTCGAGAGCGCCGCACCTGCGCCCACGCCCCCTAGCGAATCGCTCCGAGAAGTGTCCGCCTCGTTGGCGGCGTTGGGTACCTAGTCTATTTACAGGTGACGGGGTTGCTGTTGTCACACGCCGTTTCGCTCGGGCCGGACGCGTCGCTACAGGCGGCCGCGGTCAGGGCAAACGAAACGAGGAACAGTGTCAAGGCGAAACGGATGCGGCGGGTCATGAAACCTCCGGCGATCGAGTTGGATGGGGACTCGTCAACTCAAGCAACTTGACCCCGTTCGTTGCGTTCGTTTAGGGCGTTTTTGCGGCATCGTAGGGCGATTTTGCGGCACTCCCGGGTTCGCGCGGAGGACGTGTAGGGAAATGCTGGTCCTTGCGGCTGTTTCAGACATCCAGTACCAGCGACTGCGCAGCGCCGTCGCGCCGGGTTTCGTGCTGGCGCGAGCGCCCACGTGGGACATCGCGCTCGAAGCGATTCGCGGCCGGCCCGTCGAGATTGCCGTCGTCGATCCTATGCTCGGCGGGTCGCGGGGACAGGAAGTCGAGCGCTTGCGCGTGCTGTTCCCATCGCTGCCGCTGATTCTCTACACCCCGATGCTCACCCCCGAGCTCGCTCCCGTCCTGCTCGCGATGGGCAAATGCGGCATCACGCAGGTCGTCCTGAGTCGAACCGAAGATCATCCCGACCACCTGCGCGACGTGCTCTCCGCCGAAGCGACCCACGCGGCGTCCCAGCAGCTATTCCACCAGCTCAGCGCTGCCCTGACGCCGCTCCCCAGCGAGCTCCGCTGGGTGCTCGAGGACGCGCTCCGCATGCCCGGAGAAGTGCAGACGATCCAGCAATTCGCCGCCCGCGCCCGCGTCGATCGGGGCACGTGCGCGCGCTGGTTCGCGCGCGCGGGGCTGCGGAGCCCGCGGGAGATTCTTGCGGCCGCGCGCGTGCTCTACGCGCACCGCCTGCTGCGGGATCCCGGCTTTACCATCGAAGATGTCGCCAAGCGCCTCGGGTATGCGCAGGCCAAGACGCTCCAGCAGCACGCCAAGAAGTACCTCGGTCTGACCGCGGGCGAAATGCGGCTGTCGTTGACCGCGGATGAAGCCACGGCGCGCATCGTGCAGAAATTCCTGACACCGGCGCGCTCCAACGCGGCGACCGCCTCGTGATGACGTCGCCTCCGCGCAACCGGCCGACGGTCCTGCTCGTCGATGATGAAGCGGGCCTGCGCCGCGTGCTCGAGCGGTTCCTCGAGCGCAACGGCTACCGGGTGCTCAGCGCCGGGACGGCGGAAACAGCCTACGAGCTCCTCAACTCCGAGGAGGCCGACGCGCTGCTGCTCGACATCCACCTGCCCACGATGTCCGGACTCGCGCTGTATCTGGCGATCATTCATCGCTGGCCGCGGCTGGATGGACGGATCGCGATCATGACTGGCGACGCCGAAGCCGAAGAAGTGCGCACCTGGCTCGAGCATCACCGGTGCGTCGTCCTCCGCAAGCCGTTCAACCTGCAGCAGGTCGCGGACTGGGTCGCGCTTGTCTTGCAGAGCAACCGCGCGTCGGACGCGATGGACGCGTGACGACCGGCGTCGCGCACACCGATCCGTTGCATGTGTTGCGCGAGTATCGCAACCTCGCGCCCTGGAACCTGCGGGACCTCTCGGTGGTGGTAGGAGCTGTGCTCGACGCCTCGGCCGTCACGCCGATCAATGCCGCCGCGCGGGCCGCGCCGAGCGAGCGCACGATCCGGTTCTACGTAACCCGGGGGCTGGTCAGCCCGCCCGAAGGCCGGGGCACGGCAGCCACGTACTCCTATCGCCACTTTCTCCAACTGCTCGCCATCAAGCTGAAGCAGATGGAAGGCGTCACGCTCGCCGCGATCACCAAGGACATGCATGACCAGACGGGCGACGTGCTCGAGCGCCGGTGCGCACAGGTCCTGGGCGCCTCGCTCCTGCCGCCCGACCGGTTGCCGCTCAAGGGCGCGGACGGCATGCCCCGCGGCCGGTCCGGGCGTGCGCTCACGGCCTGGCTCACCCGCGACGCCGACAAGGAGACGACCGGCCCGACGACCTGGCGCCGCATCCCGGTGACGCGCGGGGTCGAGCTGCACGTCGACGCCGACCACCCGCTCGCCCGCCTCGGCTCCGACGCCCACGGCCTGGCGGAGACGATTCGTCAGGCGATCGCGAAACTCCTGCCGCACAGCTCGTAATACATCAGTACGGGCGCGGGATGCCGCGCCCCTACATCAACGGGAGACGACAAACATGTGGGTGCTGCTCGTAGTCGTGGTGATCGCCGGGTTATGGATCGTCGGCGCGTACAACGGGCTCATTTCGCTGAAGAACCAGACCGTCAACGCGTTCAAGCAGATCGACGTGCAGCTCAAGCGCCGGCACGATCTGATCCCGAATCTCGTCAACGCCGTGAAGGGTGCGATGGATTTCGAGCGCTCCACCCTCGAGGCCGTGATCCAGGCGCGCAACCAGGCGGTGAAGGTCAACGCCTCGGGCCCCGAGGCGATGAAGCAGATCAGCCAGGCGGAGAACGCGCTCTCAGGCGCGCTGTCGCGCCTGCTGGTCACGGTCGAGCGCTACCCGCAGCTCAAGGCCACCGGCAACATCGGCCAGCTGCAGGAAGAGCTCAGCTCCACGGAGAACCGCATCGCGTTCGCGCGCCAGCTCTACAACGACACGGCGACGCAGTACAACACCAAGCAGCAGCAATTCCCCACAACCCTCGTCGCCGGCCTCGCGAAGGCGTCGCCGACCGATCTGTGGGAGATCGAGGATCAGGCCGAACGCGCGGTGCCGCAGGTTGACCTCTCCAGACGGTAATCTCTTTCAGCAGCAGGAAGCCAATCGCCGGCGCACGACCTGGCTGGTGATTGGCTTCGTGCTGTTCTTCGCCTGGCTGGGATTCGGCGCCGACATCATCTGGGCGCTCGAGGGCGCCCACCCATTCCCGTGGCTCGGCATCGTGGTCACCGGGGCGGCGATCATGCTGGCGCGGTACATCTACAAGACCGGTCCCGAGAAGGTGCTGTGGGCGACCGGCGCGCAGGAGCTGGTGACGCCCCAGACCGACAGCGAGCGGCAGTTCGCCAACGTCGTGGACGAAATGGCGATCGCGGCCGGCGTGGCGCGGCCGCGCATCTGGATCATCCCGGATGACGACCCCAACGCCTTTGCGACGGGTCACGATCCCAGCGACTCGCACGTGGCGGTGACGCGCGGGCTACTGCGGCTCTGCACGCGTGACGAGCTCCAGGCAGTGATCGGTCATGAGCTCGGCCATGTGAAGAATCTCGACGTGCGCCTGATGACGACGCTGGCGGCGCTCGTGGGGGC
>Ga0137465_1000221_pt1 | contig 37388 bp, 27 predicted proteins | sample EasRivERMGT828_2_FD_104906 | JGI IMG/M metagenome (GOLD analysis project Ga0137465, IMG submission 104906) | Soil microbial communities from meander-bound floodplain in the East River, Colorado, USA - East River MetaG ERMGT828_2 | ecosystem: Environmental > Terrestrial > Soil > Floodplain ... | reverse complement strand
TGCGGCTCTGACGCCGCGAGGCGTTAACCCGCGATCGAGCGTGGCGCTACGCCACCTGTCGGGCCTCTCTCGCGAGATGGCACGACGCTACGACCGCGAGCCGGTCGTTCCATACTGTCTAGGCTGCGTCAGCAGCCGGTTACTTGAGGCTCACCAGGCGCGCGGGAGATTTCGCGATGGCGTCGCCACCCGCGAGCGCCGTCACCTCGGCCAGCACCTCGATGCCGGGCTCGAGCCCTTTCGGTAGCGCTCTCCGATCGAGCCCGAGCGTGGTGACGTGTAGATCCTCCACGCGCGCGGTCTCGTTCAGGTCCGGGCCGTAGAACACCACGCGGTAGGCCTCCGCGCCCGGCACGGCCGGCCACGAGAGCTCAACCCGGTCGGGGAACGACCGCGGCTCGGCAATCGTGAACATCGATTCCGGTTCGCCACGAACCGCGCCCGGGTCGGGTGACTCGAGGCGCGTCGTGAACCAGAACGCGGTTCCCACGACGACGAACAGGGCGCCGAACGCGAGTGCCGCCCGCGGCGCCGGCTGCTCGAAGAAGCGGACCAACGGCGCCAGCCAGGAACGTCCCGCCGGATGCGAAGGTCGGACCTCGGCGAGAACGCGTGCGGTCACCGTGCGGGCCGCCGCGGCGCTCGCTGCGGGTGGAACCGGCGGAGCCTCGGGCGACTCGAATTCACGATACAGGCGGAGGCGCGCCTCGAAGTCCGGACGGGATCCGGCGCGCACGCGCTCGGGATCGTTCTCCGGCAGTGCCACGAGTCGCGAAAACTCCTCCGGCGTCAGGCCTTCCTCGGTCATGGTCACGCCCCCGTTCCGGCGCCCGTCCCGAGCGCCGCCCGCAGCTTCCGCCGCGCGGTCTGCAGCACACCGCGCGCCCCCGATGCGCCGTCGAGGTGCAGCACTTCCGTGATGTCGTCCACGCTCATGCCGTCGTAGGCGCGGAGCCAGAGCGCCGTGCGCTCCACCGGGTCGAGGTGGTCGCGCATGGCTGCGAACACCCGCTCGCGATGGCGGTTCCGGTCGAGCGTTTCCTCGGGCCCCGGCTCGGCCGAGACGAACCCGTCGAGATCGGCGTCCACTTCACGCTCATGCCGCCGCCGCCGGATCTCGTCCAGGCAGCGATGGTGAACGATCGTGAACAGCCACGCGGAGAACTTCCCCCGCGGCTCGTAGCGGCGCAGCGCCCGGATCATCAGGACGAGGCAGTCCTGCGCCACATCGAGGGCACTCTCGCGATCGCGCATGAACCGGTACGCCCACAGGTACGTCCTTTCGCTCCATCGCGCGACCAGCCGCGACAGGGCCTCGCGACCAGCCGGTCCCTCCGGATCCTGGAGGTGCGTCCGCACCAGGGATTCGTCGGTGAGCCGGTCGTCCTCCGCCGGGTCTGACATGGGAACGATTCTACCGGGCTCCTGTCACAGCCGCCCCCCGCTTGAGCTGGAGGGTCACCCGGGTGTCGGGCTCACCGATGATCTGAACTCCCGCCCAGTAATAGGGATGGGCGTACCGGGGCATGGCCCTCATCTCGAGCTGCGCCTCCCGGAGCGCGGCGCCCGCCGGTGACCCGCGGGCGAGCCGCGTGTAGAACCCACGCATCAGCTCGGAGGTCGCCTCGTCGTTCACCGCCCAATGGGTGGCGAGGACGGTTCGTGCCCCGGCGGCGAGCCAGGCGGTCGCGAGACCTTCGAGAGTCTCCCCGGCCGTGTAGTCGCCGCCCACGGTCGAACACCCCGCCATCACGCACAGGCGCGTGGTCAGCTTGAGCCGCGCGATTTCGGCGGCGGTGAGCCATGCGTCGTTACGCGTCGAGGCGCCGACCCGGATCGCGTCCTGCCAGGGACGCCGTCCCCCCGAGCGCGTGTGCGCGGCGAGATGGAGCACCTGGTACCCGGGGGCGCGCGCCGCCACCGCCGCGGCCGACGGGATCCCGCCATCGGCCATCACGTCGGTCATCGCGAACTGCTGGGAGAGCCACTGCGCCTCCCGCCTGGCCGCCGGCAGCGCGACCCCGTCGAGCGGCCGGGACTGCGCCACGGCGAGCAGCGGCCGCGCCGCCTCCGCGCCCTTCGCGTTTCGCGCTGCCGCCAGCAGGCTCGCCGACGGCACCCAGGTCACTTCGCGTCCCACCATGAGCGGCGCGTTCTCGCCCGGCAGTACGAGCTGATCGAGCGGGAAGCGTGCGAGCGTGCCGGTCGCCATCACCACCCGTCGGCTCCGCCCCACGAGGTCCCGAGCCGCACCGAGGAGCTCGCCCCCCAACGCCGCCGACGCCGAGGACATGAGCGCGGCTCCGGACGCCGCGGGCCCCGACAGGAGTCCGCGCCATCGTTCGAGCCGTGGAATCAGCACCTCCGTTCGAGCCAGGCAATACGCCCGTACGGTGTCCCGCGTCAGTATGATGACGATCGACGTCTCGGCCAGCGCGTGGATGTCGACGAACGTCTCTCCGGCGCGCAGGACCCGCTGCTGCAGCTCCACCGCGGGCGTCACCCGCAGAGTGGTGTCGAACCCCGCCGCGGGATCGTGGATCCGTTCGATCAGCGTACGCGCGCGGAAGTGCTGGAGCACGTCGAACGCCTCGCGCGCGCGCTTCGTCGCACCCCCCGGTCGGCGCGGGTCGAGCAGCATGGCCGCGTAGCCACCCGTGAAGCGTCGCGCGTAATCGTCGTACTTCTCGCGCCAGCCGGGATCGGCGGTGGTCGCCCGCCACGCCTCCCACCGTTGGGTGATGCGCGAATACCAGATCTGCGCGGAGTCGAGTTCGCCGAGATCGCGGTAGCAGCGTGCGAGCTCGGCGAGCTCGCCCAGTTTCCGGCTACCATCCAGGGCGCCGAGCGGGGCATCCCAGCCGACCACGGCCTCGCGGAGCGGCGAAAGCGCTTCCCGGGGACGGCCGAGCGCACGCAGGTCCGAGCCACGCGCGAGTTCGAGGCTGCGCTTCTGGGTGGGTCCGAGCCGGTCTCCGAAGCGGGCGAGCTGTTCGTCCAGCAGGGCGAGCGCCAGATCGAACCGGCCCATCTCCCGGTACGTGCCCCGGAGTGGCCAGGTCACCTGGATGGCCGTCAGCGGGGACAGGGAGTCCGAGTACGACACCGCCCGCTGTCCGAACTCCCTGGCCTCCGCGATGCGGAATTGCTCGCGCCGCACGACCCCGATCTGGCAGAGAACGCGCGCCTTCCGATCGAAGTTTCGGGAGGCCTCGGCGTCGGGAAGCACCTGCATGAGCGCGGAATCCGCCTCGTGATACCGACCCTGATTGACGTAGAGGACCGCGATGGCGTTGCTCACCCACAGGGTGTTGTCGATGTCACCCAGCTCGCGGAAGTCGCCGAGGGCGCGGCGGTACAGCACCTCGGCGCGCGACGGATCGCCTCTCGAGTGCTCGAACGATCCGAAGTTGCCGGTGGCCTGAGCCACGATCTCACGGTCGCCCCGGCGCTTCGCTTCGTCGATCACCCGGGTGTACTCGCGCCGGACATCATCGAACCGCTTCTGGGACGCCAGCGTGGCCGCCAGCTGGTACTGAGCGGCGACGATTCCCCGCCAGTCTCCGGTGGACCGAAACAACTCGCGCGCCGTCACCGCCCGCGCCTCGCAATCGGCGTGGCGGCCCGTCTCCTCGTCGATGGCCGCGAGCCCGAGGAACGCCCAGCCTTCCTCGGCGCCGATGCCCTCCCGCCGCGCGAGCGCCCGGCATCGCTCGTAGACCACACGTGCCGAGTCGCGCCGTCCCGCCGACTGGTGGGCCCCCGCGACCGCGCGCCATGCAGCCAGCGTGTCCGCGACGGCGGCACTGCGTCTCGCGCGCTCAGCGTCTTTCGAGGAGGGCGTCGTGGCGGCATTCGACACCAGGGCAGCCAGCAACAGCAGCAGGGTCCAGCGATGGAACAGTGGGAATCGGGCAATTCGCATCGAGGGTCCCCGGGAATCGTGCACGTTGCGCGCGCGCATCATTCCATCGGCCCGGAACCCCGGCAAGGACAGGCCGTTCCACGGGTTTCGCGTCCGCCCATCGTCAAGAAGAAGTCGTCGGACGCCGAAAACCCAAGGGACATCGTCCATTCCCGGCGGCCGTGCCGCCGGGCTCGTCGGCGTACGCCCTTCGAAGGGATTCGCACATGACCTCCGACCGCGTCCTCGTGGTCGAAGACGAAGCTTCGTTGCGACTCGTTCTCGAGTCGCTGCTGAAGGAAATGGGATGCGAGGTCACGTGCGCCGCCTCCGGCGAAGAGGCGCTGCCGATCCTCGAAGCTCGATCGTTCTCGATCGCGCTGCTCGACATCGTCCTGCCCGGCATGAGCGGCCTCGAAGTGCTCCGGCGCATCAAGGAGAAGGCGCCCGACACCGAGGTCATCATGATGACGAGCCACGCCTCGATCGAGACCGCGATCGACGCGATCCGGAAGGGCGCCTACGACTACCTGCACAAGCCCTTCGAGTTCGAGGAGGTGCTCGCCACGCTGCGGCGGGCCCTCGAGAAGCATCGCCTGGTCGCGGACAACCGCGAGCTCTCGGCGTCGCAGCAGCGGAAGAACCGGGACCTGATCTCCGCCGTGCAGCGCCTGCGTGCGCTCACCGCGGCCGGCATCGGCATCAGCTCGCTCTCGAGCGTACCCGAGATCCTGGACCTGCTGCTCGACACCGTGATGACGGAGCTCGATGCGGCGCGTGCCTCGGTGATGCTGGTCGAGCCGAACGGCGACCACATGCGCATCGCGGCGGCGCGCGGCCTCGGCGACGAGATCCTGCGCAACGTGCGGGTGCGCCGTGGAGAAGGCGTGGCGGGGCGGGTGCTCGAGACCGGCCGGGCGATGCTCGTGACCGACACCCACGCGGACGGGCGCACCGCCGGGCACGCGCGCGACGATCTCGCCGCGAGCTTCCTGTCGGTCCCGATCCAGCTCAGCGTTCCCATCAAGTCGCTCGACCTGGTGCTCGGCGTGGTGAACGTCACCAACCGGAACTCGGACGAGCCGTTCGCACCGGAGGACGCCGAGTTCCTGTCCGGGCTGTGCGGCCAGGTGGCGGTCTCTCTCGAGCGCGCGCGTCAGACCGAGCGGCTCAAGGAGTCGGTGCGGCTGCTGCAGGCCGCCCAGGACCGGTTGATCGCCTCCGAGCGGCTCAACACGCTCGGCGAGATGGCGGCCGGCGTGGCCCACGATTTTAACAACATCCTGAACGGCATCCTGGGCCGCGCCCAGCTCCTGCTCGCCTCGCTCGGACGCGGCATGCCGACCGCGACGGAGCTCCAGGATTCGATCCGCATGGTCGAGGTGCTCGCCCACCAGGGTGCGGACGCCGTGCGGCGGATTCAGGACACCGCGCGTGTCCGCCGCGACCCGGCCAGCGAACCGGTGGACGCCAACGCGGTCGTTCAGCTCGTGATCGAGCTGACCCGCATCCGGTGGGAGAAGGAGCGTGACGCAACGCTCGGTCCGATCGAGGTCGTCTCCCGGCTCGGCACGGTGCCGCTCACCACCGGCAGCTCCATGGAGCTCGTGCAGGCGCTCAGCAACCTGGTGTTCAACGCCGTCGAGGCCATGCCGAACGGCGGGCGGCTGACGTTCCACACCAGTCTCGAAGGAGCGTGGATCCGCATCGATCTCACCGACACCGGCGTCGGCATGACGCCCGAGATGCGGTCGCGGCTCTTCCTGCCGTTCCACACCACGAAGCCCGACGGCCACGGCCTCGGACTCAGCATCGTCTACGGCATCGTCACGCGTCTGGGCGGGTCGATCAGCGCCGAGACCCTCGAGGGCTCGGGGACGACGTTCACCATCCGGCTTCCGGTGCGATCCCCGGAGACGGAGGCTCCCCAGCGCGCCGGTCCCGAAGCGGCCACATCGCCACGTTCCGCGCGCATCCTGGTGGTCGACGACGAGAGCTACAACCGCGAGTTCTACAAGGACAGCCTGGCCCTCGACGGTCATCAGGTGACCGCGGTCTCGAACGGCGAACAGGCGCTCGCCGAGTTCGACGCGCGGACCTACGACCTCGTGATCACCGACCTCGGCATGCCGGGAATGACCGGCTCCGAGCTGACCGCCCAGTTGAAGCGGCGCCGCCCCGCGGTCCCGGTCCTCATGTTGAGCGGCTGGGGCTCCCAGATGGAAGGCGAACAGGGCCGCGCCGCCGGAGCCGACTACGTGCTGTCCAAGCCGATCGGCCTGAACGACCTGCTCGCGGCCGTGCGTACCGTGCTCGACCGCGCGGCAGACCGGCGGAACCCGGACCGGCACGCCGCCTGATCCCCCTATTGCAGCACCACTACTCCACAGCCTGCCCGACACAAGGACGCTTCACCCAGCAACAGGAACGCTTCACCCATCAACCCTCAAGGAGGCCAGCACAATGATTCGGAAGCGCTTCACCCACTGGGCCGTTGCGACGCTCGCGGTGCTTGCACTCGTTCCCCCCGCTGCACAGGCGGCTGACAACACGGCGATCGGTACCGTCGCCGGAGTCGATGCCGATCTCAACGACTCGAACACGATCACGCTCAACACCACGACGCTCTCCCTGATCAAGACGGCGTTCCTCCAGAACGGCACTCCGCTCGTGTCGGGCTCGACCCTTCCGCGCGGAACGCTGGTGAAGTTCGTGGTCTACGTGGACAACACCACCGCGTTCGCAACCGACTCGATCAACGTGGCTGACGTGCTGGCGGCGGGATTCCAGTACCAGCCGGGCTCGATCAAGGTGGATGCCTCGCAGAACACCGGCGCGACGGCCGCCGCGATCTTCGCCGCCGTCGACGTGGCTGCCGCTCAGACCGACGCGGTCAGTGGCGCCGACGTGGTCGGCTTCGCCGGCACGACGGTCAGCGCCGGCAATACCGCGGGTAACGGTGTGGTCACCGTCCCGGCCGGCAAGGTGTGGGCGATGCAGTTCACGGTGAGGATGCAGTAGCACGCGGTAGGAGCAACTGATGGAGGGACGTGTGTGACGAGGCTTCGGCATCACCGCCTCGTTGTCCTTCTGACCGCACTGCTGACGTTCTCACCGCCGTTCGCGGAAGCCGCGACTAACGCGGTCCGTGGCGGTATTGGCGGTATTGACAACGGCACCCTGGTCGGGGGCGACGGGTCGGGAAGCGCCCAGGTCACCCTGAACGTCACGGATCTCGCACTGGTGAAACAGGCGCGCGATCCGGCGGGACAGGTGTTGCCTGCGGGCGCGCTCGTGCCTGCGGGGCAGGACGTGTGGTTTGTCCTCTATGTGGACAACTCCACGATCGCTCCGGCGGACGACATCCGGATTGACGACGTCCTGGATGAAGGTGCGTTCACGTATGTCGCTGGCTCGCTCGAGATGGCAACGCTGGCCTCCGGAGCGAGTGACGCGGCGATGTGGGCGGCCTCCTGGACTCCGCTTTCCGACGCCCTGGGCACACCCGACGACGCAGCCTCCGCGCTCGATACCGGCGGCGCGGCTGGACCCGACCGCATCACGCTGGGTGCCGTAGCCGGTCAGGCCAACACGGCCGCATCGATTGCTCCTGCGACGCGTCTCGCGATCCGCTTCCGAGCGAGGGTCAACTGACATGGCCCGCGCTCCCGGCAATCCGATGACGAAGCTCGCAGGCCTCCTGGTCCTGGCGCTGACGGCGATCTCCAGTCCCGCCGCGGCGCAGACGATTCAGAACAACGCGGTCGCGAGCACCAACGGCGCGCCGCTCGACACGACTCAGGCGCGGGTCACACTCACGCGGTTCGTGGCGGCGATACCCGCCTCGATCGCGGAGATCGCGCCCAACGCGGTTCCGGCCAGTGCGGCCGGGACGGTGTTCGATCTCGACGTCTCGACCCAGATCCCATCCGGTGTGCCCGGAATCCAGGCCGTCGACATCACGCTGCCGGCCGGCTTCGGCGCCGCCACCGTTCAGGGCGTCACCGTGGGCGGGACCACGCTCAACGCGGCTTGTCCGACCCCCGCGGCCGGCGAGTTCTGCGTGACCGTGCTGGGCCCGGTGGTACGCGTGACCTTCGGAGCGCCGCTCGTCGCCGATCCGCTCCGGATCACCGTGCGGCTTTCGCTCGATACACCGGCCACCTTCGGCCTCTACACCTTCGGCGTCGCGCTCACCAACTCGAGCGGCACGCTGGCCTCGACCGCGGGCGACGCCGACGGCGACGCTTCCGACGCCAACTCGCTGGCGGTCCGGGTCACGAGCGGCCAGGTCGTCCAGCTCGACAAGTCGGCGAACCGGAAGGAAGCCTCGCTCGGCGAAATCATCACCTACACGGTCACGCTGGCGAGCCGCGACTCCCTGGCGCTTCCGTCCGTGCACGTCGACGACCTCATGCCCATTCCCTTCCGCTACCTCGCCGGCTCGGCGACGCGCGACGGGAACCCGCTCCCCGATCCTCCGCCGGGCTCTCCCATGGTGTTCGATCTCGGACCCCTGCCGGGGCTCGTGGACGGCAACGGCAACGGAGTCGCCGACCCCGGTGAGCCGGGCTTCGTGACGCTGCGTTACCGCGCCGTGGTGGGAAGCGGCGCCACGCCAGGCAGCTACGCCAACGTCGCGCAGGCGTTCGACGCCTGCCCCGGGTGTGCGGTCTCGAACCCCGCGGAGGCGCGCGTCGCGGTGGTGACGGAGCCGGTCTTCAGCACCGGCACCGTGCTCGGGCGCGTGTTCGAAGACGGCGACCGCGACGGCCTCCAGGGTCACGACGAAGCCGGCGTCGCCGGCGCGCGCATCGCGCTCGATGACGGCACCGTCGCGGTCACCGACCGCGAGGGCCTCTATCACCTCGCCGGCGTGAGCCCCGGCCATCGGCTGGTGAAGATCGACATGGGGAGCCTCGCCGGGCTGGCCGAGCCGACCGGGCCCGAGTCGCGGTTCCTGACCGTGACGTCCGGCATGCTCGCCAAGGCCAACTTCGGCGTGGCCTTCCAGCGCGACACGGTCCGCGTCGGCACCCCGGCGGTCCCCGGCCTCGCGATCGAGGGCGGATCGACCGTGGACACGGTGGACGTCCGCGGCAACGTGAACGACGCCTCGGTGCTCGTGAACGGGCGCCTGGTGCCGCTCCGGGCCGGCGATGCGCGCCTCACCGGCACCGGGCTCGAGGAGCGGGTGACGCTCACCGCCGGCGTGCTGCTCAAGCCGGTCGAGTTCCACGTTCAGCTCGCCGCGCCGGATTCGGTGGACACCTGGACGCTCACCGTGTTCGACACCGACGGCCATCGGGTCCGCCGGCTCGAGGGTCGCAACCGTCCGCCCTCGACCATTTCCTGGAACGGCCTCACCGACCAGGGGACGCTCGTCGAGGGTGGCGCGATCTACCGCTACCAGCTCGCCGTGCGCGAAACCGGCGGCTCGCGGTTCACGAGCCCGGTGCGCGCCTTCGGGGTCGAGCGCCGCGACTCGGTCGCGGTGACGCTCGGCGCCGACGCCTTCGACGTCGGCCGGACCTCGCTGCCGGCCTCCGTCAACGAACCGGTGCACCGGATCGCCCAGTGGCTGCGCGATCATCCCGACGAGAGCGTGGTGATCGAGGGTCACACCGACTCGGTGGGCACCGCGGCGGCCAATCGGAAGCTCTCGCTCGACCGTGCCCAGGCGGCGGCAGCCTACCTGGTGCGCGTCGAGAAGATCCCGCTCGATCGCATCGAGCTGCGGGCTTACGGCGAGGCTCGTCCGATCGCGAGCAACTCGACCCCCGAAGGACGCCAGGCCAATCGCCGGATCGAGATGCGCGGACGCTCGATGGAAACCCGCGGCGTGCGGGTCCGTGACTACGATCGCGTCGAGCCGGCGGTGGCGGTCAACGATTCGCTGCTGCGGGTGGATCCCAGCGGCCGTTTCTCGCGCCGCCTGGACGGCGGCCCCACGCACTGGGTCTCGGTGTCGGTCACCGATCCCTATGGCCGTGTCTCGGAGAGCCATCCGTCGCTGCCCGACGTGGAGCTGCTCGAGCCGCGCGGAACCTCGCGGCTCGCCTTCGGCGAGAGCCGGAGCGGCATGCGGGTGCTCGGGAGCGGTGGTCCGGGCGGCGAGGGCCGGGCGCTCGCGAGCGAAGGTGAAGGCGGCGGTGGCGACGTGGTGGCCGTGTGCCGGCTGCGCGGTCGCACCGACCCCGCGAACACGGTGGAGCTCGACGGCGTGCTCCTCGCGGTCGCGGCCGACAGCACGTTCTCGGCGGAGCTCGAGCTGCACGCGGGCTCGAACGTGTTCGGGCTGGTCGCGCGCAATCCCGAGGGCGTGACACGCCTCATGACGATTCCGGTGAGCGTGGCCGCCACCGAGCCCAATGGGCGCACCGTGATCGCGGTCGAGCCGGTGCCGAACCTGCGCGCCGAGCTGCCGCCGGTCAACGCGCGCTTCCCCGACGGCCGCTATCCGGTGTCGGGGGTGACGGACCCGACCAACCGCGTGACCGTGAACGGCCAGGCCATCCCGGTCGCGCCGGACGGCTCGTTCAACGGCGCGATCACGCTCCCGCCGGGCCGGAGCGCGGTGGTGATCGAGGCCACGGACTCGCTCGGCCGCGTGGGACGGATCGAGCGCGAGGCGGAAGTCCGGAACGACCGGATGTTCTTCGTCGCGATCGCCGACGGCGCGATCGGCAAGCTCGAGGGCAGCGGTCTGCTGCGCGATGCGGTGCATGGCGGCGAACGCGGGCTCTACACGGAAGGACGGGTCGCCTACTACCTCAAGGGCGTCGTGCGCGGCCGCTTCCTGCTCACCTCGGCCTACGACTCGGGGCTCGACGAGTTTGCGCCCTTCTTCGACCGCCTGGACGGCCCGACCAACAGCCGCCTGCTCACCAACCTCGACCCCGACCGCTACTACCCGGTCTACGGCGACTCGAGCACGACGCTTTATGACGCTGAGCGCCGCGGGCGCTTCTACCTGGCGGTCGAGAGCGAGGAGCTGAACGCCACGGTCGGCGCGGCCGCGCTCGACCTCGACGGCGGCGAGCTCACGGGCTTCCAGCGCACGATCGAAGGCGCCCACGTCCGCTACCAGTCGCTCTCGCGCACCCGGTTCGGCGATCCGGTGACGAAGGTCGCGGCGATCGGAGCGGAGGCGCGGCTCACGCACGAGCGGGACGAGCTGCGCGGGACCGGCGGATCCCTCTACTACCTGAGCCACCAGGACCTCGCGGAGGGCGGCGAACAGATCGCGCTCGTCGTCCGCGACGAGAAGACCGGCCTCGTGCGCCTGCGCATCCCGCAGCGGCGCGGCGTCGACTACACGATGGACTACCCGGCCGGCCGCGTCCTCTTCACCCGGCCGATCTCGAGCGTCGCCGAGGCGGGCGGCATCGTCTCCCACGAGCTGCTGGCCGGTGATCCGCTCGTGATCGAGGTCGAATACGAAACGCGGAACGGCGAGGATCGCTCGTTGACCGGCGGCCACGTGAAGCAGCAGATCGGCCCGCACGTCGGCATCGGCGGCACCTACGTGCGCGACGACCTGCGCTCCCAGCCCTATGAGCTGAGCGGCGTGGAGAGCGAGCTGAAGCTCTCCCAGACGTCGCGGATCACGGGCGAGCTGGCGTCGAGCCGCGGCGCCGGCGCCGGCGCGCGCGTCAGCACGGACGGCGGCCTGAGCTTCACCGACCAGACTCCGGTCGGCGCGCTCGAGGGCGACGCGTGGCGCGCGGCCGTCGACCTCGACGCCGGCGAATGGATGAAGCGGCCCGGCGTGCTGCGCCTGCGCGGCTACCTCAAGGACGTCGACGCCGGGTTCGTGTCGAGCGGCAATCTCGCCGACCGCGGCGCGCTCCGGAGCGGCGTCGGCGCCGAGCTCAAGGCCGGCCGTCTGGGCGATCTCGCCTTCCGCTTCGACGCCGAGAAGCGCGACTCGGCGGCGTCGGACGCGGGCCGCTCGCAGCTCCTCGCCGTGCAGTGGCGCCGCGACGTCACACGCTGGGGCGTCGGCGCCGAATTCCAGACCCGGCACCTCGAAAACGGCGCCGGTCTCACGCTCGACTCCTCGGCCGCGGTGGCCGGACGGCTGTGGAGCCGGGTGACCTCGCGTCTCACCGCGCGGCTCGAGCAGCAGCAGACCGTCAGCGGCCCGCGCGACGACCGCACCACGCTCGGCCTCGACTACCAGCTCAGCTCGCGCATCGGACTCACTGCCCAGGGAACGACCGGCTCGCTCGGCAACGCGGCCGAGGGACGCGCCGCGGTGTCGCTCGGCGCCGGCTCCTTCTACGTGACCGAGCGGCTCAGCGACGGTCCCGCCGGCGGGAGCGCCACGACCGCGTTCGGCGCCCAGGCGCCGCTCGGCGCCTCGAGCCGCGTGTACAGCGAGTACCAGTGGCAGAAGCTCTCCGGCGACGACCGCCAGGTGATGCTGGTCGGCGCGGAGAAGCTCGTGAAGCCGGTCCAGAGCCTGCTCGTGACGCTCGGCGGCGAGCACGGCGAGACCGACGGCCCGGCCGGACGCACGCGCCGCTCGGCGCTCACCGGCGGCGCCGCGTTCACGAGGTCGGGCACGCGGCTCGAGACGCGCAACGAGCTGAGGCTCGACGACGGCGCCGCGGACCGCATCCAGGTGCTGACGTCGAACCAGGCGGAGGCGCGGCTCTTCGGCGGGCTCACGCTGCTCGGACGCTGGCGCTGGAGCGAGACCCGCGACCGCAACACCGATCGCGTCGAGGCGCGTCTCGAGGAGCACGGGTTCGGCCTCGCGCTGCGTCCCAGCGGCAACGGTCCGTCCGCCCTCGCCCGCTTCACGCGGGTGGGTGACGCGCGTCCGGCCGACGTGCTCGGCCAGACCCTGCCGACGAGCCGCATGGACGTGTTCTCGGTCGAAGGCACGACCGCGCTCGGACGTCGCCTCGAGTGGACGGGCAAGGGAGCCACGCGCGTCATCACCGATGGCCCGGTGGACTCGGCGCAGGCGCACACGCACAGCTTGCTCGTGGTGAACCGTCTCAACGCGGTGATCGGCGGTCCGTTCGGAATCGGCATCGAGCACCGGATGCTCACCCAGCAGGAGGCCGGCGACGCCCGCACCGGGTGGCTGCAGGAGCTCACGTGGGACGCCGCTCGTCACGTGCGCGTCGGCGCCGGATTCAACTTCGCAGAATTCTCGGACAACGAGTTCTCGCGGAACGACAGCTCCGTGAAGGGCTGGTTCCTGAGACTGCAGGGGCGCTACTGATGAAGCCGACGATCAAGCCGACCCGCCCCTATCTCAAGAACGAGCGTCCGCCGGTACCCGTGCCGCCGCCGGCCACCGCTCCTCCCGCCGCGCCGCGGCGGGGAAGACTCCGCGGGCTGATGGAGCGCGCCGCGGAAGGCGCGATGGCCGTGCTGATCACGCTCGGCTGCTACCTCGCGCTGCTGATCGTCATGAGTCGGATTTTTCCGTCGACCACCGACCTCCGCGACCTGCTCGCTTCGCGCGGAGAAGAGACCGCGTCCTGGGGTCACAGCAGGCTCGCGGGCTCGATGGCGGGCCTGGCCGATCCGTTGCGGGTCTCGCTGTTCGTTCTGGACAACGAGGTCATGTACCGGGACGCGCAGAGCATCGTGTGGAGTCCGGCCCGGGAAGGCGCCACGCTGTCCGAGGGCGACGGCGTCCAGACCACGCGCGAAGGAATGGCGGTCCTCGATTTCGGCGGCCGCAACCACATGCGCCTCGGTCGTAATTCGCTCATCATCCTGCACCGGCCGGAGCAGGAAGGGCCGTCCCGCCACTCGAGGCCCACCTCCTTCAAGGTGGAGTCGGGAGAGCTGTGGGCGGAGTTCGGCAGCCTGCAGGACACGATCCGGGTCGACGTCGGCGGAAAGAACCCGGTCCAGTTCCAGGCCGGAGGCGGCGGTCCGTCGGCGTTCAAGGTGTCGGTCGGCGAACACCACACTTCCGCCATCGCCGTGTACCAGGGGACCGCCCGCCTCAACACGTCGAGCGGGAGCGTGCCGGTCCGGGCCCGTGAGTACGTGGTGCTCGATTCGACCGGCAGGGCCGGCCCCGCGCGCCGTCTGCCGAAGGCGCCGCGTGCGCTCGCGCCGGCCGATGGGGAGCGTTTCACCTATCGCGACTTCCCTCCTTCGATCACCTTCCGCTGGATCGCCGAGGAAGAGGTCGAAGCCTATCGGATCGTGATCGCCAAGGACCCGGGATTCGAGCGGGTGATTGTCGACGAGCGCACCGAGGAGCCACGCTGGACTCTCGGCAGCCTCGCGGCCGGCCCCTACTGGTGGCGCGCGACCTCGATTCTTGAGGGCGTGGATGGTCCGCCCTCATCGGCCCGCCGCCTGACCCTGTTCGAGGATCGCGTGGCGCCGGTGCTCGCGGTGTCCTTCCCCGAGTCGCGAACGCAGGCCGCCAGCATCGCGATCGAAGGAACGGCCGAGCCGGGGGTCCGGGTGTTCGTAGCCGGCGAGCCGGCCGAGGTGGGAAGCGACGGGCGCTTCTCACGCACGACGGCGCTCAAGCCGGGGCTCAATCTCGTAGTCGTCGAGGCCGTCGATGCGGCCGGCAATACGTCCTACCGCTCGCAGCAGATCCAGCGGGTGGTTTCCTCTGGAGGTGATGACAAACCATGAAGCTCCCGGCGATGCCGATCCGATTCAAGATCCTGCTGGCCCTGCTGGTGGTCGTGACCACGGTCGTGAGCGCGATCACGTTCACGATGGCCGGGCTCTTCCACCAGGACAAGAAGCTCTACGTCTCCGACCTGGCGTCGGTGATGGCGCTGCACGCCGCCCAGGAGGCGGACGTGCTGACGGACGCCTATCGCGATCGTCTCGAAACCTACGCCGCGATCGTCGATGCGCCGGGACTCGCGGCGTCCGAGAAGACGGCCACCCTGCGCAACCTGATCGCGCTCTTCCCGGAGCTGATCGCGATCCGGGTCGACGAATCGGGAGCCGAACTGCTCACGCTGTTCGACGATGCGGCACTCGAACAGGCCGGCCTCACGCGCGAAGCCCTGCTCCCCGCACTGACGGCGAACTCCGCCGCCGGAGACCCGGCCGACGTGTCCGGAGTACGGGTCGCGAACTCGACCGTATCCCCGAAGCTGCCCACGCTCTCCGCCACGATCCTCCACCAGCGGAGCAACAACCGACCGCCGCTCGCCATGACGGCCGTCATCCGCCTCGGGGAGCTCCAGCGCATCGCCCGCCGCTCCGCGGCGCTCAACATCTTCCTCGCGGACGCCAACGGCATCCTCCTCGCGGCCCATGACCCCGCGCTGCCCGCGCGGCGCGAGCGCGCCCGCTCGCTGCCCGAGCTCGGCCCGGGCAGCGCCGCGGTGGTGCTCGAATACGACAGCCCGCACGGCACCATGATCGGCGGGTTCGCGCGCGCACGGATCGGTGGCGTCGCCGCCGGTGCCGAGCTGCCGCGCGCGGCCGCCTACTTCGCGTCGCGCATGCTGCTCCAGCGCCTGCTGATCGTGGCGCTCGTGCTGCTCGTACTGGCGGCGCTGGTCGGAACCTTCTGGGCGCGCCGCATCACCCGATCGATCGCGAGCCTCGCCGAGGCCTCGCGCGCGATCGGACGCGGGCGCTTCGACGTCAGTGTTCGCGAGGCCACGCGGGACGAGATCGGCGCCCTGGCGGCGTCGTTCAACCAGATGGCCTCGGAGCTCCAGGCCCGCGAGCGTGCGCTCAAGACCGCACAGGCCGCCCTGATCCAGTCCGAGAAGATGGCCGCCTTCGGACAGCTGGGCGCGGGCATTGCCCACGAGGTGAAGAACCCGCTGGCCGGAATCCAGGGGATCGTCCAGCTCGCGCTGCGCCAGTCCGACGAGAAGCACCCGCTGCGCGAGCCGCTCACCATCATCGAGAAGGAAGCGAAGCGCTGTCGCACGATCATCGACAACCTGCTCAAGTTCGCGCGGCAGGACAAGGTCGCGCACGTTCCGACCGACATCGCACCCGTCGTCACGGACTCGGCCGCCATCATGCGGCACCAGCTCGCGCTCCATCAGGTGAAGATCGAAAGCGAGATCGAGCCCGGCCTGCCGATGGTCCAGGGCAGTGCCAATCAGCTCCAGCAGGTGCTGATGAACCTGGTGCTGAACGCCGAACAGGCGTTCGAGGGACGGGCCGGACTCGTTCGACTCCAGGTGGGGCGGACACCGGACGGCTGGGTGCGGATCCAGGTGCTCGACAACGGACCCGGCATTCCCGAGGAGATCCGGGAGCGTATCTTCGAGCCGTTCTTCACGACCAAGCCGGCCGGGCAGGGCACCGGGCTCGGGCTCTCGGTGAGCTTCGGGATCATCAAGGACCACGGCGGGCGGATCGAAGTCGAGAGCGCGCCGGACCAGGGCACGACGTTCACGATCACGTTGCCGCCGGCGGCGGCCGGCGAGATGGCGAAGGCCGCCTAGCCGGACACGACGTTGCGGCCGCGTTCCTTGGACTGGTAGAGGGCGGCGTCGGCGCGCGCAATCAGGCCGTTGCCGTCGGAGACGTCGAGCGGGAAGCTCGCCACCCCGAGGCTGACCGTGACGTTGCCACTGGGCATCTCTTCTCGGCCGAAGAAGGGGTGCTTCTCGACTTCCTGGCGGATCCGCTCGGCAACGACCAGCGCCGCGCTGCGATCGGTCTCGGGCATCAGCACCACGAATTCCTCACCACCGTAGCGGGCGCAGAGGTCCTCGGTGCGCGTGGAAGCGACCAGGATCTTCCCCAGCCCGCGCAGCACGTCGTCGCCCGCCAGGTGGCCGTGGGAGTCGTTGTAGAGCTTGAAGTGGTCGACGTCGAGCAGGATGAGCGACAGCGCGCGGTGATGGCGGATCGCGCGCGACAGCTCGCCGTCGAGCGCGTTGCGCAGGTAACGCCGCGTGTAGAGGCCGGTCAGCCAGTCGATGTCGGCCGCGTGCTTGAGGCTCCGGTTCAGCCGCTCGAGCTCGCCGGCGTACATCTCGAGCTGCTCGGTCAGCAGCCGGTTGCGCTTCTGGAGGCGGAGCTTCTCCGAGGCGCGCTCGACCAGCGCCGAGATCAGGATCAGGTCGTCGAAGGGTTTGATCATGAAATCGTAGGCGCCTTCGCGAAGCGCCGTGGTGGCTGCCTCGAGCGACGCCTGGCTGGTCATGATGACCACCAGCACCTCGGAGTCGAGCTTCCGCAGCTCGCGGAGCAGCTCGAGCCCGTTCATGGAGCCCATGATGATGTCCGTGATCACCAGCGGGAACGCCTGGTCGCGGAACGCCACCAGCGCTTCCTCGGCGCTCGCCACCTCCACGGCGTCGTGCCCGTCGAGGCGCAGGACCTGGCCGATGACCCCACGGATCGTCGGCTCGTCGTCGACGACCAGGATTCTCAGGGGGTCCGGGTCCGCATTGGCGGGCTGGACGTCTTCCGGCGCGCGGAGGCGGTCCGAGGATGCACCCTCGTTCTGGTCTCCGTCGGCACCGGTGCGATCGCTCGCGCGGCGGTTCGGATGGGATCCCCGCGGGCTCATAGCGGGCGTCCCGTGAGCCACATCACCGAACCCACGGCGACGGCGAGCCCGAGCAGGGCGAGAACGATGGCGATCCACGGGCGGCCGGTGGCGGCCCCGGTCATGGCGGGCGCGCGCGGCGCGCGCTCACCGACCGATTCGATGCGCGCCATGACGACCGTGATGTTGTCGGGTCCGCCGCGCTGGTTGGCGAGCGCCACGAGATCCTGGCAGGCGAGTGTCATGTCCGCGCCCTGCATCGCCTGGCCGAGCTCCTCGTCGGAGACCAGGCCATGCAGTCCGTCCGAGCACAGCAGGATCGTGTCGCCCGGCTCGAGCGGGCCGGCGATCGGCATCGCGTCGACCTCCACCTCTTCGCCGACGCCCACCGAGCGCAGCACGACGTTGCGTCGAAGGTCGGTGCGCGCCTCCTCCTCGGTCAGCTCCTTCTGCTCGATGAGGTGCGCGACGAGCGTGTGATCCCGAGTGAGCAGGTGCAGCTCGCGACCGTGCGTCATGTAGGCGCGGCTGTCGCCGACGTGGGCGACCCAGGCCTCGCGGCCGCGGAATGCCAGGGCCGTGCAGGTCGTACCCATCCCGCTCATGGTGGGATCGGCCAGGCTCTGCTGGAAGACGACGCCGTTCGCCGCCTCGACCGCGGCCTTGAGCTCGGCGAGCGGATCGGCGCCGGGAGCCTCGCCGTAGCGCTGGACCACAATGTCTGCGGCGAGCTTGCTCGCCACTTCGCCGGCCTGGGAGCCGCCCATGCCGTCGGCGACCATGAGCAGGATGCCGCGCCGGTCCAGCTCAGCCGGGTCCTCGGGGATCCAGGCCGCGTGATGATCTTCGTTGTGGTCGCGGCGGCGACCGACATCCGTGGCAGCAACCACGACCGCACGCATGCGCGTCATCAGCGGTTCTCTTCCTCGGCTTTCACGAGGAGATCGGCGTCGTCCAGGGGATCGAGCCGCAGCAGGTCGTCGCGCAGCGGGGCCGAGGCCTTGGCCAGAGCCGCCAGCGCGAGATCGTCGGCGGGCGGCAGATCCTCGAGGAACACGAACGCGGCGCCCGCGATGAAATAGGGCAGCGAATCCTTGGTGTAGCGCGCGCCGGACTTGTTGGTACGGCGGGCCTGCAGCACCTCCGACAGCGTGGTCTTCTCGCCGCAGGCTTCCTTCCAGCGGGTCTCGACCTCCTTCGCGCGGTTCGGATTCGAGGCACGAATCGCCTCCGTGATCAGCACGTAGGCGTTGATTTCGCCTTCGGGCACGAACGAGGTCCATACCACGCGGGCCTGGGTCGAGCGCTCGAAGCGCTTCTGCGCGAGCGGCGAGCCGTCGGGGACGGCGATCACTTCGTAGTCCACGCTGACCGAGACGTCGCGGATCCGCGCGACCACCTCGATCGGGACTTCGACCCAGTGCTCGGTGGCGTCGCCGTTCGCGTCCCGGGTCGTGAAGCGCCGCCAGATCACGTCGCGGAAGAAGCGCAGGCTGGTCTGGGAATCGATGTCGCCCACCGAGCCCCACACCACGCGCTGGGCGCCGGCCTTCTTCCCGAGGCGCACCGCTTCGGGGCGCGACATGCCCGAAAGCTGGGAAACCGTCATGTTCCGCCCGATCGCGTCGCCGCCGAGAATGCGCGTGAACGTGGCGCCCTGCGCCATGTCGTTGGTCAGGTTCGCGCGCCAGCGGCTCGCCACTTCGGTGCCGAGGGCCGCGCGGTCGTGCGCCGAGCGGAACGGCACCACGGCGACCCGGGTGATGGCCTTCTCCATGGCGATGCTCGCGAGCCTCGCCGCATCCCGGTAGTTGGGGACGAACGCCTCGGCGTGCGAGAGATCGAGGTAGGCCTGCTTGGGTCGCCGGGCTTCGAACGATTCGACGCCGTGGTCGTAGAAGGCCTGCGCCGCGGTCTGGCGAATGATCCGTTCCTCGGCTGCCCATCCCGAGCGGAGCGGGATCGTGGCGTAGCGGGCCGCGTTCATGCGGAACTCGGCGAACTCGAGGACCTGCTCGGCGGCCTGCATCGTATCGAGATCGGCCAGCGCACGGATCTTGCGCTGCCATTCCTCCGCGATCGCGGCGCCGGCGGCGGTCGCCGCGTGGCGCGCGTCGGGGTTGCCGGGTTCCTTGTCGAGCGCGCGGGTCGCGAGCTCCCAGGCCTTCCAGGCATTGCCTTTTGCAAGCTTTTCTTCGCTCTGGCGGGTGAGCTTGGCCGAGCTGGCGCAGCCGACGAGGACCAATGCTGCGACCAGGGCCGACAGAATCCTGCGATTCATGGGGGCCTCCCTTCGACGGGAGGGTTATCGGCGGGCATTCGGACCGGGATAAGCATTTGGTGAGCCGCCCGGGAGGCGCCATTTCCGCAGCCTTGCCCATATTCCGGGCGTGCTCCATTCTGGCCGGGTCGACACATCTGCCCCCCCAACTCCGAGGACCCATGTCGCCCGACTTCATTTACACGATGAAGGACCTCCGCAAGGTGGTCCCCCCCAAGCGCGAGATCCTGAAGGGGATCTGGCTCTCCTTCTACAACGGCGCCAAGATCGGCGTGCTCGGCGCGAACGGCGCGGGCAAGAGCTCGCTGCTCAGGATCATGGCCGGCGTGGACCAGGACTTCATCGGCGAATCGTTCATTGGCAAGGGTTTCACCGCGGGATTCCTGTCCCAGGAACCCCAGCTCGACCCCGCGAAAAACGTCCTGGGGAACGTCCAGGAGGGTGTCGCCGAGAAGATGAGCATCGCGAACCGCTGGAACGAGATCTCGGCGAAGTTCGCGGAGTCGATGAGCGACGAGGAGATGGAAAAACTGATCGCCGAGCAGGCCAAGGTGCAGGACCAGATGGACGCCGCGAATCTCTGGGACCTCGACCGGCAGCTCGAGATCGCGATGGACGCGCTGCGCTGTCCGCCACCGGACGCCGACGTCACGAAGATCTCGGGCGGCGAGCGCCGCCGCGTCGCCCTGTGCCGGCTGCTGCTCCAGAAGCCGGACCTGCTGCTGCTCGATGAGCCGACGAATCACCTGGACGCCGAATCGGTGGCCTGGCTCGAGAGATTCCTGAAGGAGTATGCGGGGACGGTCGTGGCCGTCACGCACGATCGATACTTCCTGGACAACGTCGCGGGCTGGATTCTGGAGCTGGATCGCGGCGCGGGCATCCCGTGGGAAGGCAATTACTCGTCCTGGCTGGATCAGAAGAGGACCCGCCTGGCCCAGGAGGAAAAGTCCGAGAGCGCACGGCAGAAGACGCTCGAGCGCGAGCTCGAGTGGGTGAAGATGGCCCCGCGCGCGCGCCAGGCGAAGAGCAAGGCGCGACTCCAGGCCTACGACAAGATGCTGGCCGAGGAAGGGCGCGAGAAGCTCGAGAACATCGAAATCTACATACCCCCGGGTCCGCGACTGGGCAATGTCGTCATCGAAGCCGCAGGGCTCAAGAAGGGCTACGGCGACAATCTCCTGATCGAAAACCTCTCGTTCAAGCTGCCGCCGAACGGGATCGTCGGGGTGATCGGGCCGAACGGCGCCGGCAAGACGACGCTGTTCCGCATGATCACGGCCCAGGAGAAACCGGACGCCGGCTCGATGCGGATCGGCGAGACCGTGAAGCTCGCCTACGTCGATCAAAGCCGTGACACGCTCCCGGGCGAGAAGACGGTGTGGGAGGCGGTGAGCGGCGGCCACGACACCATCGAACTCGGAAAGAAGTCGGTGAACTCGCGGAGTTACGTCGCCGGGTTCAATTTCCGGGGCGCCGACCAGCAGAAGCGGGTGAAGGATCTCTCGGGCGGCGAGCGCAATCGCGTGCACCTGGCGGTCATGCTCAAGGCCGGCGCCAACGTGCTCCTGCTCGACGAGCCCACCAACGATCTCGACGTCGACACGCTGCGGGCGCTCGAGGATGCGCTCCTCGAGTTCGCCGGCTGCGTCGTGGTGATCTCACACGACCGCTGGTTCCTGGACCGCATCGCCAACTACATCCTCGCCTTCGAGGGCGACTCGCAGGTGGTGTGGTTCGAGGGCAACTACCAAGACTACGAGCGGAACCGCCACGAGCGCCTGGGCGCCGACGCGGACCAGCCCCACCGCATCAAGTACCGCAAGCTGGTCCACGCGTAGACGTGAACCTGACCCGGGGACCGAAGCCTGGGCTCAGGCTGGAGTTCTCCCCGCAGAAGGAACTCCTATCGAAGTTGCGTCGGCTCTACGTCGTTGAGCGTGGATATTTCTATCACTCGCTCTGCTATCTGGATGAGTTTGACTTGCATGGACGTGTCTCATGGAAGCGCTTCGAGGAAGCGTGTCTCACGGCGATCCCAGTGCTGGGTGCAGGACCTCCATTCATCCTGTTCAATGACCGCATCGCCGGGTGGCGCGGTGTTCCTCGCAAGCGCGAACGTTCGCCAATTCGTTCCGGGTCGTTCGTCGAGGCGCTTGGAATCATTCGGCTCATGTCGCATTTCAGAGACGGCACGACCTTCGCAGACAATTACTACATTGCGAACCGTTCGATGCGGTGGTTCATGTGCTTCTGCCATGAAGCGGGCTGGCACCTGTGGATCAAGACCGGCCTCGGGAGCTCGCTGCCGTGGCGCCGATGGCGCCGCCAGACAGGCGCACGTTGGGAACTTGGCCGTAGACCCAAGTGAAGCGACCTTGTGCACGCATGGGTTGGGCAGCACTCAACTGGATCTAGATCCAGTTGTGACGTAAGTGCCGAGCTCTGCGCGGATTCGTGAGCGCAAGCCGGCGCCTGCATCGCGCCGGGAACTCATGAAGCCTGCTCCAAAGCTTCGCTCGGCACCGTACTGGTTGTGGGTACGGCATCTCAGTCGCAAGTTCTCGACGGTGGGTTCGCCGCCGCGTGAGAACTCGTTCACATGATCGAATTCCATGAAACACCGGGCCGAACAGCGCTGACCTTCATCGCTGACGAACGTGCAGCGACCCTGGTCGCGCATCCAGACGGTGCGCCGGACACTCGCGGGGATGTATCGCCCTCTGGGCGTTGAGGGTCGTGAATCCCGTCGCGGTCGTTCGGTGGCCGCGAACTTCGATTTCTCCAACTGAGCAACCAGTGCCTTGAGCGCGCGGTCGAGGATCTCGGCCACGTCACCCGACGGAACCTGATGACTCAACAACTCCTGGGCGTGGCGCAGATTGTCGTGTGCTTCCTGGCTGATGGTGACCTGAAGAGCAAATCTTCGCGGGGCAAGTGGCGTCACCTTGGGCGGCCGGGAGCTCGCAACTGGATCTGGATCCAGTTGGCATGACAAGTCCGGCTCCGGCCCAGCCGGCTCCCCGCTTGAGACAGACGTGCTCGGGCCAGCCATCTCTCCTGAAGAAGGCACGCCAGGACCTAGAGGCGGAGCACCTTGGGACGACAAGGCTTTTCCTGCGACCGGCAACGCCCGAACATGAGAAGGCAGATCGGGGCGCGGAAAGCGCTGTGCAAGGAGTTGCTCGATCTCTGCCTTGCTCTTGTGTGTCGCTTCCGAGAGCAGCTCAGTGACATTGGCCTTGATCAAATGCGGCGCGAGCAGGACGACGCCGCTCAGATGCACCCGGCCGTCAGCAATAAACTCGTAGATCGCCGGAAACTGCCGTGCCACCCGCGCCGCCTGGATGCGCTTGTACGCGACATCTTCGGATAGCTGCAGAACGTGGACGCAGTAGGTGAACATGGACGAGTGCCCGGCCGGCACATAGAGCTTCCGGGCATCGACCTCAGCGATGTGAGCCAGTAGCGCGGCGGTGGTGGCGCGGTCCTGCGCCACCAGTGCGGCCAGATCACGAAGCAGAACCGAGTCGCTGAGATGCGTCAGTGAATATGCGCGCATGAGATGAGCCTTCGCGGGGGCGCGCCTCGAGCTTGGCCCGAGCACGACCGGGCCGTGACGGCTCATTTATATCACGCGTGTTTTCGACGCTCGGAGAGCCTCTGAGAACGCGCGCCTCGGCTGAGCGTAGACTTTTCGCGCATCGCGGAATGTTCGCGCGTCAACGAGCATCGTGCGCGTTTCAGAGACGCGCTGGAATGGGTGCGGCGCGAAGGTCCTTGAAGGGCCACTGCGATGGCGTCAAGTCAATTCCAACGTTGGTGGGGTTGCCGCCGGACATTTCATTCAGGGCTACGGCGTGATCGCCGAATACTCACCTGACGACGATCGCCCTGCGCCATTGTCGGCGCTGGCTCTGCACGAGCTGAACCACATAGACCCCGGGCGCCAGAGGCGCGTCGCCAGTCAGTTCGATGTGGTGATTCCCCGGCCCGAACGAGCCGACCTCCCGAGTTTCCAGCCTGCGGCCGCCGACATCGAGGAGTTCGAGAGTCGCCGGCAACGACGTTTCCAGCGAGAAGGAAACCCTCAGACGCTGCGAGCTCGGATTCGGATCCACTCCGTGCAGCCCGAAGGCGATGTCGATCGGGACTGTCACCCAGATCTCTTCCGTGTAGATCTCACCCTCCGGACCGACCAAACCCAAGCGATACGTGTATCGCTCACCCGAGATGACGTCGCGATCCACATACTCCAGTCGGCCGCGGGGATCGGGCCTGAGTTCAGCGATACGCGTCCACGCTGTGTGGGAAGTCCGTCGTTGCAGTGCCAGGAAGTTCGTGGGTGCCGCTTCGGTGAACCAGCTCAGACGAATCAATTCGCTTGTAGCGTCGGCCCCCGTGAAGGATGCCAACACCGGGACTGCTCCGTCGCGCGCCACCCGGTTCGCGTAGATCTGTTCAACCCCGGATCGCCGATCGGTCCACGCCACAATGACGTTCCCTTCGCCGTCGGTTACCGGTACTGGAGCAACCTGGTCTCCGAAGGCTGTGGATACGGGGAAGCCGTTTCCCGGCCACCCCTCGGCAATCATCCCTTCACCCGTTATGCGCTGGACATAGATGTCGTATCCGGAGGCCCCTCTCTGGTCCTGCCAGGTCAGGAAGACTCCGCCGCTCTTGTCGTAGGCCAATCTCGGCAATTGCTGATCGCCGGTCAGCCTGCAGACGGCCAAACCGTTCGCGGGCCATCCAGGAGCCAACCCGTCGCCATCAATGTGCTGGAGGTAGATGTCGCCGCTGGCCGCGTCGTCTCGAAAGTCCGTCCAAGCGACGAAGGCTCCGTCGCTGCCGTCGGGGACGATAGAGGTCAGAGCTCCCGAGAAGACGAAGTCAGACGCAATGCCTGGGGCCGTTGAGTAATTCGACAGTGGCAGTCCATCTTCGGGCCAGCCGGGAGCGCGGGAACCGTCCGGGTTCAGGTGCTGCGCGTAGGTCTGCTGGTAGGAGGCGTTGCGGTTGTCCTGCCACGCAACGATCACCCCGCCAGAACCATCGGCGACGATCCCTGGGGCAGTCTGTCCGTCGGTAACGGACACCGGGACTGCGGCTGAAAAGACTGCGTTACCGCTGCCGTCGAAGTGGTGCACGAAGACATTGCGCGGATTGAGCTCTCCGGAGGCCACGAATGCGCCCTCCGCTCCGTCGCGGCAAACGACGGAGGGGTACTGCCACGCGGCGCCGCCCCTGTAACCTGCCCAGGTTGCTCCCGGATCCCAGCCGGGAGCAGATGCGCCGTTGACCCTGAACCGTTCCAGCCGAATACACTGATGAAGCTTGTCGCGAAACGTCCAAGAGAGGAATAAGCCTTCGGCTGTGTCGCGTTCGATGTCGGGGAGGAAGTTCCCCCACGTTCCGCCTTCCTGCCCCGCCGTCCCCCGGACCGTCACGCCGCCAGAAGGCCAGCCGGGCGGCGCTGTCCCCTCGCCGTTCAGACGATGGACTGTGATGACTCCTCTGAGTCCCTTGTCGTCGGTTGCGACGATCACTCCGCCGGCACCGTCGGAGACCGCGCGGTGATTGCTCTGGTCGAAGCCTCTGTTGGGCAGAAGCACACCTGGGATCGGCCACCCCGGCTCGACCGAACCGTCCGGAGCGAGACGTTGCGCGTAGGCGAGCAAGGGGCCATCGCGTTTGTCCTGCCAAACGACTATGGCTCCGCCATCGAGATCCGGGACGAGGGTCGGATTGATTTGAGCGCTATCGGTAGGTGATACCCGAATGCCGTCAGGCTTCCACAGAACCGGTGAAGCCTGGCTCGGAACTGGGCACGCCACGAGCGCCAGGGCGAATGAGAGCGCTGATCGCTTCATCGGTCGATGTTCTGCAACCCGAGTATTCTGCCGAATCCGCATGCTTGGCTGCCGGGCAGGTCAGGGGACACTGGTGAGTAAACGCCGCAGACCGACAAGAGTAGGCCCCGATGTCCGAAAAGCGAAGACAAAACCGTCGCCAACTGGATCCGGATCCCGTTGGGATGCGTCCGGGACCTGAATCAGTCCTCGACGTCCTCCCAGCCGGTGTAGAGCATCCCCGTTCCGCGGAGATACACCGGCGACTCCCGGAGCACCACCGCCAGCGCGGTCAGATCATCCGGGCTGTTGACGGGCACGCGTACCGGTTGTTCGCTGCCTTCCAGCACGATCAGGGCGTAGCCGCTCTTCGTATTCGGGTTCCACGCGACGGAGTACTTCGCGACTCTCTTGTCCATTTTGCGATCCTCCCTGGAGTGAATTTCAGCTGCGCGCGAACTCGGTGATCAATCGCGCCATGTGTTTCGCATGTTTGGCGTACAGGTCGATTCGAATGTTCTCGTTGGGTGCGTGGGCCCGGGTGTCGGGATAACCGAGACCGGCGGTGGCGATCGGAACGCCGAGCTCGTGGATGAAAACATGATTCGGTCCCGACCCCCCGATCATCGGCACCAGGCGCATCGGCTGATCGAACACCCGGTCCGCCGTCCGGCGCACGAGCGCGAGAAACGGATGATCGGGATCGGTCCGCCCCGGCGATTCGCCGCCCAGGAACTGCACGTGCACGTCCTTGAAGCCGTGCGTGTCGAGATGGCTTCGCAGCTGGAGCAGCACGCGGGCCGGCGTCTGATCGGGAACCAGCCGGAAATCCACCTTGGCCTTCGCCTTCGCCGGCAGCACCGTCTTGGACCCCTTCCCCTGGTAGCCCGAGTCGAGTCCGCAGATCGTGCACGTCGGCTCGAACACCTCGGCGATGCTGAGCTCCACGCCCCCGGTGAGCCCCTTGAGGAAGCCCTTGAGCCCGTAGCGTGACCGGTACTCGTCGCCGGCGTCGGGAAGCGCCGCCATCAGCTCGCGATCGAGGTGCGACGGGGTCCGCACGTCGTCGTAGAAACCGGCGATCCGAATGCGCTCGTCGGGGCCCTTGAGGCTCGCGAGCGCCCACGTCAGCCGCCACGCCGCGTTCGGAAAAATCGAGCCGCCGATTCCCGAATGCGCGTCGTGGGAAGCCGTCTCGACCGTCAGCTCGACATAGCAGATGCCGCGGAGCCCGGCGTGCAGCACGGGCGCTTCCATGTGATCCACGTACCCGAACTCCCAGACGCAGGCGTCGGCGGCGAGCCGGTCCTTGTAGCGACGAACCGTGTCGCCGAGGTGGATGCTGCTGACCTCCTCCTCCCCTTCGATCACGAACTTGATCGTGCATGGCAGCTCGGCGCCGCCCGCGAGCAGCGAATCGAGCGCGAGCAGGCGCGCGGTGATATGTCCCTTGTCGTCGCTCACGCCGCGGCCATAGAGCTTCCCGTCGCGCTGTGCGGCCTCGAAGGGCGGCGAATCCCACAGCTCGAGCGGCTCGGCCGGCTGGACGTCATAGTGGTTGTAGAAGAGCAGGGTCTTCGCATCGCGTCCGCGGCGCTCGGCGATCACCACCGGCGCACCCGCGGTCGTCACGACCTCGGTGGCGAATCCGCGCGCCTGGAACATGCGGACCACCAGGGCCGCGCATTCCTCGAGCCCGATGCCCTGGGCGGCCACGCTGGGCTGGGCAACCAGCCGCGAAAGCTCGGCGAGGCTCGCGTCGAGATGTGAATCGATGAAGCGGTCGTGGCGTTCGAGGTCGGACACGGGCCGCGATTGTCGGCGGCCGGCCACCGGGCGTCAACGTGTCACGGTCCGCCGGTCCCGCCATGACGCGGAACGACCTTGTTCAACCGAGCGCCGATGTGTTTGGCTCCCGCGGTTCCCGCCACCCGGGGACCGTCCCCGGGCGGAATCGGCGACAGCGTTCGCGAGGTTCGTCCATGAACACGATCATGCGTTACGGCATCATCCTCGGCCTGGCGTGCACGGCGTTCACGTACCTCTTCGGCTTCCTCGGCTGGTACAAGGATCCGGCGATGGTCAGCTGGTTCTACCTGGTGATCGTCGTCCAGATCGTCGTCCTGGTCCTCGGACTCATGAAGACGGCCGCGGAAGGACGGAGCTACGGCGGCCAGGTTTCGGCAGGACTGCTCATGCACCTGGTGGGCGGCGTCATCATCCTGCTCGGCTCCCTGCTCTTCACCTCCGTCGTGTTCCCGGACTACTTCGACGAAGTGATGTCGGTCCAGGAAGACAGGATGCGGGATCAGGGAATGTCCGACGCCCAGGTCCAGCAGGCGATGGACATGACCGCTTCGTTCATGAATCCGTTCGTGAACGCGATCATCGGCTTCGTCTTCACCGTGCTCTCGGGCCTCGTCTTCTCGCTCGTGATCGCCATCTTCGTGCGGTCCAAGCCGGGAACCGGCGTCGCTCGTCCTACGGGAACGGTGGCCTGACCATGAATCGAGCCGCCTTCACCGGCGCCGCGATCCTCGCGGCAGCGCTCGCCGCGGGTCCGGCCGCGGCCCAGATGTCCCACGGCTCCGAAGAGGCACCGAAGGCACCCCTGTTCGAGAACCTGGGCGCGCTCCACCGCCCGATCACCACGCGCTCCGAGATGGCGCAGAAATACTTCGATCAGGGGCTCGCCTGGATGTACGGCTACAACCTCGAGGAGGCGCAGCGCGCGTTCGAGGAGGCGGCGCGACTCGATCCCGAGTGCGCGAGCTGCTGGTGGGGCGTCGGGCTCGCGCTGGGTCCGCATTTCAACCTGCCGGCTCTGCCCGATCGCACGGTGGCCGCGAACGCGGCCGCGCAGAAGGCACTGGCCCTCAAGTCCAAGGGGAGCCCGGTCGAGCAGGCGTTGATCGGGGCGCTGGTCAAGCGTTACGCCGATCCGGCGCCCGAGGATCCCGCGGTTCAGCGCGGGCTCGACTCGACGTACGCCGTGGCCATGCGCCAAGTCTGGAAGAAGTACCCGGCCGATGACGACGTGGGCACGCTCATGTGCGAAGCCCTGATGGACCTCTATCCCTGGGACCTGTACGACGGGGCGGGCAAGCCGCGGCCGGTCACGCCCGAAGTGCTCGCCACGCTCGAGAAGATCCTCAAGCGCAATCCGAATCACGTCGGCGCAAACCACCTCTATATCCACGCGGTCGAGCCGGTGGCCCCGATGAAGGCGCTCGCCTCCGCCGAGCGTCTGGGGACGATGTCCCCGGCGGCCGGGCACCTGGTCCACATGCCGTCCCACATCTATGGCCGCATCGGCGAGTACGTGAAGTCGACGGAGTCCAACCGCAAGGCCGTGGAATCGGACAAAGCGTACGTGGCGAAGGCCGGGCCGCAGGGCTATTACCGCATGTACATGGCGCACAACCACCATTTCCTCGCGTGGAGCGCCATGATGGAGGGACGTCGCGGCGACGCCCTGCAGCATGCGCGGGAGACCCAGCAGACCATTCCGGTGGAGATGCTGAAGGAAATGCCGGGCATGGATTTCTTCTGGGCCGAGACGGACCAGGTGATGCTGCGCTTCGGCATGTGGGACGAGATCCTCAGCCTGCCCCCGCCTCCCGACATCCCCTTCCTCCAGGGAACGCGCCACTTCATCCGCGGCATGGCTTACGCGGCGAAGGGCAACCTGGGCGCCGCCGGTCGCGAGCGCGACAGCCTGGCGGCCATCCACGCGGCGACTCCTCCCGAGGGGATGCAGAACGTGAACCCCAGCAAGGTGCTGCTCGGGATCGCTCTCGACGCGCTCGACGGAGACATGATGGGACGCGGCAACGCGCCCGACAACGCCGCCGCGAAGTATCGCGCGGCGATCGCGGCCGAGGACGGCCAGCGCTACACGGAGCCGCCGGACTGGCCGCTTCCGATCCGTCACTGGTACGGCGCGATGCTGCTCTCGGCCAAACGGGACAAGGATGCGGAGGCGGTATACCGCGAAGACCTCAAGCGCTGGCCCGAGAACGCCTGGGCCCTGCGCGGGCTCGAGCAGGCGCTGAACTCACAGGGCAAGATGGCGGAGGCCGAGCAGGTGAATCAGCGGGCGAAGAAGGCGTGGCAGCGGGCCGACGTCCAGGTCACCGGGTCGCGCGAGTAGGTCTTCCTGAAGTGAACGAACGCGGGCCGGCTCCGGCAGAGTCGGCCCGCGTTCGTTCCAGGAGATTCGTCTACTTCGCGGCCGCCAGCACCGTCGTGTTCTTCGACAGCGTGCACGTGTTGCCGCAGACACGAGAGTCGATCATGAACGCCCACGTCCCTTCCTTCGGAACCTTGACCGCGGCCACGTAGCTGCCGGCCGCCTTGGCGGGCCGCGCCTTGAATTCGAGCTGCTGATCTCCGCAGCGGGCCCACACGACCGGGTGCGCGTTCTTCACCGGCTCGCCGTTCGGGTAGTACATGGCGAACGCGACATCGATCGCCTTGCCCGCACGCAGCGACCCGGGAAAGGTGGAAGGCTTGATGTCGACGTGTCCGCCGGCGAAAGCTGCGGCGGCGACCAAGGTGATTCCGAGCAGCGTGCAGATGCCGAACGTCCGGATGCGCATGGCGGGTTCCTCCTCCGAGAGGCGCCGCGCCGATCGCGGCGTCACAACCAGGGACGAAGATCCGGCGGGAAGTGTTAGCGGCGATCAGGTGCCCGAAACGTCGGACCACGGACGGCGCCAGCGGCGCCAGGCGCTCGTATCGCCGAAGCCCAGGGCGTCCCACCAGGCGTCGTACATCGGCGCATCGCCTTGCAGGATCCCCTCGCGCGTCACCCCGTCGGGGGCGGCCACCCGTGCGGCCAGCGCGTCGTAGACCCGGCCGCGATCCCCGCCCTTCGTGCGGGAGAGCAGATGCCACAGCGTGAGCGCGTCCTCGCGGCGCGACGCGACGAGTATCGCGCCGAGGGCCTCGGTGCGGGCACCCTGGTCCTTCATCGAAACGGGATCGCCGAAGTCGAACGCATGCAGCGCGCGCTTGAACGTTTCGGGGGCATCCGACATGCAGGGCGTACCCGGAGAACGCCCTGGCAGCGACAGGCACTCCGCTCCGGCCGGGATGAAGGATTCGCGGCCCTGTGCTTCGAGGCTCACCCAGCCGAGCTCGACTGCCAGCAGCGCCGAGCCGTCATCGCGCACGCGGAGCGTGTAGACGCACCCGAGGTCCACCGCGAGCGCCGCCGGGGTCTCGACCGAGAACTGGCGCGGCGGCGCCGAGATCACCGCGCGCAGCTCGCCGCGCTCGAGCGTGAGGCGATGATCGCCGCCCTCCGATTCGTTCACCCGGACCCGGGACAGCGGGCCCACGTCCACGATGCCGATCCCGCCGACCTGGACGCGCACGCTCCCCTCATCGCCCGTCTCCAGCCATTCGCCGAGCGGAATACGGTCGGACTCGCGCATCGGACGCGAGCCGATGCGCGCCTCGCCGGCCACGCGCGCGGCGTCCCATCCTTCGACCGGCTTCGGATGCGGGCGGAGCCAGATCACGGCCACGACGATCAGCGCGGCGGCCGCCGCCGTCGCCGGGATCAGCCACAGCAGCCGGGGCCGTCGGGGGCCCGCCGGCTTCCGCGCCGGCAGGTCGAGCGGACGGTCCTCGTGCCCGAGCGGGCCGAGCGCGTGCTCGAGCCGCTCCACTTCCGGATCGGGTTCCCCCGAGCGATCCCACAGATAGTCATCAGGCGTCACGGGTCACTCCCAGCTTCTCGCGCAGCATCGCCATCCCGCGGTGAAGATTCACCCGGACCGACCCCGGTGTCATCCCGGTCAGCTCGGCGATCTCGGGGCCGGTGAGCCCCTCGACCAGGCGCAGCGAAAGCGTCTCACGATAGGCCTCCGGCAGGCCGCGGATCAGGCCCAGCACGGCCAACGCCTCCGCATGATTCGAATCCGGCGCCGCCAGCTCCGGGTCGAGCGGCTCCGCCTTCCGGCGCGCACGCAGAGCATCCACCGCACGATGTCGCGCCATGCGGGCGAGCCATCCTCCGAACGCGGCCGGGTCGCGCAGGGCGCCGATGTGGTTCCACGCGCTCAGGAAGACCTCCTGCACCAGGTCCTCGGCCTCGTGCCGCGGACCATGGGCGAGCAGGATGCCGTGAACCATGCGGCTGTAGAGCCGGTACAGGCTCCCGAACGCCTCCCGACTTCCGGCCCGCGCCGCCCGAACGAGAGCGGCCGGGCCCTCGGTGCTCATGCCGTAACGGACGGATCCGCGGCGGCAAGCGTTAACAGGCAGCTCACCGCCGGCCTTCCGCCCAGGACATGGTGTACCACATCGCGGCGTCCGCTCTTCGTCCCCATTCACGGAGCGAAGCGATCACCGATTCCCATTCGGCCTCGGTCACTCCACCGGTGTCGAGCGTCGCGGCCCGCGATCCGACCAGCACACCGATCAGGTTGGCGACGAAATCCGGGAAGTCGGGGTGACCGGCGCAGCTGCCGAAGAAGACGAAATCGTTCCCCACCGGGCCGGCGCCGGCGGCATGGAGGAGCTCGACCAGGCGCCGCCCGATGATGGGATCGTTGCCGAGGCGGTCGTAAGTCCTCATGTACGCGGCCCACACCGCGGGCAGACCGCGCGGCTCGGGCCAGAGCTTGAGCATCGCGTGATCGTCGTCGGCGAGAACGATCCGGCCGCCGGGCTTCACTGCCCGGACCATGTGGCGCACGACCGTGAGCGGGTCGGTGACGTGCTCGAGGATGAAACGCGCGTGCGCGAGGTCGAAGGTTCCCCACTCGGAGTCGCGGAGCGGCGGATCGAGCACCGAGCCCGGCCGGAGGTCGAGCAGAGGGTCCTCGCCGGCGGCCGCCGCCTGGCGGCGGGCCTCGGCGATCTGCTGCTCGCTGCGCTCGATCCCCACCACCGTCTTCCCGGAGAGGCGCGCCATCGCGCGCGCGAGCTGGCCGAGCCCGCTCCCGAAATCCACGATGCGCATCCCCGGCGCGATGTTCAGGCGCGCGAGGCTCCCTACGTTCATCAGGTCGTTGAGCCGCGTCAGCCGGCGCTGCTCGTCGGGATCGGTGCCGTGGACGTAGACCGAGGCGTCGCTCATGACGGCTACAGGGTACGACGCGGCGGGACCGCGAGGTTGGCGAACAGCAGGCCGCCCGTGAGCGCCACTCCGAGCAGCACGACGCGGAATCCGAGCTCGATGCCCGACGCCACGTCCTTGTCGAACATGAGCATGATGCTGCGGAGCCCGAGGCTCCCGGGAACCAGCGGCAGCATGCCGGGAACCAGTGGCACCGCGGAAGGCCCGAGCTGGAGCCGGGTGTAGACGTTGCTCGCGATCGCGACCGCGAGCGCCGAGACGAACATGGCGAGCTCCGCGCCCAGTGCGCCGGAGGTGAAACGGGCGACGACGAACCCGATCGAGCCCACCACGAGGATGGCCGGGGCATCGCGGAAGCGCGCGCGGAAGAGCACGGTGAGCGCCACGGGGAAGATGGCGAGCGCCACCCACAGGGTCCAGCTCGGGAGCGGCATCGGCTGGCCCGCGAGCGCGCCGGGGAACAGCAGCTGGCCGAGCTTCCCGCCGAGCGCGAATCCGAAGCCGAGGCCGAGGAACGTCATCGAGACGCCGGCGAGCCGTGCGGTGCCCGCCACCAGGTGTCGCGACGCCAGCTCGTTCATCGCGAGCATCATCGTGAGCCCGGGCAGCAGCACGATGATGCCGGCGAGTGCCGCGATCGGCGTCGCGTAGCTGCCGACCACCCGGGTGGCAGCGAGCGCGAGCAGCGAGGCGGCGATCGCCGCCAGCGGCTCGAGCGCGCGGGAGAAGGCGGTGCTCGACTGGGCGCGGCCGAGCAGGAGACCCGTGACGAGACCGACCACGGCCGCCACTCCGATCTCGGCCGGACCGCCGTCGAAAAACCGCGCCGTCGCCGCCGAGGCGAGCGCGTAGCAGGCGAGCGTGATCCCGCGACCGTAGGGCGCCGGCGTGTTGGCCATCGCATCGAGCCGGCGGATCGCCTCGTCGGGGCCGACGGCGCCGCGCGCGAGATCCTCGATCAGCGCATCGAGCACCGCGAGCCGTCCGAGATCGAGCCCCGACGGCTCGACCCGCACGAGCGCGGTGCGCTGGCGGCCCACCGGACCGAACGAGGCGAAGATGGAAGTGGGCGTCGAGAAGAACTGCCCCTCGAGCCCGAGCCGCGGCGCGATCACGGTCATGACGTCCTCGAGGCGCGGCGCCGGCGCGCCCGCTTCGTGCAGCGCGCGGGCGAGCTTGAGGATGAAGGCCTCGGCGGCGTCCGGATCGGCGACCGGGGCCGGAGTCATGACGGCGGGCATGCCGCCACTATAGACAAAAGAGCCCCGGTCCTTGCGAACCGGGGCTCCCCTGGAACCGGAAGGTTTGTTAGTGACCGAGCTTGAGCGGCCAGGTCATCCGGGCGTTCATCGACCAGAAGTCCTGCGTCGAATCCTGCAGCCGGTGATACGAGAAGCCGACGCCGGCCTTCATCGTGCTCGGCGTGTCGAAATCCGCGCCGGCGCCGACGACGATGCCGAAGTTGGTGTCGCTCGCATTGGTGTCGCCGGTCGGCGTCGTGATCTTCATCGAGGGGCTGTACCAGCCGAGACCCGCCTTCGCGTACGGACGCCACTTCGGCATCGTCATGGCCGCGATACCGTAGACGTCGTACTGCCACGCCGCGAAGCTGCCATCGGAACCCGAACCGATTCCGCTGAGGAAGTCATCCGAGGCGCCCCAGCCGTGATACTTGATCTCTCCGCCCATGCCGAAGTTGGCCATCATGGCCTCGTACTGGGCGCCGATGTTCCAGCCCGCGCCAGCGGCGTCGCTGAAATCGCCGGTCGGCATGCTGGCACCGAACTCCAGACCCAGGTTCTGGTCGATGACCGTCTGAGCCCGGGCAGGAGCCGCCGCACACAGGACGACGGCCGCACCGAGCAGCAAGTTACGAACGCGCATTCTTCCTCCTCGATAAAGGCCGGCCCCATGCCGGACCCTGAACGAAGGAATTATCGGCAGCACAGGCGCCGGTCCTTGAGGTCTGGATCGCGTTAACCGGAAGTCGCTGGGGCATTTCACCCGCCGTTTGACGCTGCTTCGCCGGGCTCCCTATCGTGCAGCCATGGCATTGGTTCGAATCGAGAAGGCGCGGGACGCGGGACGCCGGCAGAGCGTGGTGTGCCGCGTCGGCGACGTCACGGTCGGGGGCGGGCACCCGGTCGTCGTGCAGTCGATGACCAACACGGACACGGCGGACGCCGCCTCCACGGCCCGCCAGGTCATCGAGCTCGCGAACGCCGGCTCGGAAATCGTGCGGGTCACCGTGAACACGCGCGAAGCCGCGGCCGCCGTTCCCGCGATGGTGGAGCAGGTGCGCGGCGCGGGCGTGACGGCGCCGATCGTGGGCGACTTTCACTACAACGGCCACACGCTGCTCACCGAGTTCCCGGCCTGCGCTCGCGATCTCGACAAGTACCGCATCAACCCCGGCAACGTCGGGGTCGGCGAGAAACACGACGAGAACTTCCGCCGCATGATCGAGGTGGCGGTCGCTCACCGGAAGCCGGTGCGGATCGGCGTCAACTGGGGCTCGCTGGACCGCGCGCTCCTGACGCGGCTGATGGACGAGAACGCCCGCCGCCCCGAGCCGCGCGCCGACCGCGAGGTCGTGCTCGAAGCGATGCGCGAGAGCGCGCTCCGCTCGGCCGAGCTGGCCGAGCGCTTCGGCCAGCCGCACGACGCCATCATCCTCTCGGCCAAGGTGAGCGACGTACGAGATCTCGTGACCGTGTACCGGATGATCGGGGCCGCGTGCGACTACCCGCTCCATCTCGGACTCACCGAGGCCGGGATGGCCACCCCCGGTATCGTCGCGACCGCGGCGGCGCTCGCGATCCTGCTCCACGAAGGCATCGGCGACACCATCCGCGCGAGCCTCACCCCCGAGCCGGGCGGCGACCGCACCGCGGAGGTGCGCGTGTGCCAGCAGGTGCTGCAGACGCTCGGCATCCGCCACTTCACGCCGCAGGTCACCTCCTGCCCCGGATGCGGCCGCACCACGAGCACGTTCTTCCAGGAGCTGGCCTCCGACGTCACCGCGCACATCACCAGCCGGATCGCCCACTGGCGGAAGGTTCATCCCGGCGTCGAGGAGCTGCGGGTCGCGGTGATGGGGTGCGTCGTGAACGGCCCCGGCGAGAGCAAGCACGCCGACATCGGGATCTCGCTGCCGGGGACCGGCGAGGATCCGCGCGCGCCGGTGTACGTGGACGGCGCCCTCCGCACCACCCTCAAGGGCGACACGATCGCGGGCGATTTCGCGAAGATGCTCGACGAATACGTCGAAGGGCGGTTCGGGAAGCCTTAGAATCACCGGCCTTGGGTTACCGGCCCGGAGACGCCCCCGATGAAACGCCTGCTCGCCTGCCTCCCGCTGCTGCTGGCCGCGTCCGGCACACCCGTTCACGCCCAGCCCGCGCCCACACATCCGAACCTCACGTACGCGACCGTCGGCGGGAAGGCGCTTCTGCTCGACCTCTACGTGCCGGCCGCGGGAGCTCCGCCGCGGCCGTGCGTCGTGTGGATCCACGGCGGCGGCTGGCAGAGCGGCACGCGCTTTCCGATTCCGCCTTCGGCGCAGCGACTGCTCGCGCTCGGCATCGCGGTGGCGAGCGTGGAGTACCGCCTCACGAGTCAGGCCGGCCAGTTTGGCGCCGAGCCGGTGACCTTTCCGGCACAGATCCACGACGTGAAGGGCGCGGTGCGCTGGCTGCGCGCGCACGCCGCCGACTACGGACTCGATCCCGCGCGATTCGGAAGCTGGGGCAGCTCGGCCGGCGCCCACCTCTCGGCGCTGCTCGGCACCTCCGGCGGCGTGGCGGCGCTCGAAGGGACCGTCGGCGGGAATCCCGGAGAGTCCTCGGTGGTGCAGGCCTTCGGCGACTACTTCGGGCCGACCGACATCCTCCACATCCAGGACATGGTGACGACGCCACCCGGGAGCACGATTCAGCACGACGCCTACACTTCTCCGGAGTCACGGCTCCTGGGCTGGGACGATCCCGGACAGGGCCTCGGCGACGTCAAGGCCAACCTCGCGAATCCCGCCCCTCCCTATCCCGCGCTGGTTCAGCTCGCGCTGCTCGCGGATCCGATCCAGCACGTGAGCCCGGACGATCCGCCGGCGTTCATCTCCCACGGCACCAATGACACCACGGTGCCGATCGGACAGAGCGTGGCGCTCGCGGACGCCTACACCACGGCGGGTCTCTCTCGGCGCTGGCGTCCCGTCACCGGCGCGGGCCACGGTTTTCTCGGCGCCGTCACCGACAGCCTGGCCGCCGACTTCTTCCAACGCGTACTGTTCGCGGACAGCCCCGTCGAAGTGAGCACGGAGTTCCCGACGCCGGCGTTCCGCGTGTGGCCGAACCCTTCGCGCGGCATGACGCGCATCGAAGCGTCGCGTACTAGGGACGCGGCCTCGCGGGCCGCAGTGTTCGACCTGCGCGGTCGGCTGGTGCGCGACCTCGGAGCGTCCGCTGCCGGCGGCTGGACCTGGGACGGACGCGACGCCGAGAAAAGCGAGAGCGGGCCGGGGATCTATTTCGTTCGCGTCGGCGACGGCTCGCAGCCGCCGTTGCGGATCGTCCGGATCCGCTGACCCTCCCCAGCACGAGCATGCTGCTAGGTGCGATTCATCCGTCCCGGGACGGATAGAAGTGAATGATTTGAATGAAGGGTCGAAAGAGTAACTTGCCGCGTATCGATGAAGACGGGTTGCCCCCTGACCGCGGTTGAGGTACGCGGCGGACCACGGGGTCGTCCTTGGGGGACGCCCCAATAAAGCGAGG
>Ga0137465_1000219_pt1 | contig 37473 bp, 48 predicted proteins | sample EasRivERMGT828_2_FD_104906 | JGI IMG/M metagenome (GOLD analysis project Ga0137465, IMG submission 104906) | Soil microbial communities from meander-bound floodplain in the East River, Colorado, USA - East River MetaG ERMGT828_2 | ecosystem: Environmental > Terrestrial > Soil > Floodplain ... | reverse complement strand
CCGGCGGCGGCCGTGCCGGCTGCGCTGGCTGCGGCGCTCGCGGCTGCGTTGGCGGCGGCGTCCACGGCTGCGTCCCCGGCTGCGTCCCAGGATGCGACCCAGGCTGCGTCCACGGCTGCGTCCCTGGCTGCGTCCACGGCTGCGTCCCTGGCTGCGTCCCAGGCTGCGGCCCTGGCTACACGCGCCTTATCCGCTGCTGCGTTGAGTACTGGCATGGCAGCGTCGGCCGCTTCATTGCCGTTGATCTCTGGCAACGCTTCAATGGCTTCGGCCTCTGCGTTGAGCTTGGCTAGGCGCAGCCACCGCGGCGTGAACGTGCGAATCAGCCAGTCGAGCGCCATCCATGAGCGGTGCTCCTCGATCACATCGTCTGCTCGCGTGTTGAGTAGCTGGAGCGCGTAGGGCTTGAGCCGTTGCCGCGGTTCATCGGCGAGTGAGTCATTCCAGGAGCGCCCGAAGGCTGCGAGCACCGGGGACACACACGGCGGATGGTCTGTGTGCTCCCGCCCGGCGAGGTAGGCGCAGAGTTCAAGTAGGCACATGCCGTCGTCGCGGGTTGAATGTGCTCCCCTCGTGAGCACGATGCCTTCCAAGTCGATCCCGGCCGTCATCGCGTCCTCCGTTGGTAGCTCCATTGATCCATCGCGGCGCCGGCCCGCATGAGCAGGCACGCGAACCACGAGACAATGCGGGCGCTCATCGCGACCCCCATGGCTCTTCTAGCCGGTCGTACAGGCGGTTCAAGTCGTCGCGATCGACGGGCATCGTTCCGGGCACGGCCGCGAGCGGCGGCGGGCGACGGCGGGCTATGCGCTGCTCCACCCAGCACCCCACACGCCACAGGCGGCGCAGTGTTGCGTTGGGGTTTCCGGTCAAGGGCACCGCGCCCCTGGACCGCCGGATAGCATCGGCGGCGCGTTCTGACCATGTCGCCCGGCGGTGGGTGGTTACGGTCATCACGCCACCGCCTGCTTCTCGCGGCGCATGCGGGCGTGCTCGCGACGGTGGCAGCCGGCGCAGAGCGTTAGAAGATTGGAGAGGTCGTTGTTGACCCGTGCGCGGCGGTGGTCGTCTATGCGCAGCCGACGCTCGCCGCTGCCGTCGATGTGGTGAACGTGGAGGGCCTTGCCGGTGAGGTCCGACGCGAAGCAGTGCTGGCAGGTGTAGCCGTCGCGCTCAATGGCGGCGGCGCGGTTGCCGTCATAGGCAACAAGGTCGCGATGATCACGGCTTATCGCGTTGACGCGCTCAGGGTTTCGCGCTCGATAGCCGGCCATGTAGCACTTCTGGCAGCGCCGAAGTGCGTCCCAACCGCAAGAGAAAGTCTTCCCTTCCGCTTGGCAGTCCGGGCAGATGCCCCTGATACTTCTTCGCCCCATGCCACCCTCCTGGTTCGGTAGTCCGAATCAGGCCAGCACGGGCAGTTATAATGGCTGTAAGTCTAGGCGGGACTTGGGTTTCGGCGAGTTGATATTATGTCAAGTTGAGCGCGCCGAAGATAACCCTATGTCGTTTCCGCCTATAGGCTTACTTCTTCGCCCTGGTTTGAGCCCAGGATGGGAAGAGAATCCTCGGGTCCCCCCCCAGGTTCTCCACGATCTTATTGAGGGTCTCATAGGTAGGGTTCGGGTCCCGGAGGAGCTGGTTCACCACGGCTACCGAAGTGTCCAGTTTCCAGGCAACGCCCTGCTGATTGAGCCCTGTTGCGCCCATGTAATCGCGGAGAAACTTGCTGACGGGGTGATCGCTGACTTCTGCCATTACCCCTGCCGTATCGGCCTCTTGAACCATGACGCTAGATTATTCGGCATTTTCGGCAGAGTCAATAGGGAATTTTCGTCCTGGCGGTACTTTCTTTATCCACGGCCAATCCGGTAAAATATACACCGGTCGTCCACACAACTTCGCTCCAACAAGGAACCTCCCATGCACGACTACCGGTCGCCACGCGCCCTTGGAGGGCTGGGAACCTGCTACCTGTACGAAAATGACCTGGCCTGGCTGAAGGAAGAGGCCGAGCGGTGCAGCCGGTGGATGAGCCGCCCAGGTCGGCCAGTCGCTTTCTATGCCTCGGACGTGATCCACGTCCTGATAGTGGCCAGGCGCCGGCAGGTGGGTCTGGGACTTCGGCCCCGGGGCGGGCTCGACCGAAAGGGCAGGAAGGCTCTAGGGCTGCCCCAGGCGAGGAACGGGAAGAATGGTCGGCACCCGAACCCGGGAGGGTTCCCGTGGTAGGCCCCTGGGGCCTCTGGCGCAACCGGCGGGCACTGAAGGCGAGATAACCGAAATTATGCAACAATCCCCACCATGAACCGACGCCTAGCCGCCGCCGCGCTCGCCCTGGCCTTACTGGCCTGCGGTGAGGACGAGAAGGACGATCCCTGGTGCGGGATCCATTGGCGCTCGAACGGGTACGCCGCGCCGGGAGACGTGCTCGAAGTCGTGAGGGCGGGGGCCTGGGTCGATACCTTCTTCGTCTACCCCTGCGACGCCCCGGACGGCGCCTACGTGGTGGAGCTCTACAGGCTCTCGGGCAGCGAACCTCGGGACGTGCGGCTGGTGAGTGATACGCCCTTCCCCTACACGCGGGGGCGGGTGCTCGTGGACCCCGCCGCATGCGGCTGCACGTCGACCAACGGGACGTTCGGCGGCGTGACGATCGTGCGGGACGACTAGACTAGGCTCATGGTCGCCCGCCCGCCCTTGGCCCGCACCTGAGCTGCCCGCCGGTAGCGGCCCTTCTGGAACTCCCAGGACCGCTGGCCGCGGAGCTTGCGGTGCATAAGGAGGCTCGCCGTCGATCCGGCGAAGGCGAAGGCTACCGGGTCGGCGACGAGGACCAGTAAGACCGGGCCTGCGCCGCTGTAGTCGAGCGTTGCCGGCGCGACCGCGACCGCGTAGGTGGTTCCGTCAGCCATGAGACGCCGCGCCAGGTGGAGACCCGCCGGGGCGGGCGCCAGGGCGAACGCGCTGGCCCCGGCGACCAGGGCTCGGGATAGCTTCAGCGCAGCGGTCCCGCCGCTAAGGCTGTACGCTCCTCCGCTGGCCGCCAGGATGCGCGACCGCGCGAGCGTGGCCAGGGACCCCGAGAAGACGTACGCCACCGAGTCCGCTGCGAGCCGCCGGTCGAGCTTCAAGGCGGCAGCCCCGCCGGCCAGCGAGTAACTCCCAGCCGCCGCCGCCAGGACCTTCCCGACCGCCATCGTCGCGGCGCCCCCCGCTAGGGCGTAGGAGCCGGCTGCGGCCGAGAGCGTCCGGGAGAGTAGGAGCCCAGCCGAGCTCCCGCTGAAGGAATAGGCGCCAGCGCTGCTGGTCAGTTGGCGGTCGAGCTTCAGCGCAGCCGTCGCTCCCGAGAGCGCATAGGCTCCGGCAACAGCCGAGAGCGTCTTCGAGATCGGAAACGTCGCTGCGCCGCCGTTCAGGCTGTAGGCGCCAGCGTCCGCCATGATGCGGCGGTCAAGTTTCAGCGTGGCGGATGCGCCGGCCGTCGAGTAGGACGCGGCGCTGGCGGCTAGTACGCGGTCGAGCTTGAGCGTCGCCACGGAGTCACCCAGCGAGTAGGCGCCAGCGTCGGCGGTGACGTGACGATCAAGCCTGAGCGTTGCAGCGGCGGCGCTTGCCGAGTACGCACCGGCATCGGCGGTGATCTTGCGATCGAGCGTGGGGGTGGCAGCGGCGCCGGCCAGCGAGTACGAGACGGCATCGGCCGTCAGGGTTCTGTCCGCTCCGCTCTTGGTAAGGGTCGCATCGCTGCCGCTGAAGGCGTAGCTAGCACTGCTGGCGGGGATCGCACGATTCAGGAGCAGTGTTGCCGTTGCACCGGCGAAGGCGTACGACGTAGCGGCGGCGGCGAGAGAGAATGACTCGCTGACCAAGAGTCCTGCGATCTGCGCGTAAGTGTTCAGCAGCGTTCCGCCGTCGCGAGTCAGGCGGAACGAGATCGCATCGTCCTTCACCACGTCGGCGGCCACGATTTGCAGCCCGCACTCGGTTTCGGAATTGCCGTTGGCTGCTATGTCATTACTCGTTCCACCGCTCGTTCCGTCCTCGGTCTGACCTGCTGCCGAGCTTTCGAATGTGCCGGTGCCCGATAGCCGTTGCGTGCAGTTGCTGCCGTTGGTCAGGGCGGTCGCCGCCACCGCCTTAACCACGCTCGAGGTCGTGGTGATGTTGTTCCAGGTGCCACCGTTTAGGGAATACTGGAACTCATTGTCAACGTTCGAGAGCCCGGTGGCGTCCGCCTGCACGCAAATACGTAGCAAGAAGGTTACGCCCACCGGGATGACGGCGGGCGTATCTTCGGCAGCGTGCCAGCCGTGGGTATTCTCGGCTAGCTCGTCAACGCCGAAGCGGTAATGGGATTGAGTAAGCGCCATCGGGTTATTACACGAGCGTCAGCATGTTGTCCGTGATGTCCACGGTGAAGGTCTCGCCGGCGAGACAGGAGACGGAGGATCCGTAATTCCACCAGCCGATCAATGCGTCGGCCGTGGAGTTCCAGAGCACCGCATACTGGAACGGACCGAAGCCCGCGCCGCTCCCGGTCCATGCCGGGTTGTTCGTGACGTTGAGCGTGTACGTGCCGGAACTCTGCGACGAGCTGCCAACCGTGAGCGTGATTGGCCCGGTGTACCCGTTGCCGGTCGAGATCTCCGCGAGGTCGGTTTTCACGAAGTCGGCTGACGCGCTGGGTGCAGCGTTCGTGAGGTAGACCTGGATCGTGTCGGATGCCAGGTTGTGCGCCTTCTCCGCCAGTTTCTCAACGAACGTATCAAACTTGTTAAACGAGGCCACTTCATGTCATTTCTCCGGTTGCCACGAAGTGTCTATTCCCGCGAAAAAGAGGGGCCGCGGCGCCCCCGGGGAGGTCATCCAGAGCCGAGCGGGTAGGGCGCTCGGGCGGGCCGGGTTCACCAGATCCCGGGGACCGCACGCCGCGGGTTCTGGCGAAGGCCGTCCCTAACCTCCGCCGCCGGGGCCGGGCTCCGCGGCAGCCGCCGCGAGCATGTTCGTACTGGTGTCGAGCATCCCCAGCAATTCCTGGATCTTGGCAGGGTCCTGCGTCGCGATCGCCTCTTCGAGGAGCTGCCGAAGTCCGCGCAGCAATACGACCACCGACGCCTGCACGTCGGCCGTTTCACGCACTTCCACTTCCAGTTCTGCGAGAGTCGCCATGTTCTCCACTCCTTGTCCTAGCAAGCGGTCGAGCTTGCGGTTGATGATTCGGAACCACTCTTCGTTGCGGTCAGGGCGTCGATGCATCGCCCCTCCTTTCACCGAGGCTCCGAATTATTCCGACTTGTCACCGGCTCGCAGGATCGCTCCGCGAATACCGACAGCGCCGACGATGCCTCCGATTGCTTGAATCAAACCGGAAATCATCGGCGGAATGACGACGCCAGCAGCTTCAACGATCTGCGGGACGAACAGTAGGACAGCGCCCCAAAAGGTGCGAGACTTGAACCACATTCTTTACTCTCCTTTGTTTTGCGGCCTTGGCCGCTAGTTTTTCGAGTACCGGAGATTGCGAACCTGGAACGTGCCGGGCCGATCAGCCTGGCCTGGCGAATGGTCCACGTTCCCCCATCCGAGCGAGTCCCCGAGCTTGGTCGAGATCCCCGCCGGCACGGTCGTTGAAGCCGTGCGCGTCTGGCCGCCAATCGTCATGGTCAAATCGCAGCGCCCGTTCGATGGGTCGTACCTGCAATCGACCTTGACCGGCGTCCACTTGTCCGCCACGAACACGTTGGGCATTTTGGTCGAGGACGAGAACCACGTCTCGATGTGCTGCCCGCCCTTCTGGTGGTAGACGAGCACTCGGAACCCATCGCGGAACCCGTTGCCGGTAGTCCCGGTGTTCGGGTCCGTTCCCACCGCGAAGCACCCAAAGTCGAAGCGGATGTGATCCTGGCTCGTCCCGCCACCAGAGCACGCGATCGGCCCCTCGCCGATCTTGAACAGGTGTTGCCCGCCAATCGCCACCGGGTTCAACCAGCCCTGATTGAACTTCATATCACAGGTCATCACGACGCGGTTGCTTCCAATCGTGGGTGGAGCTACGGCCCTGTTGACGCATCCCGAGAAGCGATTGCGCGCGGCCTCGGCGTTGCACTTCATGCCCATAACGTCCGACTCGGGCTCGGTGAAGTTTCGAGATTCGTCGGTGCACCACTCGTTCCAAATGCCAAGGCCGGCTTGGGACTGGTTCCCACCGCAATCGACGAACCCGGGCGGCGGCGGCTCCGGTTCCGGCTCCGGGTCGGGAGGCGGGGGATCTATGACCGGCTCCGTGAACGTGTCCTCGAAGCACTGACTGATCGCGTCGAGTTGCTCCTGCGTAAAATCCTGGGACGCCTCAAGGCATTGCTGGAATTCGCTCATCGTGCCGAGCGTTACGTCCTTGAAGTCGGCGCGGGCGACCAGCGGCACCAAGAGCATGAACACTCCCAACAAGAACCATGCACGCTTCATCGTCCTGTCCTCCTTTTTGCGTCTCGAATGTCAGACACGTCGTTGGCGATCGAGTTGACTTTCGCGTCAATCGACCCGCGCCATAGCGCGCTCTCCAGGTTGTAGGCGCGGATCTCCCGCATGTCAGACTCGCGAATCTGCTGGATGTTTCTGAGTTCACTGAAGATGAACCCGAACACCATGAACACGAGCGCCTGGACGATCGAGAGCAACACGCCCATCCAGCCAGGGGTTGCGGCCTTGTCCCCGTTCACTCATGGGCCTCCTGCTTGAGTTGTTCCACCTCGGATGCCAGCGAGTCGAGGTTCGCGCTGATCGCGGTACGCTCTTGCTTGCCTATCCACATCTGGGCGCGCAGCGAGTCCACTGAAAGCCTGATCCCGCTAATCGTCTGGATAGCTGGATAGCCCGCCGCCGTATACCGCTCCATGTCGTGCTTGTGGATCCAGAGCAGCGCCACGGTAACGATGCTTGAGGCCGCCGCAATAGTTGCCGCCGCCTTTATGTAGCCGTTCATGGCCAGGAATCCACTCCCTTCGCGAGAGCCTTCCCTGCGAGTGACGCTCCCCCGCCGAGCAACCACTTGAGCTCGTCGGCGTTGGTAAGGAACGCAACCTCCACGAGCGCCGCCCATGGCTTCGTTTGCCGGCACCACGCGAGCCCGCCCTGATGCTGCGAACTGGCATCCACCTTCACCCCGCGCGGCGCACGCCCAATCTTCACGAGCGATGCGTGCAGCTCCGCCGCGAATCGCCGTGCCTCGAGCGAGAAGAAGTACACTTCGCACCCCGCGGCGGCCGGCGGCCCCGAGTTCAAATGCACCTCCACCGCCACGTCCCCGGGGCGGGACCAGCGGTTGACGTAGGCAATCCTCGTCTTGAGGTCCCCGCGCGGGACCACGTGCGGCTCAACAAGCACCATCGCGTGCGCCATCTCGCGCGCGATCTCCTCGGCTATCGCGTGCTCCTCCCCCGGTCCCGGTGGATCTGCGCCGGGGTCGTACTGTCCCCCCGCCTTGGGTCCATGCCCGGCCGAGACGAAGCACCTCATGGTGCAATCCGCTGCGCGTGCGCCCGCGCGTAAGCCGCTTCCTCGAGCCCGGCAAGCTGGGAGGTGAAGGCGATCCACTTCCCCGAGCCCTTCCATGCCGTCAGCGCCCAATCGACGCTCCACGCAATGTCCGCGAGCGGGGCGAGTACCGCGTGATTCGATTCATGCCACCGCGTCAGTTCGCCGGCCAGGTCGTACCAGTGCGGCCATTCCAAGTGCATCGGCCCCGGGGCGAGGCGGTCTCCGTTCACGAGCACCGGCTGCGGCGATACCACCGTGCGGAGCATGTCGACGAAGTACGTGATATTCGCCTTGTAACGAAACCACTTCGTCTGCGGGAAGTCGGAATACCTGGCCGCTAAGTCGCCCGACGGCGTGCGCGCCGCCATCATCCAGTCCCGCGGCTCCATCCAGAACTGATCGAGAAAGACGCCGTTGCCGTCGGCGAGCTCGGCCACTTTCTTCGCGAGCCCGCGCACCCGGTGGGGCGAGAACATCCCCCAATCCCACAGCTTCCGCCCGCCTACCTCCCATGCACTCGGGAGGTAGGCGAAGCGGCCGCCGACTTGGAGAGGCACCACCGTCGAGTTGACGTAGTCGAACCAGGGATCGGACCATCCTTGCGCCGGCATCGAGAGCACGTTGAAGTAGCGGAGGCACCGCTTTCCCGCCGTGGCAAGCGACCGCACCTCGTTCTCGTAGTCACCGAAGTGACCGTAAACAAAGCCGTCGTAGGTCTCGGGCGGGGGCGGAGCCTCCATGTGCACCTTCTCGAAGTGGCGAAGGATGAGGTCCATGATTCGCTACTCGAAGTCGTGCCCGGGGGCGACGTTGTGTTTCGAGGCGTTGGTCGCGATGTCCTCGATCGTGTCAGCACCGTAAGCACGCGCTGCCGTGCTGCACACCCTGCACCGGGTTTCGGTGGCAACGGATGCCCCGTCGTGCGGGCAGTCCATCGTGGTATCGGTAGGACCCGGCGCCTGCCAGCTATTGCAGAGAGAACAGACCTTGGCCATGTTTTCATCTCCGTGTTTACAAGGGAGCGTCTGCCCCTTGAATGGGTTGATGGTTTCCCCTCCACCGCTAGGCGAGGGCGTAGTAAATGATTGATGGGTCGGTGCCGGAGGCGAGATCGGCATAGATGCCGGTCTGGCACTCGATCGGCCCGGGTATGTCTTTGTCAAAAGTTACCCCCGTCCACTCGTCGATGATCGTGCCGCTGCCCGCGGTGTTGTCGTAGATCGTGACCGCGTTAGTTCCGCTGATCTTCTTGTGCCCCAAGTACCAGCACGGTCCACGCGCGATGAGCGTGTCCGCCGTGATGCGTTTCGGCTGCACCGCCGCTGGCCAGTTCTCGAAGGAGCGCACCACCGATACCTCGGAGAGGAACAGCAGATTATCGTTCGTTGCAGAATCGTTCGTGTTCTCGATCCAGACGTAGCAAAGCGAGCCGAAGCCCACGGGGTCCTGCTGGTCGATCTGACTCCACTCCCATACAAACTGCTTGTTGGCCAGGAACTGGACCCGCGACTTCGTCATGCGGATCTGTAAGTTCATCCACGTGAGCGCGTCAATTCGTGGGCTCGTGATGTTTCGCTCGTACTGGCCTCCACCACCCACAATGGCAAGGTTTTTCCAATCGGTATCTTGTAAGTACCAATGGTAAGCATTGGATCCGCTGATCTCGATGCCAATGTAGAGGTTGTTGCCGGCAATCGGCGCCGTGGCGCGCTTAGCAACGCACGAGAAAAGGATTTCGGAGCCCGAATAGAGCGCGAACTTGGGCAGCGACTTGATGCGCGCCGTGCCGGCGCCCGCTCCCGTCGAGAGCAAGCACTGGCCGTCACCCACGACGACCGATGCCGTACCGGTAGCCGCTTTATCCCATCGCGCAATTTCATCGAGCGTGGAACCATGAAACGAATCACCGAACAGGATCTGCTGCGGCGCAGACGGCGAGGCGCCGCTCGACGTTACTCGCGCCGGCTCAGCGGTTGCCGGGTCACGCGCAAAATCTCCTAAACTTGGCACTTCCTCCATCCAGCCCGGTTGCCACTAGGCTGTTCATGCAATCTCCGAAAGTCGGATGCTGGTAACGCTGTTTCCCATCTCGTCGTATTGGACGTCGAGATCAGGGCCGAGCGTGCCGAAGACGGGGTAGCCGTAGGACGAGATCGAGGAGACCCACTGCCAGGGCGGGACGATCACCGTCGGCAGGTCCAGGCGCTTCTTCAGGTGCTGGTTCTGGACGCCATCGAATCGCGGCTGCTCGCGGTTCGCCCAATAGCGCTCGAAGTTCTCGCGTTGGTCCTCGGACTTCCATACGGTCGGGATCACCCACGAGCGCAAGGACGGGTAGCGCGTCTCGATCTGCACGGCTCCAAAGGCGCGCCCGCTCCGTACGGTGGAGTTCTGGATCTGCTTCCGCGTCGGGGCGAGGAGCATCCAGCCGTCGGTAGACATGTCCACCGGGAACGAGAAATACCGGCCCAGGAGGATGTTGCCGATCGAGAGCGATCCGAGACTTGAAGCACCAGCCGCCGAGAATCGCACCGTCATAAGCGAGGCGTTGACCGAGTTGAAGCGGAAGAACAGATTGGCCCCGTACTTGGCGATGTCTATTTCGTTCGTGCCAAAGGCTGACCCGATCGCCGTACCAGGGCTCCCGCTTCCCTGCCCGTAATTAGCGGAGCCCGATCCGTGGAATAGCTCAACAATTACCTCGCGCTCGGTGTCGATCGCGCCGGTGCTTCCTGGCTTGCTCATGTTCGAATGCACGTTGACGATCCCCATACAGTCGACCGTGAGCGTGCGCGGGAACTGAAAACGGATGATCTTCGTGGAGGCGCCCCCGCGCGGGTCCGCGGCCGTCGCGAACCTGCCCGGGCGGGATGGAATCAGGTTCATCGTGTTTTCAAGCTCGTAGCCCTGCCCGAAGTTCGGCGACGAGACCGCGGCGTCTACCGACGAATCGAGCGGGTGTAGGTAGTTCTGATAGATGACCTGGAGTTCGTCCTGCCATGCGCCCATTAAACGAAGGCCCTCCCGTTCCAGATCGCCTGCACGAGCACCGCGGAGCCATCCCCGCCAGCCGATGGTTTGAAGGCGACGCGCTCGACCAGGAAGGTGCGGTTGTTCCAGCTCGAAGCCGAGCTAGCCTCGGTCAGGAGCAAGTGCGCCATTGGGAAGCGCGCGCCCTCGAGGAATGCGTCTGAGTCGTTGTTGAGCTGGAACACGTCGCCCGGGAGCAAGTCGGCAACCTGCATCTTGCACGTGAGAAAGAGGCGGAGCCGCCGGCAGCAACGCCATTCCAAGATAGAGTTCCGAAGCGCGATTGCTTCCTGCGCGCGATAAATAAACGGCGAGGCGAGTTCGGTCTCCTTGGTGTTATAGGCGCCGTGGGACTGGACGGCCATGCGGTAGAAGAGCCCGTTCGGAGGTGTTCCCGTGGGATCGGCGGCGCCCGATGAATTGCCGGCCAGCGACACGTTGACGGGCCAACCGTGGTCCTGAACGTCGTGCGCAAACCAGAGATTTCGCGTGAGCGTTCCAGTCGAGGACGACTGCCCATACTGGATTTTGATATTGTTGACTACATGGCGCAGCGGGGTGAAGCGCTGCACCATGTCCACCACGTCATTACGAAGCGAGAGCGGGCGGCGATAGGTCACGGAGCCACCTGCGCGCGGGAAGATGCATCCGATCGTGCCTCGCGGCTCGACGTCCGAAGGGAATCGAGTCGGGATGCGGAACGTATGCAGGCCCGGAATTGACTGCTCGATCGCGCGGACCAGGGTCTTAACCGTCGTCTTCTGACCGATGGAGAGCGCGATCCTGAACTTCTCCGCAGCACCCGCGCCCTCGCTCACGAGCGCATCGAGCGACGCTATCGCCTTGTCGAAGTCGCGCGCATCCCCGCCCGAGATCGGAGTCTGATAGGCGAGCTCGGCGAGCGCGATTGGCTTGGGTGCCGCTCCCAGGTTGTCTAGACTCCCGCCGCCATACGTCCAGATGAGATGCCGAATCACCTCTGCCGGGTTGCAGATGATGTTCGGAATCGCGGCGGGAACACCCGTCCAAGGAATGGAGCCGGGGAAGCCGTTTGCGGAGTCCGCCACCTGGCCCATGCCGATATAGAAGCCCGCCTTGTTAGGGTTCTGAACTTGCGAAAGCATGCGATCAACACCCTGGTTCACACGAAGCGGGCCACGGCCTCCCCAGGGTCTAATGCGGTTCTCAGAAAAGAAGCGCGTCGGGTTGTAGTCGACGAGCCAGCCGATCTGGATAATTTCGATAACGTTGCCGGTGCCGAGATGAGTCCAGGCCACCGTGTAACGCATTCCGCGGCCGAGTGGCGGCGTGGGCGTTCCGGAGCGCTGGACAAACTCCCACCGCTCGGCATGCACGGCCGACCCAAGAATCGCCGCTGTGGGATCAAACAACGTCGTGATGATTCGACCGGCCGGAGAGTTCGCTGCCGTTACGGCAATGGTCCCGCTTGTCTCCTGACCATTTGATGCACGATCGACATCGAGCCGCCAGTTGATCGTGGCGCTACCCGAGACGCGCCGCCAGACAACAAAAGGACGGATGAGGCCAATCGCACCCAGGTTCGGCTCAACGCCCATTTCCCAGGTGAGCTTGCGCACAGTGAGCCCGCCGAGCACTACGTCATCGCGGAGCCAGCTCATCGCGTCGCCGTCGATCGTCTTTGCCGCTTCCTTCTGATGCTCGGCGGAGAAGTTTGGGAGCGTCGTCACCCCACTAATGGGGAGCGGAGTCACGCCGTCGGCCATCTTGACTGGGAAGATCACGGTCGCCGCGCGGAAGTTCTCGCGCAACCTCACGCGCCCGATCCGCTTGAGATCGTGGAAGCCGGTCGAGGCAAACTCGGTCGAGGAGGTAATGAGCTCCTGGTCAACATGGCTCCCGAAGGCACTCTGCTCGTGCGTCACGAGCCCGACGCGCCCCTGCCCGCCAAGGCACATCGCCTGCCATACACCGTTCGCCGTATGCGGGCGCACGTTGAATCCGGGATCGTTGGTCGCCCCGAACGAGTGCCACGAGTGTTTGGTCGTGGTGGAGACGCCGTCCGGCTCGTGCTTCACTTCGTAGAGCTCGGCGCCGTTCATGCACGCGGGGAAGAATGGCCGATTCTTGTGCAACGGGCCGAAAGTGGCGGCGACATCTTCCATGCCGATGACTGACCACAGGCCGAAGACTCCGTAGGCGAGCGGGAGCGGAAGGCCCTGCGTTTCCTTCGGCGGGAGCTTGAAGTTCTTTTCGGTGATCGCGTAGGGCGGGCACGGCCGGTCCCAGCGCAGGTCTTCCGAGAATCGCATCACGACTTCGCGCCCGTCCTCGATCACGTCGAAGTCGTAGAAGATTCCGCGGAACAGATAGTGCCGCATCGACTCGACCTCGAAAGCCCCAGCGGGCGCCGGCACGGTCAGGAATAGATTCGCGAATGGCGTGAAGTTGTAGGCAAACGTTGCGTCGCAGTCGATCAGGTAGTCCGATAGCCGCGCGTTCTTAACGCCCGTCGTGGGTGAGCCTGGCGGATTGGATGCGGCCGGGAACGGTGTCCAGATCGGCAGCTTGACGTTGAGCGCCCGCACCGTGAGGCTAGATACCTCGTCGCTTGGATTACCGCGCTCGAAGCCGCAGGCCGTCTCCGAGAACTCCAAGATGCAGGGCACCGCCGGTAGCATGTTGATCCCGCCCTGCACGATCAAATCGGAAGGCGCCTGCGTCTCCTGGTGCGAGGTGAGGTACAGATCATTGAACATGCGGATACGGAGCACCGTCCGCGTGTCGATGATGCCCTTGTCGTAGAGGAGCGACTGCGTGGTGGAGAACATCAGTCCCCCAACCCCACGAACTCGGCGAGGTACTTGCGCGCGTCCCGACCCTTCTCGGACGAGAACAGGTCCACCACGCCCTTGGCATCGAGCGCCGTAATGGCGAGGTCGATCTTGTTGCCCTGGCGCTGGGTGAACTGGTCCCGGCGCCGGATCTCCTCCGCGGCCTGAGTGCGCTGCGCTTGGCTCGTCGGGGCGGGCTCGGTCCTGGCTGCGGCGCTGATCTGCCGGATGAGATCGGCCGCCTTGAGTGGCTGCTCCTCCCGGGCAAGGGAGGCGATCGCAGCAGCGCGCCGCGATGGCTCCTCCGGGGTGGGACGGCCAATGGCAGCCGCACGCCGTAGCGGCTCCTCTGGGGCGCGTCCCGGGGCGACGGTTGCGAACTCACGCTCGCGCTCCGGGGCGGGGATGGTGGCGGCCCCGCGGAGGGTTGCCACCGAGGGCGCTAGTTCTGGCTCGCGCCCCGGGCGGAGAGGCGGCAAGGACCCCGGCACTTCGGCCGATTGCCTGAAGGCGCCGGAGAGCTCGTGGGCGCGGACGAGCAGCGGGCCGCCTTCCTGCACCTGGCGACCGAACTCCTGGCGCCTTCGTGCTTGGCGCTCATCCTCGCGCCTATCGCCGCCGATAAGGCCAAAGAGCGAGCCGATAGTGCTGATGATCGGGAGCACTGACGAAACCGTCTTGATGATCGGAGCGATGGTGCCGAAGAAGCCGCCAGCCGCCTGGGCGGCCGTTTGCGGCCCCTGCAACGGCACGCCCGCGAGGCGCCCGATCGGTGCCGCCTCATCACGGAGGAACCCGGCGGCGCGGAATGGTGCCGCCACGGCTCGGACCACCGGGGCCGCGAGAGCCTCGACACCTCTCCCGATCGGACGAGCGACCCGCTCAACCGCACTTGCGACCGGCTCGGCGATCGCTCGGAATGGTGCCGCGATTGCGCGCACGGCCGGGGCAAAGGCACGGGTAACGGGCTCCACCACCGGGCGGAGCGCTCGGACCACCGGGGCGGCCACGGCCTGCGCTACCTGGCCCACGGGGCGGAGAGCGGCCCGGATCGGCACCGTGAGCGCCTCGACGAAGCCACGAGAGGGGGCGCCCGCCGCTGGCCCAGCCGTAGCCGTAGCAGTCGGGAGAGCCACGCGGGCGGGCGCACGCTGGGCAGTCTCAAGAAACTCTCGGCCGGAGAGCACGCGGAGACGCCCCGCGGACTCTTGGGCGCGGACCTGCGCCCCGAGTTCGGTGATCGGTGCCGGGCGCGGCGCGCCGAGGCGCTGGATCGTGCGCGGGACCTCCGACAATTCCCTGGACACCGGGCGGAGCTGGCTGGCGATCTCGCGCGCTGCCACCTCCGGCCTAGCCGGCGGGGTAGCGAGCTCCCGTACCGATGCGGCCCGGGGCGAGGCGGGAGGTGTCGCCGGTCCCGGCGGTTCCCGGAGAAGCCGCGGCCTCTCCACCGACTCCGGCGGTTCGCGGAGAAGCCTGGGGCGCTCCACCTGGGCTGGCGCCGCCGGGGGCTTGGGCAGCTCCCGCACCTGGGGTGCCTGGGCCGCCGGGCGCAGTCGCTCGAGCGTGGGCGGGACCGGCTCGGCCGGGCGTGCAACGGGCCGCGCCACCGGGCGCTCCACGACTGGCGGCGCCTCGCGCGGGGCGGGAGGCTCGCGGAGGAGTGCCAGGCGAATCCGCTCCGGCTCCACCGTGACGCGCCGGGCCGGCGGTAGCTGGACCTCCGGCGCCTCTAGCTGCACCTTCTGGGGCTTAAGGCGGAGATCCGGCAGCTCCGGCAGGGCCGGCCGCTCCGGCAACGCCTGCTCCTCAAGCGGCGCGCGGAGCCGTTCGACTACCGGCTCAAGCTCGCGGCCAAGCTGCTCAGATCGTGCCGTCGCAGCCTGCTCCGCTCTCTCTGCCGGGCCGAACGACTCACGCACGCGCCCCGTCTCACGCTCGCGGCCCGCGGCCGCGGCTCGGAGTTCTTGCAAGGGGCCAACTGCTGGGCCAGCGGGGCGCTGGACAACCGCGGGTGTACCGGTGCGTGCCTCGGGTTGGGCCGCGGGTCGTAGCGCCTCCGCCAGCTTTCTCGTCTCGGCCTCGGGGCGGGGCACCGCCGCGGCGCCCTCCGCCTCCGTTCGAATCTCCTCCCCCAGAGCGCGCACAGAGCGCGTGGTGAGAGCTACCGGGGCTTGCGCGGTAGGCGTCGGCGGTAGTGGTGCCACCCGCTCCGCCAATCGCTGCGCCTGGGGTGCCTGGTCGAACTCAGCGGCGCTCGGCTCAACCGCCGCGGCAAGCTGGGCGATCGACTGCCGGGAGATGTCGAGCGGCTGGTCAATCCCCCGGAGTTCTTCCGCGGTCGGCTGATCCTCCCGGAATCCGGCGCCGGCCACATTCTGCCCCGCTTCGACGAGCGGCAGGACCGAGTCCCCAACCTCTCGCCCGATCGCCCGAGCGAGGTCCACGGTCTCCACGATCTCCCCGGTGACGTCGCCACCACCCGCGCCAGGCCGCGCCCGGGAGAGGTCTTGCACGAGCTTGAGCAAGGACGTAACGAGCGAGCCCAGACCAACGATCAGGTCGTCAATTCGGCTCTTGGTCGCACCGGCAATCGTCCCAAGATCCGAGATCACGTCTCGGAGCTTCGTCAGCGCCCCGGCCTGCTCCTCGACCTCTTGGGGGCGCAGGGCAGCGGCCGACTTCCGCCTGGCTTCCTCCCGCTCGCGATCGGTCTGGATCTCGCCAATCTGCGTGCTCGTAACCTCGCCCTGGCGGTCGCGGGTGAGGTGCGTGTCAGTCGGGAGGTTCTGCGGCGGTAGCTGCCGGTCGATCGGTGCGCGCGGGACCTCGGGCGGGAGTGGTGGTGTCGTGGTCTCCGGGCCGTGTAGGCGGAGCTTGGCTATCCGGTCTACCCGAAGCCGCTCCTCCTCGGCCTGAAGCTGAATAATCCGCTCCGCGATCGCGGCCTCACGCGGGCTCTTGGCGCTCTTGGCCTTCTCGATCCCGAGCTGCTTTTCCTTCTCGGCGAGGATCTCAGCCTCGACCTTGCTCCGGAACTTATCGACCTGGTTGTCAAGGCCAAGGGACGCGGCCGTTGCCGCCTGCCTACGCTCGTCCGGCGGCAGTCCCTGGGCAAACTTCTGCGTCCGCCGCTGCGTCTCCTGACGCACGTCAGCCTGCGCCTCCGGCGGGAGCGCCTCGATCCGCTGCCGACGCTGGCGTTGCGCGTCCGCCTGGCGGTTCTCCCGGAACTCGCTATCGAGGTCGCCGAAGAGGTCCCGTACCCCGAGCCCTTGCTTCTGGATCCGCTCGAGGACCGCGACCAGGTCCTCGGCGTCCTCCATCCCCTCGATCTTGACGGCCAGCGATTGCGGTAGACTCGCGAGCAGGCTCTTGAGCTTCTCGACCTGCTCCTCGCCGATCACCTCAACCTGAGTCTCGATCTTCTGACCGGCCGCGGTTTCAAGCTGCTGCCGTGGCGCACTCGCGTTCCGCGCCTCGTTCAGTTGCTTCAAGAAGTTGGCCGTCTTGACGGTCAGCCCCTCGATACCCTCAGCGAGCGCCGCGAATGCCGGCGCCGCATGCAGCACCATCGCCGTAATCGCGAGCTGAGTCCGCCCGATCGAATCCCCGAACCGATCCGCTGCCGCCGCGTCCTCATCCGAAACTACGCCGAGCTTCGCGAGCTCCGCGATCGTGGCCTCGATCTCCTTCCGCCCACCGCGGAGGAGCGAGAATAGATTCGCGTTGCGGACGTGGAGCAGGTCAACGGCGATGCTGGTCCGCTGGGCGGTGTCATCGACCTGCGAGAGCCCATCCGAGATGCGGAGGAGCACCTCGTCGATCGACACGCCGCGGAGCGCCTCGACGTCGATCTTGAGTTCGCGGAAGCGCTGCGCAGCCTGGCCTCCGGGGTCGCGGAGCGCATCGCCCACCGACTGCGATACTCCACGCATCGCCTGCTGAATATCGGTCGCATCGGCCCCGAACTGCTTCGCCGTCTGGTTCCACAGGATCAGCTTTGAGGTCGAGAGATCGAACGCGCGCGCCATCTCGAAGGCGCGATCGGCTTCACCGAATGCCGCGAAGAGCTGGCGGATAGAGACGAAGCCGGCAGCCGCCGTGACGAGCCCGGTAATCGCGCTACCAAGGGCAGTAACCGCGGGCACGGCCTGGCCGATACCGCGCGCCTGCGCCCCCGCCTTCGCGATCTCCTGCTCTAGCTTCGTCGCGGCACGCGCGGACTTCTCCGCCTCACGCTCGAAGCTCGACGCCCCGCGAGCGGCCGTGTTCAGCGACTGCGCGAGCTGCTCAACACCGCGCCCGGCGGCACTCGACTCGCGCCCCAGGTTCGCCGCGGCGCGCCCCGTCGCACTGATTAACTGGTCCGCTCGCCCGGTGCGTAGCGCTTCGTCCATGCGCGCAATCGACGCGCGCATCCGATCGAAGGACGCCTCGCCCTCGGACGAGTTGACCCTTACTTCGATGTCGAGCAGTTCCGCCACTATCGCTCCATGATGTCGTTCAAGAGCAACTCGACCACGAGCGCGCGCGTCGAGTAGCTACCCTCGGGCGCCGTGATCATCCGCGCGTGGAGATCACCCAACACTTCCTCCCGGGCGATCTGCGCGAGCTCAAGCTCGGCAAGGGCCTCGCCTGCCTCCATGTCAAGAATCTCAGTGAGCCGCCGCCCCGTCGCTCGTGAGAGCGAGAGCAGGCGCCTCGCTGTTGCCGGGCGTATCCTCCCGGCGCGCACGAAAGGAGAGCGACCGTGTCTCGTAGACGAAGAAGGTCACTTCGTGCGCAATGTCCATGCACCGGTGCGGGCCGATGTCCCGGAAGTCGATCGGGGGCGGGAGCACCCGCGACCCGTCATCCCGAATGAACACGTGCAGATCGTCGCCCTCCTTGAGTGCTACGAGCGCGTCGACGAGCAATTCATCCTGCACGTACTTGGAGATGCGCCGGGACTTCTCCGCCGTGAACTTCTTCACGTGCGGTCCCTTGTCGATCTTCTGCCCCTCGCGCTCCATCTGCGCGCGAATGATCTTCTCCTCGTTCGAGATCTTGGCTTCTGCCTCGTCCGCTTCGTAGCGGTCGAAGAGCAGGTCTTCGTAGAGCACCCAGACGGCGAAATCCGGGCGGCGTATTACCGCCCGGAGATCGCCTCCCAGGTCCACTTCCTTGGTCCGAAACATGGTGATTCCTCCAGGTTCAGTGACTAACCGCCTGCACCCGTGACGTGATCTCCGTACTTGGGGCCATCCGCCGAGGAAGGTGGTAATTCAATCAGGCTCTTGATGGTCACCTTCAGCGGGTACGCTGCCGGCCAGTTGCCATTCGGCCCAGCGCCATGCGCTGTAAAGTTGTACCGACGCCGCTGCGGCCCGGTCCCCGTCGTGCCACGCTCGGGCTGCGTGATATACGCCGAAGACACTTGAATGACCATGTCTTCCTGGATCTGCGCCGGGTTCTCGAAGGACCACGCCATCGCTATCTCAGCGCTCGGATCGGACGCGGCCAGGCCGAATGCAGCCTCGATCTGGTCAGTCGACGCGTCTTGCTCGACCACCCACGAGCCCGTTACCTCACGCACCTGGCCGCGCGCCGGGTTCGACTGCCGGTTGATGTTCGAGATCACGCCGAGTTGCTCGGGGAAGTTGTTGAGTTCGAGAGTCCATTCCTCAAGCCGAGGGAAGACTTCCGTCCCGGGCGTGGTGCCTAACCGCGATTGGAAGCTGAAGTTGTTGCCGCTCGCGCCGACGACGTGCGAAGCCTGGACAAGCGATTCATGCGGCGCAAAGCCGGTGCCGGTATCGGGCGGAAGGGCCGCAGGCGACGTCGCTGTCGTGTTGTACCGAGCTTCCTGCGCAACGATGTCCATCTCGCAGATGATGAACGGCTGTCCGACGCTCTGCGTGAGCCGCATCCTCCCGATCTTGGCGCCAATCAGTTCTGTTTGCTTGAAGGTAGTCCCCGCATCATTAATTGGCCGCTGATGCAGGAAGGAGAGCGAGTTGTATCGGCCAGGCAGAGACGGGGTGCCAGGGCCGCCATCTGCCGCATGCGTGTACTGTGGGGGCGATCCAGACGGCCCTGTCGTGCCCATTTGCCCGAGCGCGTGCCCGAGCATGACCGCATGGACGCCCGAGTAACGGAGCGCAAAGCGGAGCGTCCCTGTAACGCCCTGCGGCCCAGGCGTGAAGTCCGGGTTGTCGAAGATCACGCCGCCCTTGTTTTCCTGGTAGCGGATTGGCGTCTTGGTCGGACGCGGCTGGAACTCCTCTTGGTAGAGCTTGAGCCCAGCGACCGCCGAAAACACCGCGAAGGTGCCGGGCACGGCCTCCTTGCGGAAATACAGCCGCGAATACTGTCCTGAAGGCGAACCCACTGCATGTCACTTTCCCGGTTGCCACGCAGTTTTCCCCTTTATCCTGTAGAAACTTCGCTCGGCCCCATCTCGTTAAGGGTGAGGCTCACCTCGAAGTAGAGCAGCCCCTTGTGGCGCGCCCACTCCATTCCTAGTTCTGCTTCACCGGCGTTGAACTTGTACGCCACGACCGCCTGCCCGTCGTCCTGTAGCCCGCCGTAGGCGCCATCCGCCGAGTACGCCGCGTTGATCGCGCGCCGGAGATCGTGGAACACGAACGCCGAGTCGGTGTCGTGCGTCTCCTCCGGTCCGAGCACGTTCTCATCGTAGGCAGCGCACGTAATGGAGAGCGTCGTGGTCAAGCTCCCGCGCGGGGCGCCGCCGATGATTTGATCGACGCACTCGATCCGCGTCTGCGCCACGCCGAGATATGGGAGTAGCCCCTTCTCCTTCGCGTCCTCCCAGGTCCGCAAGCCGCGCTCGATGTGTGCAAAGTCCGTGAAGTAGCCGTTGGCCGTCGAGATTTTCGAGAAGGCGCGCAGCAGCCACAGGTGGGCGCGCTCGATCTGCTTCCCAAGATCCACTTCCCAAAGCGCGGTCCCGATCGCGAGCGCCAAGTCGCCATTCATCTGCACGTAGAGCACGGCGCCTGCGAGTGAGGGCGCCTGCGGTCCAGCCGTCAGCACGAGCTTCAGCCGCCCGCCCGTCGCAGCCACCGAGCCCGCGCCCGAGTTGCTGGCGTTGTTGGCGACGGCGTCCGCCTGCATGGCGTACACCTTCACCGAGAGCGGGGCGGCAGCGTTCGCGCGCTCGAGGCGCACGTACCACTTCCGCGTGCGCTCGTGCAGGTACTGTGCAATCAGCGGCGTATAGAGCGTGACGCCTGAGAGCTTCGCCCATTTCGCCATCCTAGTAGTGCCCGCCCTGGATCATCGCCGCATCCACGTAAGCTGACTCGCGGTTGATGACGGCGGAAACGGTGCTGTCGTTCGTGAATGAGATCCAACCGCCGTTCGCCTTCCAGAGTGCGAAGGCTTCCGGGAACCCGGTCGCCCCGTTGGCCGCGCCGAAGGCAACGAGGCTAAGCACGTTCCGCGAGTCCGAGAGCCAGTTCACCTGGGCGGCCGCCCAGCGCGGGCCGTCACCGCCGGCCGTGACGTGATCCGCGTAGCTATTCCATGCGTTTTCTACAAGCCACGGCTTCGGGACGGTGGTCGAATTGACCGTCTTGCGATCTCCGTTTGCCAGCACGATAGCCGCTGGATTAAGCACCGCCATCCGGGCCTGTAACTCGAAGATGAAGTTTTGGATCGCTGTCGTATGATCTGTCCATGTCGAGCTCGGCGTGCCGTAGTTCGTGGACCCACTGGCAAAGCTGAGCGGGTTGAGTCCCGGCTGACTCTCCTTCGTGTCCCCGTGCCCGGATGCGTTATTCGTCGCATACATCCACGACTCATGCGCAAGCCACGCCTGATCGAGGAAGATCCCAGCGCATGGAATCGTGGTCCCGCCTGGGGCGCCCGCGAGATCCACCATCTTTTGCGCCAGCGACTGCATGAGCGAGCCGGTGACGTCCTTCCATGGGATTAGCTCGCGGCGCTCGGCGCCCGAGAGATAGAACGCGAAGAGTCCGACGTCACCCGAAACCCGCAAGCGCTTGAAACTCGTCGAGCCGTTGAACTGCACATTGTCCCGCACCCAGTTAAAGTATGTCGCCTCGTCGGGCGGTGACGCGCCCCCGAAGTTCGTCAACGAGAACTGGTAGTCAATCGAGGAGTAATAGCGGAAGTATTTCTTGCCAGACGCGACCATTTTCGCAACCTCGGCGATATAAGGCGCGCGGTCGTACTGGATGTTGACGATAAAGCCATCGAATGGCGGCAGCGACCGCCAGGAAAAAACCTCTTTCTCCGACTCGAAGTGCCGCAGGATGAAGTGGGTTCTGCTACGCGAGCGCGCCATCTATGCTCTCCCCTGCGCTACGGCGTGAGTCATGGCTCGCACGCGTTCCCTGAACCGCGGCAGTTGATTCGCGCGCGTAACACCCCAGACCGGACGAGCCGGAATCCTCACCGACTCCTTCAGCACAAAGAGCGGGGTCAGGCGGCCGACGCGGCCACCAGCACGCACCCCGAAGAGGAGGTTCCCCGCGCGCGAGCGGAAGAAGAACCCGCCCGCGAAGTCGCGCGGTCCTTTACTGACTCCACCCGCTGCACCGCTCCGCGCGGCGCCGAGCGGGATCGCGAGATAGCGCCCGCGCGTGGGGCGGATCGTGGCGCCAAACTCATGCACGCCGGCATAGACCGGATTGGTGCGCCCACTACCGGGAATGAACACGCGCCCCGAGAGCCACGGTCCGACCGCCTTGATCTCCCGGCGAACGGACGAGCGCAACCGCCCAGAGCGCACGCCTAGTGTTGCCGGCCCCGTACCCGACGCATAGCGCGTGAGGATCTCGCGCTCGATGTCGTTCACCGACTCGCGCACCGTCTCGAGCTTCAGCCGGCGGAGCATCTCTGCGCGCTTCGCGAAGTCGGGCTTTTGGCGGATCGTGATCGACATCACCAGACCCCATAGCGCGAGGTTACGGTCAGCGCCCGCGCGGCCATCCGCGTGATCGGCCGGCGGCGATGCTTCTCGATCAGGCGCCGCCAGTCGCGCTCGTGGGTCTTGTCGATCGGATCCATGAACGTCGTGTACCCCTGCCCCATGAACGACTCCGACACCTTGGCCTTCTTCCGCGTGTCGTTCCCTAGCAGCAGGATGTAGGCGTGCTCAAGGACCCCGCTCCACACGTCGGGCAGCGCATCCTTGACCTCCTGCTGGTTTGCGTAGCCCGCGCCGTACTCGATCGTCACGTTTGGCACGCGCTGCCACCGCGGATACGGGAAGACGCGGCCGCCGGTCAGCGCGAGCCAGGGCAGGCCATCGGTTCCATCCGCGACCCTAATCACGGCTGGGTCGCCTACGTCGACTGCCGCATCACTCTCGATCACGACCGAGATCAGGTCGATGACCGGATAGAACCGGAGTTGGAGATAGGTTTTCCCATTCCCCACTCGGCGCTCGGTGTAATCGGCTTCGAGCAGCTTTTGACCGATACCCGCCTCGAACTCGCCCTCGGTCTGCGAGATGGCAAGATCGAGTTCGGCGTCCCGAGAGTTGTCGGAAGCGTCGAGCACGAGCTTGGCCTTGAGTTCGTCGCGCGTAATGATCGAGCCCATGGTTTATCGGTGGTGATCCGGCCTCGCAGAGCGGTTCTCGACGGTCGGCCCCTTGCCGGGCTCCGGCTTCTTGAACTTGCGGCGCTCCTCGGGCGGCAGCGGCCAGGTCTTCATCTTGATCGCCGCGCGTTCCTCGTTCGTGATTTGCGGACCCCAATCGGGGACCAGCTCATCGTCGCCCGGCACCGACTCCACGAGGTAGCGCTTGAACTTCCTGAGAAGTTGCGCGGCAGCCCCCGGCCCGACGACGATGACCTCGCCGGGATTGAGCATGAGTCCGGGCACCTTCTTCTTCACTGTCAGATGCGGCATTGCTGAACCTGTCCTTTCTTCAAGCAATGGAAGGAGGCGCATGAAGCATGGTCGCCGTTACAGATGCGAAGGGAACGGTCATAGACCGCCATCCCGGGGGTGTGGCATACCGGAAAAGAACCCCCCTTCGCTCCTGCTCCAACGACCATGCATTCATGCGCCTCGCTTTCCGCCGCTAACTAGGCCACTGCGATGTTGATGATCACGCTCTCGGTCTTCTCGCTCTCGGCCCGCATCTTTTGCAGGTCCGCCGAGTACCAGGCGTAGACGTAGTCCTGATTGACGATCGCCTGGCGATCCGTCTCAGTCGTGATCCCGCGCCAGTTCCCGAGCCAGTAGCTCGGCCGGTGGAATCCGATAAGCACGGTTGTGTTGTTGGTCGAGGTCGTCTGGTAGCCAGACGCCGAGACGTTCGAGGGCACGTACTCGGATACGACCACCGGCGAGCCGAGGATCGCGCCCACCTGCCCGGTGACAACGGTCGCCCGTTCGCCGATCTTCTCGACGGTCGCGAACTCCCCTACGTCAAGCAGATCAAGGTACGAAGCCGGCGAGCAGCACCAGAGCCAATCGCTCGGCTCGATTGCGTACCGACCGCACCGCTGCTTCGCGAGCACCAGATCATCGAACCCGGTTGACCCACCGCCCGTCACCAGCGTGATGCCCGAAGCCGAAGCATTCCTCCGCACACCGTTCCACAGGATCTTGTTATCGACCCGGCCGGTTGCCGATGCCGCCGCGTAGGAGGTTTCGGAGTCGATGCCGGGCGAGGTCTTGTCGCCGTTGAAGAACGTGTCTTCTGCGGCGCGCCGGATCCCGTCCATTGCTTCCCCGATGGTCCACTCGATCATCGGGATGATTGATTCCTCGATGAACTCGCGAGTCGAGATGATCACCGACCGGAAGCGGGCCACGTCGAACGTGACACGGCCGAACGGCGCGCTCGAATCGTCGTACATCTGCGCCCCGGTAGGATCGGGGTAGGTCGTCGGAGCCACCACGACTTCGCGGAACCCATGCGCCTTGCCAGCAGCCAGGGTGATCGGGCAGCGCCAGAGCGCGGCAGGAAGCTGGAAGCTGCGGATGTTCGGGAGCACCGCGCCGCGGATCTCCAGGTAGCGCATGAGGTCGGCGCCGAGCACGTCGGGCACCCAGAGCGCTTCCGCCGTTGCCTGCGTGTCGAAAGCACGCTGATAGAACTCGTCCGGGAAGAAATCCATTTGGAGTTGGCGGTATTCGTGCCACCACTTCCGGACTTGGATATTCTTCGACGCAGCAGCGACGTAGTTGGTTTTGCCGGCGAGCCGCGCGCCCAAGCTGATAATCGCAAGGCGCGAGGAAAGGTACTGGAAGCGCTCGACGTCCTTCTGATCCGAATGCGACGTCAGGAAGTCACGATAGATCGCCCACGAATCCTCTTGAGTCGTGGAGGTCTTCGCCATCGAGCGGTAGAATGAGAACTCACGACGCGGCACCAGGTCCACGCGGTAACGCGGGTCCTCGTGCGACGCCTTGACGAGTTCCTCAACCTTCCGCTTCAGATCCTCATCGAGGTTCGTCTTCAGTTGGCCGAGTCGCTCGTCGACTTCCGCTCGTGTATATCGCTCAGTGAGATCGGCGCCGATCTTCTTCTTCTCCGCGTCCCATTGTTCCGAAATGTCGCGCTGGATCTTTACCAGGCGCTCCTCGATCGGGGTTTCCACGCATTGGCCTGTCTCCGGTTGCCAGCTTGTGTCCCCTTGACTTCATCGGACTGCCACCGCTCCTTGGTCGAGCTTCGCCAGCATCCATTCCCCTGGTGCTATCCAGTGAATCGAAGCGCCCGGCGAAAGGCGGCGGAACTCTTCCAAAGCCTTCCGCATACGCGAGAAGTCCTGGCCCCGAGATCCGGGGTTGTCCTCCGTAGGTGTCGCGTTTCCGTACTCTTTGCTGCCCGCGTAGATATTCGCGAGCGAGAGCGAGAAACCGACCAAGGTGAGTGACGCGCATCCGAGCCAGCCGGCGAGCACCACGGCGAGCGTCCCCGCCTGCGCGCCGAACGCCCCGCGGCGCTCCGGGTCGAAGCTCGGATCGTCCAGGTGGAACCACTGTCCGCGCTCCTCGGCCGGCACGCTTTCGAGCACCTTCGGGCGGCACTCGTTCGCGCGGAATACGCACGCAGCGTCACGGTAGGCGTGCGCCTCGACCAGCTCGCGGATCATGTTCGAATCGAAGGCAACGATGTACGACGGGAAGCGGTCGGCGTCCCGGTAGTAGGCGTTACAGGCGATCGTCGGCCCAAACCACGCACTCACTGGAAAGTGCTTGCGCCAAGGCGAGTTCCCAATCACGAGCGCATGCTCGCCGTGCTCGCGATTGCGAAGCGCTTCCATCCCGCGCGCATAGTCCGAGGCGAGTAGCTTGCGCACTTATCCCTGCTTCTCGAATGGCTTGAAGTTGTCGAGGGCTTGGAGCACCTCGCGCTTGGTGCACGCCTTGTTGACGAGATCCGCTACCGTTCCTACCCGCGCCTCGAACGCCTTCGCGGCGTCGAGCACCAGGCCCTTGCGGATGTCTCCCACGGCGCTCTGGATCTCGATGCTTGCGCGCCGCATGACCTCGGCGACCGCGTTGTCGGCGGCGAGCGTCCACTTGTCCCCGGCGGCCGTTACCATGCGCTGCACGATCGCTTCCTCGTCGAAGGACGCCGCGCGCTCGGTAACGACCGCGTTGATGTTCGCGGGGATCGAGACGAGCGACACCTCCATGAGCTGCATCTCGTCGAAGAAGATCGTGTCTTCCTCGAATCGCGGCTCCTTGGTCGCGCGGAATCCCACCGAGTAGGTGCCAAGGAACTTGGCCTTGGTCTTCCGGTAGAGCTTCGTTGCAAGCTCGTCGTCGGGGTCGAACTCGGTAGCGCCAAACAGCCCACGCTTCCGCGGCTCCGCCGACAAGGCGCGCCCGATCGGGAACATGGGGTCATGCATCCAAAGGAACATCGGATTGCGTTCGAGGTAGACGGGCAGACCCGCCTCCCAGCCCTTCGACTTGATGACGAAGTTGTCGATGTCGGGATCGGACGTGGAGAAGTAGCCCGACACGACGAGGCGCGCGTCATCCTTGTCCTCGGGTGCACGCTCGGTGATCTCCGAGTTGCACGCGCGGAACACGTTCTCGCCGAGATAGGCCAGGCGCCCGCGCGGCGTGCGCATGCCGGCCTGCCAGTCGCGGTAAATGCTAGTCACCATCTCGCCCCTGATCCCTTTCTGCGCCCGCCACCGCTGACGCCACCCGTGCGCTGCCCGCGCGCGGGGTATTTCAGGTTGGGCCTGGGAATCTTTCGGCCCTTCGCCGGAGCGCCTTGCACGAGCCCGCTCCCGAACGAAGGCAAAACGAAGCTGCTGAGCCCGCCCGCGTAAATCTCGAGGATCTCCTCATCTGCGAGCGCGCGATTGAAAACAAACGCCTCGTCCATGTATCCCTGCATCGGGAGCGTCGGGAGGGTTGTTTGCGCGCCGACAAGGAAGTCTGTTGCGTTGCCAGCGTTCGCCGCCTGCCCCGAACCGCCAGCCTGCTTCACGCCGTCGATGATGTACTCGGCCTGGTCGTCATCCTCGCCCCGCCATCGCACCACGATGTGCTTCCACGTCTGGATTGCGACGCTCGGCGACACGAGAATCAGCGTGTTGTTGAACAGAAGCCCATACAGCCCAGGCGCCGGGTTGCCCCATTGGAGCTCGATCGCCGTGCCCTTCTTGTAGACGCACGTGGCCGTAGTCGTGTCCTGGTAGAGCCACGCTCCGATCGTCCACTCGATCGCAGCGCCCGAGTTCTTCCAAGGGAATCCAGCCGGCAGATCAGCGTCCGCGCACTTAAGGCAACTCGGGGTCGTCGAGAACTTGCCGGCCGATGCAGTGCCCTCTTTGAATAGCGCCGTCTGCTGTGGGACGGTGCCGTTCTCTGCAAGATGCGTGAGCCCCGGGCTAATGTCGTAGCGCGTCGATCCCGCGGCCTCGTCCATCGGCCATGAACCGAGGAGCCCCATGATCGGGGTGAAGAAGGCGGTCGGTCCCACCATCGACATTTTCCGCATCTCGGAGTCCGAGAGCGCGCGCGAGAACACAAAGGCGTCGTTGATGTAGCCGTTGAGGAAGTTCGTACCGCTACTGTCCTGGGCGCCAAGCACGAACGGGTTTGCGTTGTGGACGAGCGACGTCACGGCCGTAACTGCCGTCTGCTTGACGCCTGCGATCCAGAGCGAGAACTCTAAGCCGTCCCAGCGAATCGCGGCGCAATGCCACTGCCCCGTTGCCTGCGTGGTGTTCGCCGCGATCGCAGCGGAAGCCCCGATTTGCGCCGATATCTTGTTGCCGGTATTTGCGTAGTAGAGGAGAAAGCTGCCGTCTTTGCAGATGATGTAGTCGGAACCCGAGCCGGCTGCTGCTGGGTGCACGAAACAGCCCGCGGTGAAGGCGCCCGTGCTACCGCCGTTCTTGCCGGGGAAGGTAGGCGTCAGGGCCGAATCGGCACCCACCAGGCCATCGGTAGCAAAGAGCCCCGCGGACCCGATCGCGAGGCGCTTGATGGTGGTCGACTGCGCGACGGCGTTCGGCAGCGGGCTCAGGTGTAGCTGATTGAACCCTGAGTCATCGCGCGTGCCCGAACTCTCGTCGCACTTCCACCAGCCCTCAAGGTTCGCCTTGGGCGGTGAGATGATGAGCGTCACGCCGCCACCCGCATCGCCTGCGCAACGGGCAGCGTCAAGCACCGGCAATTTATGCTTTCGCTCGGCCCGCCCGCGGGATCACCTGGGTACGTGCAGCCATTCGAGAAAGGCTCGCCCACGCGCACCGTCTCGCCATCCTCGTCCATGCCGGCATGGCTCTCGCGCACGAAACCATCGTGCGAAGACGACCATTGATGCTCCTCGACGCCCGTTTGCGCGTATCCCTCCATCCGCGCGAAGCCGGCAGCCGAGTGTGCCTCCGTGCGCGCGATTCGCTCCGAGCGCACGTAAGGTCCGCCCCGCGCCGGGGTCTCGGCCGACTCCGCTACCGCCTGGCGAATCCGCTTCGCCATGTCGGCAATGCTCTCGCCCTGGTTCAGCCCCGCCTCAAGCTCCTCCTTCACGTCGTCGAGCAACCGCGCCGTCGAGCGCCCGATCTGCTCCTCGTCGTGGATGATCGTCTCGATCACTCGCGGGGTGCCGACGTCGAATGCGAACTCGCTCCCAATCTCGTCGAGCGCTTCTCCGCCGAACTCGGCAATGAGCCGGCGGAAGATTGCCGCGTGTCCCGCCTGCACCGCGGCGATGTACTCGGCGGACTCAGGGAGATACGTCTCGATCGGATTCGGAAGAGGGATAGGCCCAAGCGGGGGTTTTTCGTCGTCGGCGGCGCGACTTGTTTGGGTTGGAGGTCGCTGACGCACGCGAGTAATTACCTCTCGCTCGAGCCTGAAAAGCACTTCTTGCCAGTAGTCGGCCATGCGAACTTCGGCGCGGCGGAGCTTCGCATCGAAACGGCGAACGATCGCCGCCCTGCGCTCGTCGCTCGCGCGAGTCTCCAACTCCTCGCCGGCCGACTTGTTCCCGGCCGGAGCGGGCGGAGCACCACCGCCGGGGGGCCGAGCGGCCTCCGCCCGCTCCTTCTCGCGAGCATCCATCTCGGCCTTGGTCCGCGCCGGCACGAGCCCTTGCGCGAGCAGGAATTCATCTGCGCCCTCGTAGGGCTTGAGCCCATCCGCCTCGCGCAACTCGGCACGGTTCCGCAGTCCCGTGCGCACCATGATCTCTTCGCGCGCGGCCTTGGCGTTTCGGTCCTCCTGCAATGCCTCGACGCCCGAGAACACGAACGCGAACCGCAGGCGCTCCTGGGGCGCAAACTGCCGGAGCATGAATCGCGAGTACGTCTCTTCGAGGCGCCGGGCAATCGGCATGACCTTCAGCCGCCAATAGCCCTTGTACTGCATCTCGACTTGCGCGTAGTTCGCCTGCTTGAAGTCGCCGACGATTGCTGGCGGTACGCCCATCGCCCCGAGTACTTCCTCGCGCGAGAGCCGCAGCAGCCCCTCGAATCCCATGTCCTTGTGGTTCGCTTCGAGCTGCTCGAACGTGATCCCCTTGTCCATCACCGGAACGCCGTGCGCGTTCTGCGAGCCCTGCCAGTTCTCCTCGACGTCCGCAATCACGCGCTCGAACTCGACGTCCGTGAGCGCCTGGTCGGTCGTGAGGAACCCTGAAGGTGCGGCCCCGCGCTCGAAGAACCGCACATTCCAAAGCATCGAGGCGATCATGGCCTGGGCGGGTATCGAGACCGGTTGAAGCGGCGACATCCTGCCGCCGATCGGCTCGCGCAGGTTCAAATACGTCGACGGGATCACCGCCTCGGGCGGGAGTCTCAGTACCTTCTCGTTGGCTCGGTACTCCCAGCCCTCAAGCTCTGCGCTCGGTGAAATGATCGGCTGTACGCGGTCGGGGCGGAGCGGCCAGATGGCTGGTACCCGGGAGTCAAAGAGCAGGTAGGCGGCGCCGAGGGTTTCGAGATAGCTGACCTGGATCTCGACGATGTCCGAGAACGTCATCAGCGGGTTCGGGTTGTCGAGGAGCTCCACCACCGGCCCCGACTCGACCGGGTGCTCTTGCTTGCCCTTCCCGCTGAAGACCTTGCGCGGGAGCCCAGAGATGTCGAGGGCCACGCGGCGCACGGCGGCGTAGATCCAGCCGAGCCGCTCGTAGAGTGCGAAGGACTCTTCGGCGGGCTGGAAATTCGAGAACGAGAGGAAGCCCTGCGAGGAGGGGCCGATCGGCAGGCGAGCAGCGCGGCGGACAAGCGTCGGAGTCGACGCGATGCGCGCTACCTCGCGAGTCTCAGTAACCAGCGGAAGCTGTTCTTGGCCTGCCACTCTCCCCTAGGCCCGGTTTGCCACTTGGCCTAGAACGACCTATCTCAAGAAGGGTGGAAAGTTGTCAATAGTAGGCAAATGCCTACTAGTTTTGAGGCTAACGCTAGTCGCTACAATGCGTTGGCTCGCTAATAGAAAGTATTCCGATCGGATTATTTTCCGAACAGCGAGCGGCGGCGCGTGTTTGTGGCGAGCGCTAAGCCCTGGATACGCGGAGACGGGATCGGGATGTTGGCGCGGCGGATGCGCGGGGCGCCGGGAGACTGGCTCACCACGATTGCCGCTTGCGCCATTTCGTCGACGATATCGTCATGCGGGCATCCCGGCCCGAATTCGAGCAGCTCCGCTTCCGCCACCCCGAGCCACGGCGCCGACTCCGGCAGGAAGAACGCCTCCGCCTCCATCCGGGAGGCAAGAGTCTGCGCCCGCGACGTCTTGTCCCGGTCCGCCTTGAACCCGACGATGGGCAGCCCCATCCGCACGAGCCGCTGCACAAGGCTCGCCTGGTACTGCGTGTTCTCGACCCAGCCCCTGGCGCCGCGCCAGCGCTCGAGCAAGTCCTGAATCACCCGCTCCTGGTCCGGCCCCGGGATTCGGTCCCGGATCAGGTCGAGCTTGAGGAGCTCGTTTCGGGCCGACACGAAGTAGGCCCCGAAGGCGCAGTAATCGGCTGTCTCCTTCTCGGAGATCGCGAGATCGGCCGTGGTGAACGTGTAGCCCTGGTCCTTCGGGATCAGGCGCTCGCCGGCCGACGTCTTGGCGATGAAGTGGTCCCCGGCATCCCGGTAGTACCGGAACATGGAGCGGCGGAATAGCTGCCCCTCCTCGGGGAGTGGGCGCTGCTGGTAGAGCGCGGCCCAGGTGCGCGTGCGGGCGGTGGCCTTGACCTTCAGCAACTCCTCGACGGGATAGCGCTCAGGCCACAGCGCGGCCCCAGGAGTCCGTCCCAGCGGGTCCCCTTCCTCCGCTATGGCCGGCAGCCGAATCACGCGCCACACGCCCGGCTGCTCGCGCTGGAGGCGCCCCGAGAGATCATCCAGTGTCCATCTCGACATGACGAGCACGACCGAGGCCCCCGGCTCGAGGCGGGTCATGGCTGTCGAGTCGAACCACTCCCAGTTGCGTTCCTGGATCACCCGGGAGTCGGCCTCCTCCTGGTTCTTGGTCAAGTCGTCGAGGATCAGGAGATCGGCACCGCGCCCGGTGAAGGCGCCCCCTACGCCAGCCGTATTCATCCCGCCGCCGGTGATGAGGTCCCAGCGGTCCGCGGCGCTCGAATCGCTCGATACCTGAATCCCGAGCTGCCCGGAGAACTCCTCGATCGTGTTCCGTACCCGGCGCCCCCAGCCGGCCGCGAACTCGCCCTCGTAGGAGCCAAAGAGCGTGCGCCAGGCCGGGAAGAACGAGAGCGCCCAGACGGGGAACCAGTGGGAGATGAGCGTCGACTTGCCGTGGCGCACCGGCACCTCGACGATGAGGCGGAGTGGTTCCACCGCCGCGCGCGCGAGCTCGGCGGAGATCAAGTCGATATGCGGCACGCGCTGGAAGCGCCCGCGGGTGAGGTGGTGCGCGAGCGAGGCGGGCTCGAGCTTCCAATGGTGCTCCGCCCAGGTCGTAGCCCACTTCGGGACTGCGGTCATGCTAGCTGCTGCGCGGTTTCCGGCATGAATGCTCGCTGTACTTCGTCACCGTCTGCCCATTGCGCGTTGCCGTGATTCTTTTGGTCATCGACTTGCACAATGGACAGCGCAGCCAATCCGTACGCCGCAGCACCGGGTTTGAATTGCTCCTCATGCTACCTGCTCATGCCAGCCCAAAACCTGGCCATCTCCTTGAACTGGCGCCAGAACTCCTGCTCGCTGCCGCAAGCATAGGATCGCGCCATCTTCCCAATGTTGCGCATGACGAAAACGGCGAACCGCTCATCGCGCCTGCGCATGGTTCTGCTCATATCGTCCTCTCCAGCTCGTAGCGCCCATCGCGGAGCACGTAGAAGTCGGCGCCCATGCTCGGGTCGGGCTCGCTCCCGATCAGCAGCGAGCCTTCTAGGTTGTGGCTCCGCCAGTACCACGCGATGTACTCGTCCCAGGCGCAGCGCTTATGGAACGGCACGCCGTAGCGCTCGGGCGGTTCTTCTCCCCACTCGACCACTCGGCCGTCCATGCAGCCACCGACGAACAGCGTCGTCACGCGAGATGCCCCGCGGCAAAGAGCGCGAGCCCGATCGCCACGAGCGGGACCGACGTCACACCGAACGCTGCCACCGCGAAACAGATCACCGATGCGAGGATCAATCCCTTGGACAAGTTCATGGTCATCTCCATGCGTTGGCAACCCACCCGTGCGGGTCGGCTGCGACCACCTGCGCTTGCTTTGGCCGGCCGTGAAAGCACACCACCTTCGCCCCCGGCGGCGGGCCGGCTATCGCGCTCCCGCGGTAGGAGACGCACCACTCGGGCGGGAACGTGCGCCAGTTGCCAATCGCCGTGATGTAGTCCTGGTCGCCGTTGTACGCCGTCGCCCAGTTCTTGGGGTCGTCCGTCTTCGGCCGCCCGCTCCACACGAGACGATTGCCCTGGATCTCGCAGCGGTTCTCGTACGTGGTCCAGATGTCCTCGTGCTCGCCGGCGTCGAACGCCATCACCGACGAGTTATAGGCGTTGTAGTTCCAGTCCTGAATAATCCCCCTGTGCTCCACCAGTTCGTCAAGGCTGCTGGTCACCACCACGTCGAGGTCGAGGTACAGCACGCGGCCGGTGAACAGCCTCGGCTTGAACAGGTGAAGCTTCTGCCACCAGCCGGGGAGCGTGGGATCGGGGGCGATCACTCGCCAGTGCGTGTCTGGCACCCAACCGTCAAGATATTCAATCGCAGAGCCCATAACCGCAACCTGATCGGTGATAACCGCGAACGTGTATGGCTGCGAAAGATTGCTGCGCACCATGGATGCCAATCGATGGATATACTCCGGTCCATACTTCTCCCCCACGCGCACCGCTACCACCGTCAGCACGGCACCACCTCCCGGGCGCGCTCGTTAGCGGGGAGGATGGTCATCGGTAGATCGCCAGTTGGTCGTTGTCGAGCTTCTCCCAGACCTTCCGCCCGCCATCACGAGTATCATGCACAAAGGCCGCAATCGCCCTAGCCGCCAGGATCCCCTTCTCCACGTTCTCCGCCACGTAGTCATCGCAGAGGATGATCCCGCCATCCTGCACGTGCTCCCACGCCCACTCCAGCGCCAGCTTCGTGGGCTCGTAGTGGTCAAGGTCGATGTAGACGAAGGCAAAGCGACGATCGCCCACTTGTGCGAGGCACCAAGGCACGAAGCCCGCGCATACCTCCCAGCCGTCGCCCTTCTTTCTGACGCGGCCGTGCATCTCCTGCATCTTGCCGACGAACCTGGACACGCCGCCGACGCTGAACCGGCCCTTCGGGTACTGGTCGCCATCGTTCGGCCCGGGCTCGGCCATGCCAACAAACGAGTCAAAGGCCCATGCCGTACGCCCGCAGTCGCGAGCGAGCGAGATCAGGCGCGAGAAGTTGTCGCCCTCCCAGACTCCGACCTCGGCGAAGTCGCCAGACGCTCGCACCACCGCGCGCGCGACGTAGTGCTCAAGCCGCGCCGGGTCCAGCCTACCGTTGCCCATTACTTCTCCTTCCTGATCACGGTGCCGATCCCCGAGAGGAGCATCGCGTCGCGCATGGAGAAGCCCTTCGCGCGCCACGCTTGCAACACGTCGAGCTTCCGGCGCCGCTCTCCGCTGATCGGCTTCTTCGGCCCGTCGCCGAGGTTACGGCGCAGCTTGCGGAGGGCGCTCATGGCTTCCACCTCCCACCCAGCCACGAGCCGACCATGATCCCAATCGCAATGCCAACTATTGCCGCGATCATCACGCGCGCAACCGCCCAGGGATCGTAGTAGGTCATTTCGCCACCGCATATATCACGTCGCGGTTGACGCGATCGACTTCGCGGTAGCCGAAGCGAGCGAGATACTTGGCGATCTGCCCGTCTGGCACTTCGTACTGAGCGCCGAGCCCTTTCTCCTCCACCATGAATACCGGACGACAACCATCCACGAGGGCGCCACGATAACCCTCGATTGCGTAGTACTCGAATCCTTCGAGGTCCAACTGGATCAACCCGGGCGCAGTATCGCCGACGATCGCGTCGAGATCCGTCAACGGCAGAACGCCCGGCGCGTATTCGTGCTCCTCGTCTTCCTCGTCTCGAACGCCGACGTGTAGCGCCCCCGAGTTCTTCCGGTCCCCGACGATGCTGATCGTCCTTTGGTCTGAGCTTCCCAGCGCCGCCTGCATCTTGACGACGTTCAGCTTGTCTGCCAGGTTCACGCTCAAGCACGCGAAGTTCACCGGGTCGGGCTCGAAGGTGTACACCGTGGCGAAGCGCTCCGCCATCGCGCGCGGCCACGCCCCGAAGTTGCCGCCCGCCTGCACAGCGACGCCCCAATGCTTGACGTACTTGTACGCGACCTCGAGATCGCGCGGGCCGTCAAAGACGACCTTCACGCACTCGACGTCCTCGCGCGGTACGAGCCATGACCGCCCGCCGTGCTCATGCGTGCGGAAGTAGCGATCATCCGTCAGTCCCACGTGGGGCGCGCTCACGGCTTCGGTACCCGAACGCTTTTCACGGTAAACGACACCGTAAGCCTGCCATCATCACCATCGCGCTTGCCGACGCCAATCGTCCACCCGTCAATGCTCGCGGTGGCAGACCAGTTGGTCTTGCGCCCCGTCATTTGCGTGACGCGCAGCATCCTGCCGGTGCGCACCGGCGCCCCGACGTCACCTATCGGCTTGATTATCAATCGAGCAACTTCGACCTTCTTCACGGCGCAATCCTCCCCCAGAGCACGAGCAGTGCCGCGATGAACAGCCCGAAGGCCAGTACGCCGAGAAAGCCGCTCACGCGCGGGCTCATTGCGTTCCCCTTGATTTTGTGGACCTTCACTCCATTCAACACGATGAACTTCGGTCCTTCCTGCCACCATTTCTCTAGGTCGTCTTGTATGATTTCCAGCTCTTCGTCCGACGCCCGGTGTTCGCAGACCACGAGATACCTATCGCTCATCGGAACACCAGCCAGAGCCCGTACGCGAGTACCGCCAGCAGCCCGCCCAGCGCGCCGCCGAGCGCTACGGCGAGCAGCCGGGGGTCGTTCATTTCACCACCGTGAACGGCGCCCGGGGCGTAAACGAGCCCGCATCGAGCGTGGCGGCGCAACACGGGCACTGGACGTGCGCGACCACCTCAACCGCTTTCATGTTCGCGAAGAACTGACGCGCGTAGTAGGCGATGGTGAGTTTCGGAATGCTAGCGTAGTCACTACAGCTCGTCGGTGGCCCAAGCTCAAGCTTGAGTTCCCCTATCCCAAACGGCATTAGGTCCACGCCGTCTACCACAAGCTTCATGGGTTCGGTTGGCACCCCGACTTGCATCTCAACTTGCTTCATCATGGCTCGGCCCCCCAAAACTGCTCCCGCGACATCTTCGGCAGCGCCTCGGTGAACGGCGCCGGCTCCCACAGGTCATCCGGCGGATACCACGCCCGCGCGTAGTCCGAGGCGTTGATGATCGCCGCCTTCGCCCACGACTGCCCCCACGTCATCGGCCACACCCGCGCCGCCTTCGCCTCCTTGCTCCGGGAGATCGCGTGGAGGATCAGCGCGATGCGCGGGCGGTTGAGCCACCGGCGCAGGAACCGGGGGAGTGCTGCCCAGAAGTCCATCAGCGCCCCCCTTCCAGCCCGTCGTGGTCGCGCGTTTCGAGCGTGACCTGGTCCGACCCATAGTCGTGTACGGGTCCACCCCCGTCAGGCCAGTCCGGCGCGCTAGGTAGCGCTCGTTTTGCGAAGCCGTGGCCCTTGGGCTGCCCCTTCTTGGCCACCCGAAGCTGGCTCCCCCGCCAGAACTCCGCCGGCACCCGGCAGAACCATCCGCGCACCCGCCCGGTCCTGGCCTCCCGATGCTCCTCGACCTCGAGCCGGTCCCCGGCCAGGCGCTTCAACCGGGCGAGCACCCCGGCCTCGCTCGTCTCGACCGTGAAGTAGCCATCGTCCAAGTCGCCCAGGTTGGCGACGATCACCGTCTCCCGCTCGCCCCTAGTCATCACGCTCCTCCCTTAACCCGGATCCCCCGCGCTCGTCCAGGAGCACGAGAGATCCAGCCCTTTTTTTCCAGCGCCAGCAAGTGGCGCTCCGTTGCCCGCGTCCCGCCCCACCCGAACTGCTTCGAAATCTCGCGGAGCGTCGGCGAGCACCCGTTGCCGGTGCAGAAGCGCTCCACGAAGGCCAGCACGGCCGACTGCGTATTCGTCTTCGCCCTCACTCGCCACCCTCGCTCGGTAATCCTCCGTTCGTCCCTTTGCCGTTCGCCCGCTCGTCCACGACCTCGGCCTCGACCTCGAGCGCGCCGTCCGTGATCTGCTGTAAGCGCCGCGCCGCCTCGAACGCCTTCGGGTCGCGCACGACTTGCTGCACAAAGGCCAAGATCATCGGGCGGTCGCTCTGCACCACCACCGCCGGCTGCTCCACGTCGCCGCGCATGCGGCCGATCGTCTCGGCCAAGCGACCGATTGCAAGCGTTGACTGCACGAGCTGAGCGCGCGCCTTGTCGTCGTGGCCGTGCTCCTCGAGCCGTTGTGCAAGCCGCTCTACTCGCCCCATTGCCCGCCGTACCACGGCCAAGAGATCGCTTGCAGCATGTTCCTCCTCCCGAGCGAGCGCCTTGGATAGCGCGGGCGGGAGATGCGCCCCGCGATGGCGCCCAACGCTGTCCTTGCTCACCTCCGGCCACTGTCGCGCTATGGTGCGATAGGGTGAGAGCTGTGCTAGCGCCTGCTCGATCTCCTCCCGCTCCGGGTGGCGGCAGACGAGGCAGGTCCTACCCATTCGTCGCCATCTCCTCAAGCATCGTGGCGTCGTTCTCCAACGCCTTGGCCTTCTCCGGAAACGGTCCCACAGTCTCGAAGCCATCGCCCCGGGGGCGCTCGATCTGGACCGCTTCGGATACCGCCTTGCGCAAGAGCGCTAGCATCGACTTCCGGGGGGCCGATCGCCCGATCATTTTGCGGATCACGTAGGCCCTGAGCTTGGCGTACTCGGAGCTGCATTCCGGCTCCCACGGGCCGGGCTCGCAGTCGTACGCCGCCCCCGCTTCGAGTAGCTGGCCCTTGGTGAGCTGTGCCGTGGACCCGTTCCGCCGGCGGACGGTGCAGTCCTCGGTGGCGAGGAAGTAGCCCTTGCCGCAGGTGGAGCAGGTGCGGATGAGCACCACGGTCCAGGCGTTCTCGTG
>Ga0137465_1000218_pt1 | contig 38052 bp, 33 predicted proteins | sample EasRivERMGT828_2_FD_104906 | JGI IMG/M metagenome (GOLD analysis project Ga0137465, IMG submission 104906) | Soil microbial communities from meander-bound floodplain in the East River, Colorado, USA - East River MetaG ERMGT828_2 | ecosystem: Environmental > Terrestrial > Soil > Floodplain ... | reverse complement strand
GCTCTCACAGACAGCCGGAACCTACCATTTACTTTCACCCAAGCAATGCGTCCGTGGAAAAATCACCCGTCGAATCCCGGAAAAACCGATTCTCGCTTTCCCATCGGTGAGAAATTGCGGTTAAGACTGTCCCATCACTGAGCAGGGTCGCCGTGTGTCCCCAAGCCCGGGCACGAATCATGTTTTCGGCAGCAGTAAACTGCCCAGTCGAGGGATCGTAGACTTCGCCGTTGGGAGGAGTTCCGAAGTCCCCGGTGCCACCGACGACCAACACCCTTCCATTTGGGAGCAGGGTAGCCGTGGAACCATAGAAACCGTACGTCATCCTACGCCCGGTAGGATTGAACGTGTCGTTGCCAGGATCATACAGTTCAGCAGTTCCTGCAACCAGCACCTGGCCGTTTGCTAACAAGATAACTGGACCACTGCACCACCGAGTTTTTTTAGCTCCCGCAGCACTGAAAGTTCCCGTTACGGGATCGTAGAGTTCAGGTCTATCACCTTCGGCATCAGCATCGATATCAAACCAATCTTGACAGGTACCAGAAATCAAGACCTTGCCGCTGTTCAGCAACGTGGACGTATTGCCCGCCTGGGGTCTAACCATATTTCCCGTTGCTGTGAAAGTTCCGGTGGATGGATCGTACAATTCCGCGACGCTCCATAGGTTAGTAAAAGCGCCGGTGCCGTCGTCCACGACGTTGCCTCCCGTGATCAAGACGCGGCCATCCGCTAGCAGAGTGGCCGAGCCGGATACGTGTCGCGTGGTCATGTTGCCGGTTGCAGTGAACGTACCAGTGTTCGGGTCGAAGAGTTCTGCGCTAGCCGAGGCGGAATAAGAACCTGGACGTGTTGGATCAGTTCCCCCGGTGATCAGCACCTTGCCGTTCAGGAGCAACGTCGCCGTGTGATGAGTCCGAGGAGTCGTCATATTGCCCGTGGGTATGAACGTGCCCGGAGCCTGCGCGGCGGCTGCAGAGGCGCAGCTGAACAGAGTTACGATGACGAGAAAATCGGGCAACAGTGATGTGAGCCGCTTGATCATGTTAGATCCCCTTTTGAGCTGACAGCAGAGTATGCGGCCCGAAGTGTGGTTTTGTACCAAGCAGGGTTTACTGTAGGGGCGGTCTATGACCGCCCCGCATTCCGTTGATTCAGGAAGAGCGGGCGCTGATAGAGCGCCCCTACAGTTGCAAAGTGCACTTATTGCCGATTCGGATTCGTGTCGAGGTATGCGTTAAGGAATTGAGGGCCCGTGGGCTTCTCGCTTCCACCGGGCGGCTCGACGGTCACAAAAACCGAGTCGATTTCAGCGAGAACGCGTTGGTCTTCGAACCGCAGCACCCAGCGGTTCTGTTTTTGATCGTCTATCCGCAAGAGTCCCAGACTGTGCGTTGGGGCCTGAGCTGGTCCGCGTTTTCCCCACACCTGGAAAGACGCATTTCGCTTTGCAGCAGTTCGATCGTTCAGGTCAAACGCGTAAATGATTAAAGTAGACTTTCCTTCGTTGTAAAAAATGCGGCCATATGCCCGTTGGTTCTTACCCTTGCTGTCCACATCGAAAACGTCAGCAATATGGAAACTGCGCGCGCCCATCAGGTCGCGTACGTCCCGGCTGGCCTCCAACAGAGCTCTTCCCTGCTCCAGCATTTCCGCCTGCTCGCTCAGCCTCTCTGACATTTTTTGGAGCTCGACATCTTGCGCAGCAATGGTCAAAGAATCTTTGGAGCGTGCTTGACGAATTTCCTGAAGGCTCTCTTTGAAGATGTTGGCCAGCTGTTCGGCATCCCTGAGTTTTTTCTGAAGTTCTTCCCGTGAAATGCTCGTTTCCTCACTCTGTGTTCGCAGAGCTGACAGTTCCAGAGCGACCCTGGCTGCCTGGTCCTCGAGCACCTTCGCGCGTTCCTCGGCGTCCGCTTGCCCCGAGCGCACTCTGGCGAGTTCGACTTCAGTTGCGCGATCCGGAGCCACAGCAGGTTCGGGTGTGGGGACGGCATCGCGAAGCGCCAGGCCCGGCGGGTTGCTGTGCTCGCGCACAGTGCTTACAGCACCCTGGAGGCTCAACTGCTTGACCAGGTCGGCCTGATTCGACGCCAGTTTCCTATAACGCTCGCTGCTTTGATACAAGCTGTAACCCAGAACGCCAACCACCAACAACACGGCGACTGCGAGCGTCGCAAGCTGTGTGTGGCGTAATTTGGGCAAGAACCATTCTCGCCACCCGCGGCCGGCCGTGCCGTGCACGGGTTCTCCTGAAACCGCGATACCTTCCTTGCGCGCTCGAGCCAGAAACCGTTCCTGATAGGAAGACGGAGCGGAAACAAAACCCGACCGTTTTGAGGAACCCACAACATCCGGATGTGCAAGCGGCAGCTTGTCATGGATAAGGTCGATAAACTCGTTGTACGTGGACTGGCAGCCCGCACACTGTTGCAGATGATCCCGGAGTTCTACAAAGTCCGGCTCAGAGATCTGCCCACTCGCGGCCAGTGCGCAAAGCTCCTCGAAGTGTTCATGATGGAAATCTTCACGATTGAACATCTTTGCCCTCCCCGTTCAACTTCCGGGGTTGCACCTCGGAACTGGTTTGCGTCTGCAGGAACTTCTTCAAAGCCTGCAGTCCGCGATAGTAATGATGCCGGACGTTCGGCAGAGACTCCTTCGTGCGTTCGGTGATTTCGCTGAGCAAGAGACCCTGGAAGCAGACCTGTTCCACGGTCTTTCGTTGTTTCTCGTTCAAGGTTGCCAGTCCCTGCTGAAGCACGCGAGCCCATTCCTGAAATGTCAATCCTCGCCACGAGACATCCACACGATTGGATTCAACAACGTCAAGCTCCGTCGCCTCGTGCCGGTTATAGAAATGCCGGAGCCCCAGGTACTGGCGGCGGCTCAAACTCCGGTGATAGGCATATTGGAGGATCCACGTCTTCGTACTGCCCCTGGCCGGATCAAATTGGCCGGCCTTCTTGAAAATCTCGAGAAAGATTTCCTGCATCACATCTTCTGCTTCACCAGGATCACGAAGAATTCTCAAAGCAACTTTCAAAACGAGCCGGTGAAAACGGTCAAACAGAATGCGTAACGCGTTCGGATGCCCCTGGCGTAGCTGCTCCATCAGGTCTTCGTCGGTCAAATGGGGCATGAGCAGAATCGGAACGGCGAAGGCGGGAGCCGCGGTATCCGGGACGACGGGTTGGTCATGCATGAACAGTCCGACCCCTCTTTGAAACTGCGGCCGATATCGTTGAAAGATACGCCTTCATCATAAGGACCCGTCAGCAGGACTCCTTCACTACATATGCCGCCGGCCCAAAGGGTTTGTACCAACCCCGCAAAACTATTTTTTGGCAACAGAGACTCTGAACCCAGGCCCGCGTTGGTACAAAGCGGCGATTCCACCGGCATACTCCGGCGAACGAAGGAGATCGACACAATGACATCCCCCAGCCGACGCCGGATAGTGATTTTCACTGCCTTACTAGTCTTTTTCGCAGCCGGCCTGCCCGGACTCCGGGCGGCGGGCTCCAGCAAATGGACAAGTATCGGGCCGTTTGGCGGCTCGATACAGTCGCTGGCGATCGATCCGCAGAATCCGACAACACTTTATGCGGGAACGAACTCCGGAATATTCAAAAGCACCGATGGGGGCACAAGCTGGATTTCAATCAACTCGATGTTTTTTGTGGGGAGTCTGGCAATTGACCCGCAGAACTCCGACACACTGTACGCGGGAGGCTACGGAGTCTTTAAGAGCGTGGACGGCGGAATCAATTGGAGTGAGGCGAGCTCCGGCATTTTTCCGATGTCGCAAAATGGACCTGGATATGGGAATGTTCTTTCGCTGGTGATCGACCCGCAACATCCCGACACGCTGTATGCCGGAACGGCACGGGGCTTGTACAAGAGCGTCGATGGAAGCGCAACCTGGAAGGCCGCGGGAGCCGGACTCCCTACTCTTCCAGTGGCGCCCGGGGTCTCCGTTGCTCTGAATGTTGACCGCCTGACGATTGACCCCCAAAATCCAAACACCCTGTACACGTTGGTTTCATTGCCGCACGCGTTTGGCAACGGCGGACTCGTCTGCTGCTCCACAGCCATATTCAAAACGACGGACGGCGGCGCAAGCTGGAATGCCCTCGCTCCGCCGGTTGGACGCTTACCCTCCTTCGACATGCCGTCCCCGATCTCCACGATCGCGATTGACCCGCAAAATCCGAAGACGGTATACGCCGTAGAACCCAGAGCTCCGGCGCTATTCAAGAGTGTCGATGGCGGTGCAACCTGGTCCACGGTTAACTCCGGAATTGCTCCATTCGCTTTGGCGATCGATCCGCAAAACCCAAACACACTCTATGCGTCCACGAACGACGGATTTTTCAAGAGCGCGGACGGTGGGACAAACTGGACTGCAGCGGCTTCCGGGTTGCCTGGGGGTGTCGGCCTAGTTGCGATCGACCCGCAGCATCCAACCATCGTATACGCTGCGAGGGGGATGAACGGTTTATTCAAAAGTGTGGACGGCGCAGCGAATTGGACTTCCATGAACTCCGGCATGTCGACGTGGAGCATCAGGGCCCTGGCAATCGATCCGCATAATTCGAGTTCGATATACGCCGCCGTTCCCTTTTGGCAGGGAGGCGTTCTCAAGACCGAAGGCGGATCAAAGTGGACTTCGCTCAGCTCAACACTGCCGAATTTTTATCCAGTTGTCCTGGCAATCGACCCGCAGAACCCGAAGACGCTTTATGCCGGAACTTATGCCGGGGACTTCGGGCCTGCCGGAGGAATCTTCAAGAGCACCGATGGTGGAGTCACCTGGAGCGCGGCAACGTCGGGGCTGCCTGAAGTGCTTCGGGAAGTTAGCGCTCTGGCGATCGACCCAAAGAGCCCGAACACGATACTTGCCGGCACAGATCAGGGCGTATTCAAGAGTATCGATGCGGGGGCAAGCTGGAATAAGTCCAACATCGGATTACCGGATACCTACATTAGTGCTCTGACAATTGATCCTCAGACGCCAAGGACGGTATACGCGAGCGGTTCTGGCCGATTGTTCAAGAGCCTCGATGGCGGCGTTAGGTGGGGAGCGCTCGATTTCCCGGCAAATGTTGAGGCCGGAGTTCTGGCGATTGATCCGCAAAACTCGAACGTCGTTTATGCAGGATCGTACAAAGGGTTATTCAAGAGCACCGACGCTGGAGCCAGCTGGACTGCGTCGGGCATGGGACTGCCCACGGGCCCTTGGATGAGCGCGCTCGTGATCGACCCGCAAAATCCGAGCACACTGTACACGGGATTCAGCGGTGCAGAACTCGATTCCTGCAACTTCCCGTGCAGCGGATTTAACGACGGCGTGTTCAAAAGCATCGACGCGGGAGCAACGTGGACCGCTGTGAACTCGGGGCTGACTACCCAACATGTGACTTCTCTGGCGATTGACCCCCAAAACCCGGACCGGCTATATGCGGGAACGCTCGGCGGCGGAGTTTTTGCAATCAACTTTGGCCCCGCTCCGGTCGTAACGGATTTGCGATTTGACCGGACGAGTGTCGTTGCCGGCGGGTCTTATTCGGTCACCGCTTCAGGTTCTAATCTCACTCCACAGACATTTTTCGACGTTCGCTTCAGTGCTCCGGGAAGCAGCACCTCCTATGTTGTGCTGAATTGGCAGAAAGGCATCGTCGCGAGTCATGGTGTATCTGCGGATATCCCTGCTGGAACCTGGACTATCACTGGAGTGCGCGCTCATGAATTTGATGCCGACCATGGTGACAGCTTCGTTCCGGTGTCCGCTGCCATAACCGTCAATTAGTTGAACTTGAAGATTTCCTTCTCCGGGCGCTTCATGCCTTTCTCGTGGTATTCCTCCCAGATCTCTGCCCAGGGACGGCCATAGACATTGGGCACTCTGTACGGGATCACCTTACCTGAGACCACGGGTGTGGCGAACCCGTTGACCGGGTATATCGTCTGAACGCATTCAATAAAGTCGTAAGGTTCACCCTCGTCGAAACCGCTGATCCGCGCGAGTGTGCGGGTCATCCGAATCGGTTCCACGAGAGCTTCGGGGTCGTAGAAGATGCCTTCGTGGTTGAGGCCGATGAACTTGCCGGTGGCATCGCGGTTCGGCGTGTAGATCTCGATGGTCTGCAGCTTGTCGGAGAATTCGGGATTGCCGTGCACCTTCCAGCCCCGGATGTTCGACGTCCAGGTGATAAGCGCGTCTCCATCCCAGAAGCCGATGGTGTCGCCGTACCAGCGCGGAACTTCCGCGCCGAGCCGCGGCACAGCACCGGTCATGTTGAACGAGCGGCCGATGTGGATATTGGTGATGAAGTTGTCGGCGTCACCGGCCAGGAACTGGACCAGTGTGGGTGTGACGATAACCGAGTGCGGCTGGTTCGTGACCGCATGGTAGTGCCAGCGCCGCATGAAGCCCTCGGGCCAGCAGTACTGCGCCGGCCATTGCGGCGAATTGGTGTGCGCGTCGTGATAGGCCTCCTGCACCATCCGCGTCTTGTACTCGTCTGTGAGGAGCGAGAGCAGAGTCGGATATTGATTCCACAGCAGCTCGGCGTACCAGTTCTGTCCTCTGTGCCAGACGTAGCGCCCGCTCCAGTCGCCCGGCACCGTGGCATACGTATGCTGTGTCGGTCCGCCGCGGCGGCGCGTCTCGTCGAGGAGCGCTTCGTAATGAGCCTGGGCTGTCTTGAACTTGTAGGGGCTGACGATCGACTCGCGCGGGTAATCCCGATCGCAGTATCCCCATGCCGCTGATGCCGGAGGCTTGTCGCCGATCATCTTGCCGCGCCATTGCTGCTCCAGACCATAGGGACTGTTGCAGCGGAAGTATCGCTTGTCGGTCCACAACTCGCGGTCGGAGTAAAAGTCTTTAGACGTAAAGATGTCGACCGGGAGCGGCTTTATTCCTTCCGGCGCGGCGCCATTGCGTGCCGCGCCGAGGAATTCCTTAAGCCTGCCGCCGGTCGCGGGACCATCGAGCGGACCGACCAGCCAGTGCTGCTGCGGGTAGCCCTTGATCTCCGGCTGCGGCACGGCCTCGATGTCCGCGGAACTCCGCCACGTCTCCCAGGGGATCGCCGGGGACACGGCAGCGCCGCGGCCCACGCTCGTGAATTCGGCCTGCGACTTGTCGGCCGTGGAGCAGGATAGTGTCGCAGCTACAAGCAGCGCACCAAGAACGGCGCGCGCGCCGTTGAACTCAGTCGACTTTGACATCCTTTTGGACATGCATGATCCTCGCGCGACATTATAGTGCCCAGCGACTCACAAACTCGATCACGGCTCGGTTGAAGAGTTCCGGATATTCCATCGTGAAGAGGTGGCCTCCCGGCAATTCCTGCAAAACGGCGCCTTCGATCCTTGAGGCGAGGAGCCGCGAGTTTACCGGTGGCATCAGTCGGTCGTCTCTTCCCGTAATCACGAGTGTTGGCGCTTTAATTTGACCCAGGCGTAGTGCGCTGTCGTGATGCCGTATAGCGTCCAGCTGGCGCTGAAAGGCAAATGCCGGAATCGGAAACCGGCGCTTCACTTCGTTGAATGCGGCAATCACAGATCGGTTGCTGGAAATCGTTTCATCGCAAAACATCGCCTGTTCCTGCAGCTTGCGTGTTTCGTCATCCGCTTCCGATCCAGCTCGCAGCGCCTCGAAGACTTCGGGCCCCGCGATAACGGATTCCGGTCCGCCGAAAGCCGTACACCCGAGGACCAGGCTGCTGACCCGTTCAGCGTAATGGATTGCAAATTCCTGCGCGATCATGCCGCCCAACGAAAGTCCGAGCAAAGAGGTGCGCGATATGTTCAGCGCGTCGAGAAGTCCCTTCGTATCCGCCGCCATCTGCGCTGTTGAATATGGCGTGTCGGGTTTGTCGCTGCGTCCGGATCCGCGATTGTCGAAGACGATCAACCGGAAGTGCTTCGACAATTCCGGAATCTGACTGAACCATGCCGTCGCGTTGGCGCCCAGACCACGAATCATCGTGAGCGTCCGGTCGCCCGAACCGTGGATCTCGTAATACATCTGGATTTCGCCGGATTGGATGCAGGGCATGGCAAAGTCTAGCAGGAGCGTGCGTCTCCGTTCATAATTGGCTCCCGCGACAGCAATTGGACGGAGACTGTAGGCGACAGGAGAGGACTCTATGGCGGACATCGCAACGAAAAAACTTTTTGAGAACGACAAGATTGCCGTGTGGGAAATGGTTCTGGAACCGGGAGAAAACAGCGGACTGCACACGCATTCTCATTCGTATGTGTTCTACGTACTCGAGGGTTCGACGGGCGAAGTAAAGGATAGGGACGGGAATTCGTGCGGCTCGCTTCAGATGGAACCCGGCTTTACGCTCTTCTTCGAGATGCAGGGCAAGGAACTTGTCGCAGGCGATTTTCGAATTCCCGTGACGCACAGCGCTACCAACGTCGGAAAGACCCGCTTCAGAGAGATTCTGGTTGAAACCAAGTAGCGTCAACGGATCGTGCTTTCGAGTGCCTTCAGGTCCGGTTTCCTGCGCGCGATCTCGACGGACTCTTTCCACTCGCGATTCAGATCGCCGATCGGCAGATTCGCGCCCACGCGAATGAATAACGGGATCTGGTGAACCTCGGCTTTCGTTTCGATGGTTTGTCCGCCGGACCAGGTTTTTTCGGGATGCCAGGCATCGCGCCATCTGGCGCCCGCCGGCAAGTAGACCTGCTGGAACCGTTTTCCTTTTTCCCAGATCGGCGAAACGACCAGATCCGGACCATATTCATATGTCCACCAGTTCTCCCACGCGGCGGGGCGAGCCGGGTCGGCAAGAAACATGGGCCGCACGATGGGAAGCCCAGTGTCATGCGCGAGCTTCGCCTGCCGGTAGCTGTAGTCCTGGAGCCTTTGGTGGAGGCGCGCATACAAACGCCAGATAGCGATGAGGACGTCGTCGTAAACCGGCTCTCGTGGCGTGTTCCAGAAGGCGACGTTACGGGTAGGTCCGACTTCCATGATTGGAGTGAATGCGGAAAATGCCAGCCAGCGCCCGCAGACCTCCTGCTCCATCAGCTGTTGGTTGTATCCGCAGGTGTCGGAGCCCCAGTTCGGGTATCCCATCACGGCGGCGCGCTGCACCGCAATGATCGAAGCGCGGAGTCCTTCCTGCGTCCCGCCGATGTCGCCTCCAGAACACCGCGTATCGTGACGAGCCGCTGTAGCCCGCGCGCGGCATCACAACGAAGTCGTCGCCACGATGTTTCTTCGCGACCTCGTACGCGGCCTGGACATACATTGCGGGATACGCATTTCTGTTTTCGCGGATGGTTCGTTCGTCGAACACCTTGTAAGGACCACTCTCCGGAATGTTCTCCTCGGAGCGGTCGAGCTTGAAACCCGCGACACCCATCTTCAACAGCTTTGCCACACCGTCCTGCCAGAAGGTGCGCGCGTCTGGATTGGTGAAGTCCACAAGCGGATAGTTCTGGCCGCTTGCAGGACGGGTCTGTGCGGGCAGTCCATATCCATGTCGACCCTTTGCCCGCGAAGGTTCATTGCAGCGGAAATTCCCGGAGCCCAGGATGCCTGCTGCGGCCCATCGACGACGCGTTCCATCAGCCCGGTGAAGTACTCATCGGGTTTGGATTCGATCGCAAGGCCCCATTTCCTGATGTCGGTCGCAGGCGATGCCGTCATTGAGAAAACGAAATTGCCCGCCCGGGGCGTGATCGCCAGCCGAATGCGATGGTCGTCGGCCGTGCGGGTTTCGCCGCTCCATTGCCGGTTCGAGACAGTCGTCACACCTCGCGTCAGTTCGGACGGCAGTTGCGTGCGCCCACTCGCGGTCTCGAAGAAGAGATGATCGATCTGAACATCGCGGCGTGGAGTCTGCAAAATCACCGTCGCTCCCTCACGCTCGGTGGATTGTGGCGACGCGAGCGCGAGCACCATCAACACAATCATTGAAAGTTTCATCGCGGCGATTCTATGCTACACGCCATGCTCCCCATGAAACTCTTCCTGGCCACAGTCATTGTGGCCGGCGCCTGGCAGAACCGGGGCGGCGGCTTCACTCAACCGGAGCCGATCGCATTCGACGATCACGAAGGATGGACATCCATCTTCGACGGTTCGAGCCTGAAGGATTGGGACGGCAATTCCGACTTCTGGCGTCTGGAAAACGGCGCCATCGTCGGCGAGTCCACGCGAGAAAAACCTTCCGGGACGACCTACATCACCTGGAAAGGCGGCGAGCCACGGAATTTCGAATTGAAAGCCGAGATGAAACTGGAGGGAACCGGACTCAACAGCGGCATCCAGTATCGCAGTACGAGAGTTCCAGGCGCGGCGCCCGCATCAAAGTGGAATCTGAAAGGCTATCAGGCCGATTTCGATTTCGCCGGCCGTTACACGGGTCAGCTTTACGAGCAGGCCACGCCTCGCGGCATCATCGCCTGGCGCGGCCAGGTTGTGCGCGCGGAGCAGGGCATGAAACTGCGTCTTCTCTCCGCACTGGGCGACCCCGAGGAGCTGAAGAATTACATCAAGACGAGTGACTGGAATCAGGTTCACGTCATTGCGCGAGGGAACACGCTGATGCACATCGTCAACGGACATCTCATGTCCGTCTTCATCGATGACGATCCGTCCATGGCTGCCGCACAGGGGGTCATCGGACTTCAGATCGAAGGCACCGGCAAAATCTCCTTCCGAAACCTGTGGTTGAGGAACCTCCCATGAAAATGTTTACAACAGTCATGGCAATAGCCGTCTTTTGCGCGGCATTGATCGGCGCGGACTGGCCCACCGACGGCGGCAATCCGCAGCGGACGAACTGGCAGAAGGACGAAACGATCCTCAACAAGACCAACGTCGCGAATCTCAAAGTCCTCTGGAAGCTGCAACTCGATAACGCGCCGCGACAGATGCATTCGCTGTTTCCGCCGCTGATCATCGGCCGCGTGCCCACGCCGAACGGCGTTCGACAGATCGCACTCACGGCGGGCGCGTCCGACAATCTTTACGCCATCGACGTCGAGCTCGGCGAGATCATCTGGAAGAAGCACTTCGACTATCCCCCACCCGCTCGCAGCGGACGCCCCACCGATCCGCTTTGCCCCGGCGGACTGACCGCGACTCCGATCATCAGCGAGCCGGATGCGTCGGGCGGGCGAACGGTCTACGCTCTGGCCGGAAATGGGGAGCTTCACTTCCTGAATCTCGCCACCGGACAAGAAACGTCGCCGCCGGTTCCTTTCGGATATCCCAACGGGAAAGCGTATTCGCTGAACATTTGGAACAACGTGATCTTCACGACGACCTCGCAGGGCTGCGCCGGCAATCCGAATCAGATGTGGGCCATCGATATCAAGGATCCGCAGAAGAAGATCATGACGTTCAATCCGAGGAGCGGCGGACTCTGGGGCAGAGCCGGCGCGGCGATCGATTCGCGGGGGGTCGCGTGGGCGCCGACCGGCGACGGCTTCTACGATCCGGCAGCGCAACGATACGGCAACGGCATTATCGGCACGAAGGTCGAAGGCGGCGAACTGAAGCTCAAGGACTGGTACATCCCAACGAACTGGGAGTGGATGGTTAAACGCGACCTCGATATGCAGGTGACTCCGGCCATCTTCGAGTACAAAGGCAGAGAATTGATGGTCGCCGGCAGCAAGGAATGCCGCGTCTATCTGCTCGACACGAACTCAGCGGGCGGTGAAAACCATCAGACGCCCGCATACCGCACGCCGCTCCTCTGCAACGAAGAGGTCAACTTCGCTTCCGCCGGCATCTGGGGAAGCATGGCCAGTTGGGAGGATTCCAAAGGAACCCGCTGGGTTTTGACGCCGTTCTGGGGACCGGTTCATCCGGACTTCAAAGTTCCCGTTACCAATGGACGCGTGAGGCATGGCGCCATCGTTGCTTTCAAGGTTGAAGAAAAAGCCGGCAAGCTGCAACTGACTCCCGCCTGGATGTCGCGTGACATGGATCAGGCCGAGCCGCCCGTGATTGCCAACGGAGTCGTGTATGCCTACGCCAGCGGCGAGAACACGGCGCAGGCGTATCCGGACCGCGGGCTGGACGATCAAAGTCCGCTGCGCATCAAGGCGTCGACGCGCGCGGTGTTGTACGCGCTGGACGCCGAAACCGGCAAGGAACTCTATTCGAGCGGCGATCAGATCGCGTCGTTTGCGCACTTCGGCGGGCTGTCGGTGGCCAACGGCCGCGTCTACCTCGGAACCTTCGATAGCGTCCTGTATTGCTTCGGTCTGGAGAAGCAATGAAGACGAAAACCTTCGCCGCTTCGTCCTGCGCGGTACTTCTTTGCACGATTTTTCTCGCGGCGCAGAATCGTGAGGTTAACTGGCCAACGTACGCCGGTGACAACCAGCGCAGCGGCTGGCAGAGAATCGAGACGCGAATCACGAAGGACAATGTCCGGAACGTTCAGTTGCTGTGGAAACTGAAACTCGACGTCCAGCAGAAGGGCCCGCGTCCGCTGCTCCCGCCGGTGATTCTGGGCCGGCTTATCTCGTATCGAGGCTTCAAGGAACTGGCTTTCGTCGGCACGAATGCGGACATCGTCTACGCGCTCGATGCCGATCTCGGCAAAATCTTCTGGACCAAACATCTTGAATACGCGTCCATCGAACCCCAGGCCACCGGCTCTTCTGCCGCGTGTCCGGGAGGTCTCACCGCGATGCCCGTTATGCCCGCTCCAGCCGCTGCGGGCCGGGGCGCGCGCGGAGGCGCCGGACCATTCGTCACCGGGCCCGCTTCGTTGTATGCGATCTCAAGCGACGGACGCATTCATCGCCTCAACACCTCAACCGGCGATGACATTGCGCAGCCCGTGGCCGTTTTGCCGCCGAACGCCCGAGTGTCGAGTTTGAATATGGTCGAGAACACCATCTACGCGGTGACGTCGCAGAATTGCAACGACGCGCCGGACGCCGTGTGGGCCATCGATCTGAACGGCGACGCGCCGAAGTCGGTCTCGTTTCCGTTGGCCGGTATTGGGGCCGGATCGAGCGTCGGCGCCGTCGGCGCCGACGGGACTGTGTACGCTGCAAGTGCGAACTTGCTGTACGCGCTCACTCCACGCGAATTGAAATTGCGCCAAAGCTTCAGCCTGCCCGACGCCAACGCCGTGATCGGTTCTTCGCCGGTCGTATTCAACTATAAGAATCGCGATCTCGTGGCTGTCACCGGTACTGACGGAAGGATCTACCTTCTGGATTCAGGCCGGTTTTCCGCTGGAGTGGGAACAGAAGGCGGAACACCAGACAGCATATCGACGTGGGAAGACGCGGCCGGCGTACGCTGGGTGCTTGTTGCAATATCCGGCAGAGGTTCGTCGGCGGGTTCGATTGCTTCGTTCAAAGTCGAGGAACAGGCAGGACGCGCGGTGTTGTCGCCCGGCTGGGTTTCTCGGGAGATGAATTCGCCGGTCCAGCCGGTCATTGCAAACGGCATGGTGTTCGCATTATCGACCGCCGGCCGCGCGATTCTTTACGCCCTGGATGCGTCCACCGGCAAGGAACTTTATTCGAGCCGTAATCTGGTTACCGGACCCGCTTCACCAACAGGCATCACCGTTACCAACGGGCGCGCTTACTTTGGCGGTGCCGACGGCACGTTCTACGCCTTCGGTATGTACCTGGAACACTAGCTTCGAGCCACTAACTCACTACAAAATCAACTTGGTAGACGCTGTCCACGAACATCCGCTTTGCACTCGTCTGTCACGCACCTACAAAAGGACCAGCAACGCGAAAGTCACGTTGGGAGGTGTCTAATGGAATGGTTGAAGTCGAAAACAACAATCCTTGGAATCTGCTGCCTGGCGGCCATAGGGCTTCAGACTTACGAAATGATATCGATGCGAAGCGCTATGGAAGAACGCATGAATTCGTTGGAAAACGATTACGCTGTGGCCGATGAGAAGCTAACGATGCTCTCCTCGGACCTCAATGTCGTCAGCAAAAAGATTGGAGTCACGACAAAAGAACTGCAGGATGCACAGGCACTGGCAATCCAGTTGAAGCAGGAAAACACGCAACTGGCGCGACGATTGCGAAGTGGATTGGCCACAAAGGCCGACTCCAGGACCGTCGCGAAGCTTCATCAGGAACAGACATCGAAGCTGAGTGCAGTCCAGCAGGAAGCCACAACCAGAATAGATGGCATTACCGGGGATGTGAAGGTCGTGCGTGTGGATCTCGACGCGACTCGGACAGATCTCAAGTCCACTCGCGCGGATCTCAATGCGACTCGTGATGAAGTGGCGAGTAGCAGGCGCGATCTCGGCACTTTGATCGCCCGCAATTCAACGGAACTGGCCGAACTGCGTCGCAAAGGAGAACGCGACTACCTCGAGTTTGACCTTCGGAAGAGCAACGAGTTCAAACGCGTCGGTGACATCCTGGTTCAACTCAAGAAAACGGATGTGAAGCGACAGAAATACGAAGTCGTTCTGAACACGGATGACCAACCCATCCAAAAGAAAGACCGCACGGCAAACGAACCCGTGGCGTTCCTCGTCGGGCGCGATCGAGTGCGTTATGAAATGGTCGTAAATTCTGTCGACCGAGACAGAATCCGCGGCTATATCAGCGCGCCGAAAGACACGTTGAGCGCGGGCGAAGGTCCTTCGCTGCGACAGTAGCGACGACATAGAGTGCATCAGGGCGGTCTATGACCGCCCAATTCCTCAGCGATCCAGCGCGCGCTCCAGATCCGCAATGAGATCCTGGGCGTCCTCGCATCCGGCGCTCAGGCGGATGCAACCCTCCTCGATGACATCCCCGCCCCAGCGTGCCCGTCGTTCTGCCATGGTGTGCAGGCTTCCGAAACTCGTGGCGTCGTAAACCAGTTCGCAATTCGAGAGAAAACGCTCGGCGTGCGCCCGACTCGGGAGCGCGAAGCGGAGGACCGGTCCGAAGTATTTCATTTGCCGGGAGGCGATCGCGTGAGATGGATCGCCCGGCAGCCCGGGGTAGCGCACATCGTGGACATCGGACCGGGAACCGAGAAACTGCGCAATCGCCAAAGCATTCCTGCATTGTCTTTCCATGCGGACATGAAGCGTCGCGAGCGATCGATGAGCGAGCCACGTTTCCATCGGACCGGCAATCGCGCCCATTTGTTTTCGCCATGTGCGCAGAGTTTCGGCCAGACCTTCATCGCGCACCGATACGTGGCCGAGGATGAGATCGCCGTGACCTGTTGTCATCTTGGTATCCGAGGAGACCGAAAAGTCTGCGCCCAGCGCCAGCGGCTGCTGGCCAAGACAAGTTGGCGTTGTGTTGTCCACGGCTACCAGTGCGCCGGCATCGTGCGCCACGCGTGCGCAGGCAGCGATATCGCACACGTCGAGACTCGGGTTGCCAGGGGATTCAAGCCATACGAGTTTGACGCCACGCAGCGATTCGCTGTGAATCCCGCTAGCGGTGGGCGCGGTTCGAGTAGTGACTCCGAATCTTCCGAATACATCCGAGGCCAAAGAGCGCCCGGTGTAGTAGCCATCCGAGGGAAGCAGTGCTGTGTCGCCCGCTTTGAGCACCACGCCCAGAGTTGCGGCGATCGCCGCCATTCCCGACGAGAACACAACGGTCGCTGCCGACTTTTCCAATTCTGTTATGGCAGCCTCGTAAGCGGCCCAGGTCGGATTGTGCAAACGGCCATAACTGTATGGGACGCGGGCGGGATCGCCGCTCAAATGAAATGGAGCCGCGAACACCGGTCCGGGAAGAAATGGTTCTGCCTGCGACGGCTTCGGCAAACCTGCGCGGATTACTCGCGTTGCATCGTTCATGAGTGGATACGCTACCGGCGCCCGCCTGCGAGCGCAAGTGCTTCGCGCATGCCCCGCAGGTGCGCCATTGCAAGCGTTCCCAGGAACGGACCGATTCCGAGGAGCGCAAATGCATATTTCCATCCGACGGCGTCAACCATGTACGGGATCAGATGAATCGTAATGAGGGTCAGAAGAAATCCGGCGCTGGTCTGAATCGTCAGCATCGTTCCGACCAGCGATGGTTCGGATAATTCCGCGATGCTCGCAGAAAATTGAGCCGAGTCCGCGACAACCGTAATACCCCAAACCACGCACAATACGATTAGAAATACCGGGTTGCCGCCGTATAAGAATCCGACCAGCATCGAACAGGTGCCGCTCAAGACCATCGCCGTCATCGCCACGGTCGTGCGGCCGACACGGTCGGCCAGCCAACCGGCAATCACGCAACCCAGGCCGCCGCTTCCTACGGTCGCAAAAGTAGCGAACTTCGAAAGTGTGAAGGCGGAACTGGGATCCATCGTCAGTTGAAAACTCGACTGGAGAAAAACGCCAACCCACGCCCACATCGCGTAAAGCTCCCACATGTGACCGAAGTAGGCCAGATTCGCAAAACGCAGCGAGCGCGTCTTCCAGGCCTTGAAAGCAAACTCAGGGCGGAATCGGGGCGCCTTTGAGAAGTTGGGTCCGATTCTGGCAAACGAGATCAACACAGCGCCGAGTCCGCCACAGACGGAAGCCGCCACAACCGTCCATCGCCAGTTCAGGCCGCCGGCCGCATTCAACAAATGCGGCGATGCGGAGCCCAGCGTCAACGCACCCACCAGCAGCGCGACCAATAGCCCCATATCTTTTTTCGCCCAACTCGCAGCCATCTTCATTCCCACTGGATATACGCCGGCCATGCACATTCCGACGATGAAGCGGAGCACCGGAATCTTCAACGATCCAGGCTCCGGAACGAGAATCAGAAGATTCGCAATCGCTGCAGTCCCTGCTGCCCCCATAAAGAAGCGTCGCAGGTCCAGGCGATCAGCAAGCCCAAGCAACGCGCTGATCAGCGTTCCCGCGACGAATCCAATTTGTACGCTGCTTGTGAGAACAGAAATATGAAACGGTGTCAGTGTCCGTTCCTTTTGGAGCGAAGGAATGACAGCGGTCGTCGAAAACCAGAGTGCCATGACCAGAACCTGGCAGATACAGATCAGCGTAATGACACGCCATTTTGGTGATGGCATGCCGGGTATATACCATCCTTAGAGGCCGAATTCCGATGCGTTATTAAACTAGAAATCGTTTGCCGGCCGACTTATCCTTCCTGCACACAAATCCGCTAATTAAATATTCGGCCGGGTGTTGATTTCCCAAAGAAGAGGGAGGACCCCATGGATTTTCGTCGAAGGAGCATTTGGATACGAGTCGTGCTCATGGTCGTCATCGCGATCGGCATGCCGTTGACGGGCGGTGCGCAGACTCCACCGGGGGCAGCGACGACTGAACCCTATACACCCGCAAAGGACGCGAAGGACCTGAAGGCCGTGCTCTTCAACTGGTTTTGGGGCATGGGCATGCTGAAGGGCCATGATGAGCGCGACATGGTCGCATCGCTCGAATATCAGGGCAAGGGCACGGTTCAAGTGGACGGACAACCGTGCACGCTGACGCGATATCGCGCGAGCACCAACTACCAAACCCTCAGTCAGAGGATTCAGTACGCGTGCACGCGGCCGAACAAACAAACGTACACGAACATCGAGGTGGTCAGCGGGCTGTACGCCTGGAACGAAGACGTCGCCGGCGCGGAGATCGGTCCGACGAAAGGCAAGGTGACCCCGATGGCGAATGCCGCGCAGGAACGGCTCATTCGCATCTGGGCAAGCCCTCAGGGCGCGGCCAAGGCGGCGCTGGCAGGCACAACCGAGACATTCTGGCTGGGGGCCAACCCAGGCACTCTATTCGAGAACGGTGTCACGAAGGTGCGCGAGACTTCGGTGTCGTGGCAGGCGGGTAAGCCGGTCGTGACGTTCCCGATTCCTGGCGTGCCGGGCGCGATCGCGACAGCCACCCTCGATGCGAAATACATGACCGAACGCGTGGTGGTCACGCAGGGATCGACGACCACGGAGTTCACTTACGGCGACTATCAGGACTGGAACAACCCCCTGAACAAAATCGAGGTGTTCTACGCGGGCAAGATGGTCGAGCGCCGGAACGGCGCCGTCGTCCGCGACTTGACAACGGGAGTGACGGAGACGGGCAACGTGTATGTGGTCGCGCCCGTCCCGGCAAGCGTGCGGAAAGCGATCGGCGAAGCGCAAGGGCGGCAGCCCGCAGCCTCAAGTGGCGAAGCGCAAGGGCGACAGCCCGCAGCCTCAAGTACGGTTACAGCGCAGCTTCCCAGTGGCGTGTTCTCAAAGCCGGCAGCCCCGGTAAACACGTCGGCGCCCACGCCGCGGCTGGCCGGGCATCCTGACCTGACAGGCAACTGGACTCATACGGACTGGATTGGAAACTACATGACGGGCGGAGGGCGCCGTTGCGGTCCAACGCAGGACAAAGACTGTAATCGGAGTGTCAATCAGACTGAAGATTTCGAGCTCTACTCGCCCTCGCGGTTCGGCCAATTAAGTCGTCCGGTGTACAAGCCGGAGCACTGGGACAAAGTTCAGGAACTCGACATGTGGACCAACAAGTACGACCCGGTCATGACCTGCCAGCCTCTGGGAGTCCCGCGGCAAGGCCCGCCCCGACGCATCTACCAGACGGAGAACGACGTTACCTTTCTCTATTTTGGAGGTGATGCCGGGGGCGGTTACGGCGAGTATCGCGTGATCCCGACCGATGGCCGCAAGCGTAGTGAGGAGGCGGAGTTCGATATCACGTACATGGGGAATACGGTGGGACGCTGGGAGGGCGACACGCTCGTCCTCGACTCCATCGCGTTCATCGACACGACTTGGCTGGGGCGCGGCGGTTTCTTCCATTCCGATCGGATGCACGTGGTGGAGAAATTCAAGCGTCAGGGCGATGCAATCCTGTACGACGTTACGGTCGAAGACCCGGAAGTTCTGGTGGAGCCGTGGGTGTTGCCGACACGAACACTGCGGCGCAATACAAATCCGAACGCGGGACTTCTGCGAGAACGAGGCAACTGCGAGACGAGCCAGGAGACCGAAGCGGCGGCCTCGCAGATTCGGCACTAAGAGGCGTGGGGGACTGGCCAGGTGTAAGGAGGCCGCCGCGAGGCGCAAGCCCGATAGGGCACAGCCTCAAGGAAAGCGGCGTACCGCACTGAACTGGACGGTGAGCCCGACGCTAATAGAGGAGGTGCACATGACCAAGTGGACTTTTCGATGCGTCGTCTTCTGCGGGTGGCTACTGGCTGTTGCTTCCCTGCACGCTCATCATTCCCTCGCGGGCATGTACAAATTGGGAAAGGAAGCGAAGGTGATCGGGGCGTTCAAGGCATTTCGACTTGTCAATCCCCACTCGTCGTTGAGACTCGACGTCAAGAACGCGGATGGCTCAATAACGGAGTGGGCGATCATCGGCGGCAGCGCCACCAGCATCGCGAGGAATGGGTTAAAAACCGGACCGAATGCTCTCCGCCCCGGCGATGAAATCACCGTCACCATCACGCCGGCGTTGGACGGCAAGAGTCCGATTGGACTTCTGGTAGCGATCACCTACCCAGACGGGCACACGGTCCGTTTCCGGGGCGTCGATAACTAGAGGGCGGTCCGGATTTGCGTCCGTTCGCGGCTGGCAGCACGTGTCAGAAGTGGGTCAGACGCTTTGACATCCTGATCCTCGCGCGACATTATAGTGCCCTCGCGACGGCACCACGGAGGATTCAAACGTGTACGCAACATCCGATCGTTTTATTGGACGAATACTTCTCACGACCGCTCTCGTCATCTCCGCGTTGACAGCAGCATCGCAAACTCCACCTGCTCCGGCGCCGAATACTCAGAAGCCGGGAATGGCTCCACGACCGCCACTGCTCTTCAGCGAGCCATGGAAACTCCCGCCGTACAAGGGCGAGCAAACGGACGAGAACATGCGTTTCACGCCATCCGTCGTGACCAACCCTCGCATCGAAGCGAAGCTGTACGGGCCGGACTCGTCGGTCATACGCGCGGCAGTGCACGAGGAGCGCATCGACCTGTGGAACGGGATGGCCACGTCTCCGGTGGCTGTAACGCTGCGGGACCGTCGCAACTATGTCGATCTGACCGGCGCCGCCCGATTGCGCTGGATTGTGCGGACCAACGCGATTCATCTGCTGCACCCGGTCGTAAAGCTGGCGGACGGACGGCTCATCGTCGGCGATCGCGGCATCACGACGAATGGCGAGTTCCTCACCGTTGAAGTTGCGTTCACCGGAATGCGCTGGTACGGACTGGATCCGGTCAAGGTCGTCGTGCTGACGGAAGTGACAAATCCAAACCTGCAGAGAGTGGATGAGGTCGGCCTGGCGATGCTCTCACCAGGCGGCGGACACGGCATTGCCGGATCAGCGAATCTGTCGAACGTGGAGTTGTTCGCCTATCCGACGCCTCGTTAAGACATCAATATACTTGACGCATCCAGCGGCCCGGGCCGTTTCGCGAAGCCACCGCAGCATCGCGCAGACGGGCGCGCAGCGCGAGCGCGACAGCGCGAAGCATTAAGAGTGGTTGAACGAACCGTGCTTGATGCTGCGCGCTATCGCGCTTGCGCTGCGCGCCCGTCCGCTCCACGAGCGGAGGCTTCGCAGCATCTTTCTCGATGTCGCGTCCACCCCGCCTTGGCCAAGGCGGGGAATTAGCCTCGACACCGACTTTATGAGCAAAGCGCGCCATTGGTGTAGCATCCAAACCGTGCGGCTCTACCTCGCGCTTGCGCTGTCCGCGATTCTGGCCGTCACCGCACTGCAGTATTCGCGGCTGACGCAGAGCCGGCAATCCGGCGTGTTCGACGTTGAACCGGCGACTCCCTACTTGCACTTTTCCCCTGCGGGTCCTTCGCACGGCCGTATTCTCATTGTTCACGGGCTTGGCGGTAACAAGGAGTTGCTGAATCCGCTCGGCTTCGCGCTTGCCGAGGGCGGCTTCGATGTCTATTCGATCGATCTGCCTGGGCACGGCGCGTCGCATACGCCATTCACTGCGGAACTGGCGCGCGAAGCAATTGCGCATGTTCTTGACCGGCTGGGAGCGGAGACCGTTGTTATCGGTCACTCTCTGGGCGGGGGACTGCTGCTGGATCTGGCGAACGATCGAACCTTCGGCAGTATGGTTTTGTTTTCGCCCGCTCCTACGCCGATCGTCGAGGTCCATGCGAATCGCGTATTGCTTTACGTTGGACAGTTCGACCTTCCGCACTTTCGCAGATTTTCTGCTGGATTGGGCGATGTCGTCTCCGGGACGTTCGAGTTTCGCGACGTCGCATGGACCGGTCACGCCGGCGCTCCCGCAAATCCCGGAGTCATCGCCGAAGTCATCCAATGGCTTGGTGGAGACGCGCATTCCGCGCGCACGAGCCGGCGACCCCTTTTGCTGCCCGTCATGTTTCTCAGCAGCATTGGTCTCGGCGTCGCTCTGCTCGGCCGACCTGCGCGGCCGGTGATTCGGGCCGCCACTGGAGGGCCGCCCCTCCACGAAACGATTCTCTACTATTTCGCCGCGGCGGCGGTGGCTGCCGTGATCCTGAAGTTCATACCCGTCGCCGCATGGCTGCGCTTGTTCGGCACGGATTACCTGATAGGTTTTATTTTCGTGGTCGGATCGCTGTTGTGCGCCATCCACTTTCGCGAACGACTCCACAGCATTCCAGCCGTAGTTGCGATCGGAGCCGCTGCCTATGTGATTGCGGTTCCCGGCTTCTTCGTCGCATCTGAATTCACGCAAACCATGCTGTCCGTGGGCCGATGGTGGCGCTTCGCGGGAATCGCCGCCCTGAGCCTGCCGTTCTTCGCTGCGGACGAGATTCTGCTTCGACCGATCCGGCCGCAATGGAAAGCGGCTCTGACTGTTGTCGTAACGAGGGCGATCATCGGAGCCACGGCCATTGCGGCTGGGCTGCTCTGGAATCGCGATGCTGTGTTCCTGGTGCTGATCATGCACATGATCGTCGCTTTCTGGACGTTGCTCTGGTTTGCCGGTGGACTCATCCATCGGCGAATCCAGGATCCGTTCGCCGTCGCGCTTTTTATTTCCGTCGTGCAGGCGTGGCTTTTCGCCTCCCTCTTCGTCATCGTCTGACTTCCTGGGTATCCCAATCGCCACGAATAGCCTTTCGTTGTACTCCGAAAGTCTCAAGCCATCGACGGCGTAGTTCGACCAGCCTGTAGTGACACAGAAATGGTTACGGTGCGACCAGACATGATGCCGGGAGTGATGCGCCGGTGAAACCGCGAGGCCCAGCGCCTGCAGGACTTTCGCCAGCAGCGGAGGCGCCGGATCATGCGCCCACCAATGCAATTGATTGCTCGCGGTCAGCGCAAAACAGAACGAGAGGAACACGAGATATCCGAAAGTCCCGCATATGGGGCAGGGTTGCGTTCGGCATGTACCCCTTGTGGAACCTTTTCCACATACCCGTTTTTCGAATACTTGCATGGCTTGACGATGACAACTTTAAGTGTGTGCGGCATGAGCCTCCCCCGGTTCTTCCCGAACAAGCGGACCTTTGGCATTTTCTCGGAGCCGAAACTTATCCGTGGAGGCGGGTCGGAGTCCTTTTGAAGTTCTCAGAAAGTTCTCAATCTTCTTAGTCGTCGTGAAATGAATGACTTAAGACGAACATCAGATGTATAACGACAGGCCGAATGACGAGATTGTTCGAAATCGGGACGGCGCTCGGCGCCGAGCACGCGCAAGATCGCGAGCGCTTCAGGACACACTGGGACGTGCACGTTCGCCACAGCCGACGCATGATTCTCGAGGGCGCCGGCCGAGTGGCATCCCCGGGGTCGGTAACCATTCTCGGCGGAGGCTCCGCCTGGAACCTCCCGCTGGAAGAACTGGCACGGCAGTTTGACCATGTGAGACTTATCGACATCGACGACGACAACCTTCAGAAGGCGATCTCCGCGCTGCCCACCGAGTGTCGCGCCAAAGTCGAAATTCATGTTGCCGACGTGAGTGGTGGTCTTGCGACGGACCTGGTCGGTCGCGCACTCGAGGTCATCGAGAAGGCGCACAGTTCAGAGCAGGCCGCCGGTGACCTGGCGCCACTGTTCGGAAGTCCGGAATTCGAGGACGGTGGATCGATTCCATACAGTGATTGGAAAGCCTCGTATGTGATTTCCTCGTGTGTGTCGAGCCAGCTGACGATCTTCCCCGAAAAAGCAGTAATGAAGGCGTTCAGCGAAAAGTTTGGCGCAGAACTCGAAGATGACTTCTTCTCCAGGAACGGATCTTTTCGATTGCGTACCGATTGGGTTCGCCGCCATGGTGAGCTGCTTTCGTCGCTCGTGACGGATGGCGGCCGCGTTTACTGGGCAGACACCGTTGCGGAAACGCCGTATCTGGCGGAGTTCGGATCCGAAGCGCTTAGTGTCGCGATCGACGCTGTCGTCAACTTTCTGGACCAGGCGTATCTGAAGACGTTCTTCACGGATGCGGGAAAGCAGGTCCTCACCGAACGATTCAACCAGGGCCTGCCCGGCGGCCGGATGTCGCAAGCCGAGCAGAAGAGAAGATACGCGTGGGCGGTTATGACTCTCGTCGGCGAGAATTTCATTGCGCCAAATCGGGAACTGGAACTCGTGACCTACATTATTATGGAAGCGGAGCGGATGTTCCCCAACGCGCGGCAGCCGATCCTCGAGGGCGGCAAACTGTCGCAGTACTTCCCTGCCTCGCTTGTGCCGGAAGGCGAACCGGCTTCATGGTTGTGGATTAACGATCCTGAGGGAGCCGTGACACTCGAAGGCTACAGCTACTATGTCGATGCATTTATCCTCAGAAATTCCGGGACGGTTGCGTCGTTTCCCTAATTCTGGGTTGCGAATTAGGGAAACGACGCAACCGTCCCGGAATTTAGATTTCCAGCCTCGTGGTGCTGTCCCCGATCTTATCGACGCGGACGGCGAGTTTATCGAGCATCGCCAGCAGCAGGTTGCCCATGTGGGTCTGCGGCGGATACTTCAAATGACGGCCGCCTTTTAGTTGCCCCGACGCGCCGCCGATCAGAACTATCGGCAACGGATCGAAGTTGTGCTCATTGCCATCGCTCAGCGAACTGCCGTAGAGAATCATGGAATGGTCTAGCAGATTGCCGTCACCGTCCGGCGTGGCCTTTAGTTGCTCGAGGAAATAGGTCAGCGTCTTCACGTGATAGCGATTGATGACCGCATACTGGTCCATGTTCTTGCGGTCGTTCGAATGGTGCGAGGCGTTGTGGAAGCCTTCCCGAATTCCAGTCGCAGGAAACACCGCGCCGCTCGTCTCGCGCGCCAGCATCAACGTCGAAATCCTCGTGATCTCGGACTTATACGCGAGCACCTGCAGGTCAAACATCAGCTTGAGGTGATCTTCAAAATTGTCCGGGATTCCTGTCGGCGCCTCCGGCAAAGCCAGGTCGGGTGTGAGCCGTTGATCGACGTTTTTGACGCGCCGCTCGATCTCCCGCACCTCGTCGAGATAGTTGCTCAAGCGCGTGCGATCGCCGGCCGGCAGTTCTTTTTGCAGCGAAGCCACCTGATCTTTCACGGAATCGAGCAGGCTCATCGATTCCTGACGCCGCAGACGGCGTTGGGAATCGTCGCTGCCGTCACCGAACAGGCGCTCAAACACAACCTGCGGATTGTTTTCCATCGGCAAAGGCAACGTGGCCGATTTCCATGACAACGTATTCCGGTAAGCGCAGGTAAAACCCGCATCGCAGGTCAGGGCGACCTCTTCGATCGAAAGTTCGACGGACGGCAGCGGCGTGTCCTGACCGATCTGTTGCGCCGCGACCTGGTCGACGCTCGCGCCGACGTTCGCCCTGGTGCCCTTTACCGGATGCGAACCCGTGAGGAACACGGCGGCGGCGCGCGTGTGGTTTTCAGCTCCGCCGCTGTCTTCGCCGGGCCATGGCGCCACACTCGGATGCCACAGGCCGCTCACGACGTTCACATATTCGCGTAAGGGTTCCAGTGGTTTCAGACTCTCTGAGAACTCGAACCCGGAACCTTCTTTTGCAGGAGTCCATTTGTCCATCGTCGCGCCATGCGGGATGTAGATACAGCCCAACCGGCTCTTCGGAGTTGCCGCCGTCTGGCGCAGCGGAGTCTGCGCGGGCACCATGGATTCCAACAGCGGCAACGCAATCGTGACGCCTGCGCCGCGCAAAAACGTGCGGCGGGAAAGGTGCTTTTTACTGACAAACATCAGTTGCCCTCCTGCGATTTCCTGACCTTCATCTGAAACGGCACGCTCTTGACGATACCCACAACCAGCGACGACAGGCGGTAACCGTCACGCGCTGCCTCACGAACAATGGACCTGACGAACGGTTTGTCTGAATAGTGTATGGTCCGGCCCAGCGAGTACATCAGCAGTTTTTCGGTGCACGCGGTGACGAATGCATCCGGCCTGCTCAACAGCGCTTCGCGCAGGCTCGCGGGTCCTGAAAGTTTCGTACCGTCCACCATGACGGCCGAAGCATCGATTGGAGTCTTCGCATCGACCTCTCGCCACTTGCCGATAAAGTCGAAGTTCTCCAGCGCAAATCCCAATGGATCCATGATGCTGTGGCATGCGGCGCAGCCGGAATTCGCCCGATGCTGTTCGAGCCGCTGACGCATCGATGTGGCTTTGGCCTGCGTGCCTTCGTCCAGATTCGTTTCAACACCAGGCGGCGGTGGCGGTGGCGGTGCGCCAAGCAGATTTTCCAGGATCCACTTGCCTCGCTTGACCGGGGACGTGCGGTTCGCCGCGGACGTTGCCAGCAGAATGCTGCCGTGACCTAGAATGCCGCGTCGATTGTCGTTCTCGATCGTCACCCGGCGGAAATGGCTGCCGCGGATATTCGGAATTCCATAATGTCGAGCCAGACGTTCATCGACGAATGTGTAGTCGGCTTTGAGCAGATCGAGCAGGCTGCGGTCTTCACGCAGAATGCTGGCAAAGAGCATTTCCGTTTCGCGCTGGAAAGACTGGCGCAGGTTTTCATCGAATTCCGTCGTCGAAGGACGAGCGATCCGGACGTCTCTCAGCAACAACCATTGCGCTGCGAAGTTGTTGACGAGTGTATCGGCACGAGGATCGGCGAGCATGCGTCGCGCCTGGCGTTCGAGCACTGCCGGGTCTTTCAGCTTTCCCTGCCTCGCAACATCCAATAACTCGTCGTCTGGAATGCTGCTCCATATAAAGAAGGAGAGTCGTGACGCCAGTTCCACGTCGCTAAGCCTGTACCGGCCTCCGGCCGCAACATTGGCGGGCTCGGCCTCGAAACGAAAGATAAACTGCGGGTCGACCAGTATTCGCGCAATGGCTCGCTGAATCCCACTATCGAAATTGCCGAGCTTGCGGCCTTCCTCATAGAAGCGCATGAGCGTTTCCATGGAGACATCGGATTCACTGACGTTCTTCCGGAACGCCCGCGTGGCCAGTGTCGTGAGGATCTTTTTCGCGCACGGCACTTCTTCAGTGGGAATCCCCGGCGTGCATACAAAAACCTTGCGGCGGCTCGGCGTATTGCCGGGCCCGGCGGCGTTCAAAGGACCCGTAATGACAACGTTCTGAATGCCGGGGCTTGCGGCCAGCACCGAGAAGAGGTCATCCACACCACGCACATTGGTTTTCTTGACAAGTGCGACGCCCACGGTCTGCGGTCCGGCCTTTAACGTGAGGCGGACATCGCGAGGAGCATTCCGATCGAGAATCCGAACTCTCTCTCCGTTAATCGAAATCTCCACTTCGTCTTCGCCGCCTACCGCGACCTGACCCAATCCTGCTCCCGCTCGGGCAACCCGGAACTCGTACTCGCCATCCAGCGGGAAATAGTGCGTGAACAGCAGACCTCCGCGCGTACCGAACGGCTGGCCGTCCAGGTGGTCGGCCTGTGAGAGACCTCTTGAACGATATGTAGTTCGCGAGGCGCTTGTGGCCGGATCGCCCACAGCCATACGGCTGATCTTCGCCGCAGCCGAGACGTAAGCCTGCATCAAAGCCGGAGACACGGAGAGGACGTCGGCGATGTTGTCGAACCCGTCGCTGGAATCGTCCGGAGGAAGAAGCGTCGCTGCATCGATCGGAACTGCAAGCAGGTCGCGAACGGCATTCGCATATTCAGTGCGGTTCAACCGCTGCAACGCGCGCGTGCCGGGATTCGGATTGGCCGCGGCGAACCGATCCAGTTCTGCTTCTACTGCCGTCGCAAATGCATCGATCGTCGCGCGATCCGGGCGTCGCGCATTCGCGGGCGGCATCAGGCCCGTCCGCAGTTTGCGAACGACCTTCTCCCATTGCTCCGCATGATCGCCGACCCGCGTGAGATCCATCCTGTCGAGAAGCAGGTTCGCAGTCTTCGATTTTTCGTTGTGGCAACCGACGCAGTACTGATCCAGGAATGCGCGTTGCTGGCCGAAGCCACTTACCGCAGCAAGGAGTACAAGGATTACCGCACCCCGAAGGGGTGCATGGAAATTAGCCCGAGGTGAGCGAGCGGAGCGAGCCACCTCGGGAGAATTGCTCCCGGGGTACGCGCTTCGCGCTTTACCCCGGGCTAATGTCCTGTCACCCCTTCGGGGTGTCATCTAGGTGCCTTCTCAGCCATCAGTTTTTCCAGCAGAGCGATCGTGCTCGGTTTGCGCTCAGCGCCCACTGCCGCAAGGAATACGCCTTCGGCCCATGTGATCGGGCCGCGGTTGTGCTTGTCCACGACATCGAGGCGAGCACCATTCTTCTCAAGGAATTCAATGATCTCGTTGGAACCTCGGTTTGCTGCACCCAGCAGCGCTGTCAGCCCCATGGAGTTGGTGGCGTTGATATCGGCGCCCTTCTCCAACGCAATTCCGACGGCTTCCAACAAGGCCTCTTTCGATTCCGTATAAGTCTGCGCGACCACCCAATTCACGCCGGCGGCTGCCATGAGCGCAGTGGTACCGGCAAAGGTGGAGATGTTCGGATCGGCCCCGCTCGCCAGGAGCAGGCGCATGACGGTCGTGTCGCCGGACAATGCAGCTCGCAGGAACGGCGTTTGTCCTGTGTAATCCACCCACGACACATCGCCCAGCGAATAGAGCCAGGTTCGGCCTGGTGGCACTTCTTTCGTGCGCGCATTCACGTTGGCGCCGCGAGCGATGAGAAGCTTAATGAACTCGAGCATCGGCGCGCGATCCATGCCGTTGTCCGTGGGGCTGTCCTGCTCGCGATTGTTCATGTCGCGATTGCGCAGTTCTACAACCGACCACAGCGGAGACCGGCCCCAGAAGTCGGAAGCGTTGATGTCCGCGCCGCGATCCAACAAGAACGCAGCAACATCAAGATTGTTGTTGAGGATCGCCATGAGCAGCGGGCTGACGTCGTTGGCTTCGGGTTGTCGCACGTTGGCGCCCGCAGCCACGAGTAACTTCGCGGCCTCGAGCCGGCCGTCGCGAGCGGCATAAAGTAATGGTGTCATTCCACCGGCTGCGGACGCGCGCCGGCCACGATCGGGAAGCCCGCCGCGATTGATGCCGACACCTTCGGAACCGCAACCTGTTCCCTTGCATGGAGGCCTGAATGCGGGCGTCTCTCCCACGCGGGTCCGCGTGTTGACGTCGGCGCCGCTATCAATCAACAGCTTCACAGCGGCCGGATGATTTTCTCGTACCGCCAGCATTAAAGCGGTCTGCTCGAATTCGGGGTCTTTCGCGTTGACCGGCGCGCCACCCTCGATCAGCACTTTCAAAGCATCAGGGCGCCCTGTACGGGCGGCGGTCATTAATATGGTCTCGCCCGTCGGTTCTTTGGAATCCGCGCTTGCGCCGGCATCCAGAAGGCTCCGGATAATCACCGCATTCCCGTTCACAGCCGCAAGCTGGAGCGGTGTCACGCCATAGCGATCGGTGGATTTCGGATTCGCTCCCGCTCGAAGCAGCAACTGGACGGTGCCGGCATGGTCTATACGCACAGCCCAGTGGAGAGCCGTCGCTCCGTCGACGTTCGAACTGTTCACGTCAACCTTCTGTCGCAGGAGGGTCTGGATAGCCGCGTGGTCGGCTTTGCGTGCCGCCTCGATCAGCCTGGCATCGATTTCGGCAGCGGCTGCAGTGGCGCTCAGGAAGAGCAATGTCAAACCGGCGCAGAAGATCGGTTTACCGAACATCGTTTAGCCTCCGGGAATGGATACCGAGGACCAGTTAGCATGCCGGAAAATTTATTGTCAAATCTTAATGTTAGTGGAAGTGAGAGCAGCAAGTAATGTGCTATGAAAGCGGCGTGCTTACGACGCTGGCCATCGCGAATTATCGGTCGCTGCGGGACCTCATTATTCCGCTGAAGCAACTGAATCTGGTCACCGGCCCGAACGGCAGTGGAAAATCCAGTGTGTATCGCGCACTGCGCTTGTTAGCCGATACGGCGCAGGGCCGCGTGATTCCGTCGCTTGCTCGCGAAGGCGGGTTGCAGTCGACGCTCTGGGCCGGCCTGGAACAAATAGCTGCCTCAGTGAAGCGTGGGGACTACGAATTACAGGGCACGCCAAGGAAAGAGCGTGTCCACCTGCGGCTGGGTTTCGGCTCAGAGGATTTCGGTTATGCGATCGATCTCGGTTTGCCTGGTCCCGTAGCCAAACCCAACGCACCTCGCGCGACCGCCTTCGAACTCGACCCGGTCATCAAAACCGAATGCATTTGGGCAGGCCCGGTCATGGGGCCGTCGTCACTGCTAGTCGAACGGCGCGGTCCAATGGTTCGTACGAAGCAAGACGACGACCAGTGGCGGATACTCACTCACGAACTGGCCAGCTTCGACAGCATGATGACCAGGCTTGCCGATCCACAAAACGCGCCTGAGATGCTCATGCTGCGCGACAAGATCCGCTCCTGGCGCTTCTACGACCATTTTCGCACCGACGCGGAAGCTGCCGCGCGACTGCCACAAATCGGCACGCACACGCCGATCCTCAGCAACGACGGATCCGACGTTGCGGCGGCCCTTCAAACGATCGAAGAGATTGGCGACCCGACAGCTCTTGCCAATGCCGTTTCGGATGCATTTCCCGGTGCACGCATATCCATCACAGCCGACGAAGGACGTTTCGAACTCACGATGCATCAGCACGGATTGCTGCGTCCGCTCAAAGCGGCCGAGCTTTCGGATGGAACGCTGCGGTATCTCCTCTGGATCGCGGCGTTGCTGACGCCACGGCCGCCCGAGATCCTGGTGTTGAACGAACCGGAAACCAGTCTTCATCCCGATCTGCTGCCCGCGCTCGCACGGCTCATTTCAAAGGCTGCAGTAACGTCGCAGGTATTGGTCGTCACCCACGCTTCGAAGCTGCTTGAAACACTTCAGGGGGAGTCGCAGTGTAACTCCGTCCAACTCGAGAAGACCTTCGGCGAAACGAGGATCGTCGGGGAAGACAAACTCGACAAGCCGCCCTGGCGATGGGCACCCCGATAAATGAATTGGCACTCTGTTCTCATGTATCATCCGGAGACAAATAGGAGTCTTCAATGAGTCCTCGCTATGCGATGTCCATGATCGTCTCCCTCCTGCTGGCATTTGCCGTCGCCGCTGACGCTCAAGCGCAGGCGCGAGGGGCAAAGCCATATACACCTCCAAAGACACCGTGGGGTGACCCCGATTTGCAGGGCATATGGCCGAGTACCGAGATGATCGGCGTTCCGTTGCAGCGTGCGGCGAATTTCGGGATACGAAATGTTTTAACCGAAGAGGAATTTGCCGAACGGGAGAAACAGGCGCAGCGCACCGCCGAAGCCGACAGCGAGCAATTCGCGAAGCCCGGTGCGACGGTTGGAATCAATCCGCCCTCGCACTGGATCGACAGAGGAAAACCCAACAGGCAGGCATCACTTGTTGTCGATCCCCCCGATGGAAGAATTCCGCCTCTAACCGCCGAAGCGCAACAGCGCGCCGCACGTATCGCAGAGCAACGAAAGCTCAGTGGCGCCGCGGATTCGCACGAGGACCGGAGCCTTTACGAGCGTTGCATCACGCGTGGCGTTCTTGGACTTTTACCCGTGATCTATAACAACGGAACGCAGATCATCCAGAGTCCGGGAAACGTCGTTTTCATGTACGAAATGATTCATGAGGCGCGCACGATCCCTCTGGATAAACAGCCGCACGCCGGACCAGCCATCCGCAACTACATGGGCGATTCCCGCGGTCGCTGGGAAGGCAACACTCTGGTTATCGAAACTACGAATTTCCTTCCCGAAAAAACGACGATCGGCGGCGCCCCCGTCAGCGATCAGTTCCGGCTCATCGAACGATTGACGCGCGTCGGAGCGAACACACTGCAGTACGAAGCGACCATTCACGACGAGAAAACGTGGACGCGGCCGTGGTCGATTTCGCTTCCGCTCGCGAAAGACAACTCCGGAAACCCGGTTTATGAGTACGCGTGCCACGAAGGAAATTACGCGATGGAAGGCATTCTCAGCGGAGCTCGGGAAGATGAGAGAAAGGCTGGGGGAAGCAAGTAATGAAACGCATGCTGCTTGCATTGCCCGCGATCGCTGCAATACTCCTCACCGCACCGCGCGCCGACGCGCACCATGCGTTCGCCGCCGAATTTGATCAAACCAGGCCCATCAAACTGCAGGGACAGGTCACCAGAATGGAGTGGATCAACCCGCACTCCTGGATCCACATCGAGGTCAAGGACACCGATGGAAAGGTCACTAAATGGATGATCGAAGGCGGCAGTCCCAACATCATGCTGCGCCGCGGATTCACGAAAAATTCGCTGCTGCCCGGCACGACGATCATCGTTGAAGGTTTTCTCGCCAAAAACGGCTCGAACCGGGCCAACGGTAATTCGATTACCTTCACCGACGGACGCAAACTCTTCGTCGGCGGCTCGACGCCGACATCCAACGGTCAGTAGCATCTTCCAAGGAGTTCCCCATGCAACGCACGATGATCACAACCACGATTCTGCTGATGGCTGTTTTGTCGGTAGCAGGCCAGCAGCGGGCGCCGATCGGCGCGCCTGTACCGCCGCTTGGAGCGGGACCTTTCGTCTTCGATACCGCCGAACAACACAAGCTGCGAGCGGTTATTGTCGCCAAGGGACTGTCGCATCCGTGGAGCATGGCATTTCTGCCGGACGGAGGCATTCTGGTCACCGAGCGTTCGGGCAATCTGCGCATCATTCGTGACGGCGTTTTGAATCCACAGCCTGTTTCGGGCGTTCCCAAAGTGAGTAATGCACGACTGGCCGGCTTGATGGACATCGCCCTTCATCCGCAGTTTGCGACCAACCGTCTGGTGTATCTCACCTACTCAAAGCCTGAACCCACGATGTTCCGCACTGCTCTGGCGCGCGGCCGTCTCGAAGGCAACAGCCTTGTCGATGTGCGGGAGCTTTTTCAGTCTGAAGTCCACTTCGATAACGCCGCGTCGGCGTCGCGCGTGGTATTCGGACGCGATGGAATGGTCTACATGAGCATCGGCGGCGCGACCGTCGCCAGCCAGAGCGACAAGCACGGTCAGGATCCTGCGTTCTATAGCGGAAAGATTATTCGCCTCCGTGACGACGGCGCCGTGCCTCCCGATAATCCTTTTGCCGGAAAGCACGGCTACAAGCCGGAGATTTACTCGCTCGGACATCGCAACCAGCTTGGATTGTTTGTGCATCCCGAAACCGGTGAAATCTGGCAGAACGAGAATGGCCCGAACGGCGGCGACGAATTGAATATCATCCGCGGCGGACGAAACTATGGCTGGCCTTCGGTGACTTATGGCCGCACGTATCAGGGACCTCGAGTCTCCGACAAGACCCAGATGCAAGGCATGGAGGAACCGGTCGTCGTCTGGATCCCCTCCATCGCGGTCTCCGGCCTCACCTTCTACACGGGCTCGAAGTTTCCCAGCTGGAAAAACAATATTTTCGTCGGCGCGCTCCGGATGGGTGAGATCCCCGGCACCGGGCATCTCCAGCGTATTGTGTTGAACGAACGCGGCGAGGAAATGCGTCGCGAGATGCTGCTCACGGATCTCAAGCAGCGCATCCGGGATGTGCGACAGAGTCCGGACGGCTTTCTGTACGTCCTCACTGAAGAGGATAATGGCGCCCTGATCCGGCTGGAACCGGCAGAGGCTCGATAATGGCGAAATCCATGCGCTTATCGATTCCCGTCATTTTGATGCTGATGTCCACTGCCTGCGGCGCGCAAAAACCGCAGGGCCCGGAAAGCCCGCGTCCGAACATCATCTACATCATGGCTGACGACCTCGGTTACGGTGACTTGAGCGGATACGGACGCAAGAGTTATTCGACGCCGGCATTGGACAAACTGGCATCGGAAGGAACCCGGTTCACCCAGGCGTACGCCATCGCGCCGGTGTGTACGCCAACGCGAGTGGGTCTGATGACGGGCCAGTATCCAGCGCGGCATCGTACGGGTTTGTGGGAGCCGCTTCGAGGACAGTCGAGCGGTGAAGGTCTCGATCCCTCGATGCCCACGCTGGCACGGCGGCTTCGTGATGCAGGCTACCACACCGGTCTCGTCGGCAAATGGCATCTCGGTCGTGAACCGAAATCCTGGCCAGCCGAACACGGCTTCGATCAGTGGTTTTCGATTCTGAGTGGCGGCGCAGACTATGTGCTGCATCGTTCGACCGGCCCCGGCGAACCGGCCGGACCGCACGATCTTTATCAGGACGGCAAAGAAGTTCGTACCGACGGCTACCTCACCGACCTGTTTACCCGACAGGCCGAAGCGTTCCTGCGATCCGCGCGAGAGCCGTTCTTCCTCAATCTCGAGTACAGCGCGCCGCATTGGCCGTGGCAACAGCGCGGCGATGCGCCCTACCCGGACGACAAGGATCCATCCACCCACGGAGGCTCTCCGGAAATCTTTGCCGGCATGATGAAGGCTCTCGATGAAGGTGTCGCCCAGGTGCTCGCCGTTCTGAAGGAGAAAGGCTACGCCGACAACACGATCGTTATCTTCACGTCGGACAACGGCGGCGAGATTTTCTCGGAAATGGGCGGCCTCGAAGGAATGAAGCTGCAGTTATGGGAAGGCGGAATTCGCGTTCCCGCATTTGTTCGCTGGCCAAACATCGTGCCGGCGGGACGCACTTCCGAACAGGTCGTCACAACGCTCGACTGGACGGCGACGATGCTCGCAGCGGCAGGTGTCGCGACGGGATCCGAAATCGACGGCATGAACGTCCTGCCCCATTTGCGCGGCGAAACTGCAACGACCGAGCGGACCGTCTTTTGGCGGAGCACCCGATGGGGCCTGCAGCACGCCGTCCGGGAAAGCACCTGGAAATATTTACGGATCGATAAACCACAGGCCCGATCGAAACGAACCGAAACCGGAGAACTTCTCTTCGACCTCAGCAGCGATCCACAGGAACGCGAAAACCTCGCGTCCGCCCATCCCGACGTCGTCGAGCGATTGCGGCGTTTGTACAGCGAGTGGGAGGCCGGAGTACTGGCGCCGATCGAGCCGGTCGCGTCGAGGGCTGCGCTTGCGAACACCAAATGAGAAGACACGAGGGTGATTTTGGATTATTTTGGCGTGAAACAAGGAGCACAACCCATGACAAGCCTACTGCTGGCCCTGATGCTGCTGCATCACGGCACGGGAACGTATGACTCCACGAAGTCTGTGACGCTCTCCGGAACTGTCACGGAGTTCGCATTCACGAATCCGCATGCGGCGCTTTTTTTCGATGTGAAAGACGCGAACGGAAAGGTTGTGAACTGGGCAATCGAAATGAACAGTCCCGGAGTTCTTGCACGAGCAGGATGGACCAGGCGAATGTTCAAGGCGGGCGATCAGATCACCATAACCGTTCGGCCGGCGAAAGCGGGTACACCCGTAGGTCTCATCAACAGGCAAAGACCCGTTATCGTCAATGGCAAGGAAGTGCTCAAAGCCGATGGAACGGCCAATCCTATCGACTGAACGGAGTTCGAAATGCGAATTCGATCAACAACGCTGTTCGCGCTGATCTCGATTTTGTCGTTCACCGGGGCCGTGTTCGCGCAGCAGCACGATCCTCGCGACTTGAACGGCGTATGGGCAAGACAAAGCCGTGTTCTCACGATGAGCAACGAAGCACCCCCGATGACGCCATGGGGCAAGGCGAAGTTCGATGCGGCGAAACCGGTTTATGGTCCTCGAGCCGTTCCCGGTGGTCTGGGTAATGATCCGGTGATGACTTGCGATCCGCTCGGAATGCCGCGAAACCTCTTTCTCGAAGTATCGATCTACCCGATGGAAATCGTGCAGACGCCGAAACGGGTTTTTCAGTTATTTGAATGGGCTCACCTATGGCGCGAAATCTGGACAGACGGCAGAGCGCTCCCGAAAGATCCGGAGCCACGCTGGATGGGATATTCGGTCGGACGGTGGGAAGGAGACACGTTCGTCGTCAACTCGCTCGGGTTCGATGAGCGAACCTGGCTCGATCACTTCGGCAATCCCATCAGCGAAGATGCCAGGTTCGAAGAACGCTACCGCCGTGTGGACCGAGACACGATCGAGCTCACCATGACGCTGGATGATCCGAAGGCGTACACGAAGCCGTGGATCAGCGAAAAGAAGATCTTCAAGCTCGATCCCAAACACGAGATCGAGGAACTGTTCTGCGTGCCCTCCGAGAATGAGGCGTTCAATAAGAGAGTACGGGATCCCGGAGCGGGCGTGACGAACAAGTAAGACTCACTTGGTGTCAGTAGTTGTACGGTTCCTCAAGAGAACCTCGCTTACCGAACCATCACTTCTCCGATATGCGGTTATACAGGAAATGGCCTAGTAGCGTCACGGGTCGTCCCATTCTCGGGGAAATTTCGACGCGTATTGAGTATCCGTTAGGAACCGCTTGAAGTCTTTAATACCGAAGACTGTCTACATTCAACGTCTGGGCCGACTGGCTCAGCGAGAAAAGATCCTTTGGACTGGAAGCGGTGGGCTCTATCGACTGGGTCGGCGATCTGGAAGCCGGTTCGAAGGCGATTGGGCGGCAGTTTTCGCGGATCGTCCGGAAGCCACATCGGTCACGCTAATCCGTGGCTGTTTATGTCACAGATACCCATTCGCTAATCTGGTTCACAGGCAGTAAGCATTCCAAGTTCCCGCGTCGCGTCGTACAGATTTTCGACGCGTCGTTTGCGGAGCGCGCGCGTCGTTATTCCGGCCGCGGTCTTATGGGAAATTTCCCTTCTTGTCCAGCACGGACAGATCCGCATCCGCGAACCGTTTCATCGGCATTCATGGCATCTGCTTTGGACTACAGTTATATGCGGGTGATATCGGTTGAGAATTGGACCTCATTTGTCGAGAGCGGTATGCTTCACCCGGCCTCTATTCGCGAGTAGGCTGGCAACTTACCGCAGCAGGCCAAAAACACTTTGAGGAGGACATATGCGCCAGATCACTGTGGGGCTGCTGTTGCTTGGTGCAATGATAGGGTTCATCGCGCCGGCGGGTGCGACGGAACCGTTGAGGCTCGTTCAGGCCCAGGGCCAGGCTCCGAATCAGGGGCAGGGCCGGGGGCAGAACCAGGCCCAGCCTGTCGAACCGTTTCGTATTATCGGCAACATTTATTGGGTGGGCGGCGAGTATGGCTCCTATTTGATTACCACTCCGGCGGGGCACATTCTCCACGACACGGGTACCAACGAGATGCACGACACGATCGTTTCGAACGTGAAGAAGCTGGGCTTCGAAGTGAAGGAAATCAAGATCATGATCTCGAGCCATGCGCATTTTGACCACGTTCAGGGACACCCGCAGATGCAGAAGCTGACTGGAGCGCAGGTCGTGGCGCTCGGCGGCGACGCGGCGGCGCTCGAAGGCGGCGTGGACAACTCGGCCGGCGGGTTCCGGGGGATGCAGCAGGTTCACGTGGATCGCGTGATCAAAGACGGCGACACGGTCACACTGGGCGGCACGACGCTGCGCTCCCTCTGGGTGCCGGGACACACGCAGGGCGCCACGATTTGGATGATGAACGTCCAGGAGAACGGCAGGACCTACTCCGTCGCGTTCCGCGGTGGTGAGACTCCGAACGCAGGCGTGCCGCTCTTCGATAATCCGCGACACCCGAAAGTTGTCGAAGACACGAAGTTCACGCTTGAAAGGCTGAAGGCGCTCCAGCCTCCGGACCTCTTCCTCCACAATCACCAGCAGAACCTCGGTCGTCCGTTGAACCCCGCGCTTCCCGTCAATCCGCGCTGCATCACCTGCCTGGACGCTCAGGCGTTTAAGGAAATGGTGGTGCGGTCCGAACAGGGCTTCTTTCAACGTCTTAAAGAAGCCGAGGCCGAACGGAAGAAATAAAAACAACCGCCCCCCGTTCGAGGCGGGGCGGTCCCGCAGTCCGGGGCTGCGCTCAAATGTCGCTTCAGTCTAGAAATCACATCCACTATGGACGTAATGGCGGTCTCGGAGAAGTGCGTCGGCGAAACCATTGGGACCGATTTAAAGATTTTTCGAAGCAGGAGTCGATTTCGCTGATCGCCGTTCGACGTACCAATGGAGCTAAAACAAATGAAATATATTCTGTTGGTTCACCACGACGAGGAGTCCTTCCGCAAACGCCCGGAGGCCGAACGGCAACACATGCTGCAGGAGTCTGTTCAGCTCGCCCAGCAGCTAAACGCCAGCGGTCACTATCTCGCCGCTGCGCCGTTGCATCCGAGTTCGGAAACAGTCTGTGTTCGCGTGCGCGACGGAAAGCCTTTGTTGACGGATGGTCCGTTCGCGGAGACGCGCGAACAACTCGGCGGCTACTTTCTTATCAATGCCAGGGACAAAGAAGAGGCAATCCGCATCGCCGCACGAATTCCAGGGGCTCGCATCGGCACAGTGGAAATTCGGCAGGTCCCCGAGGTCGAAGGACTACCCTAACGTTTTCCCGGCTTCGATACCCGCCGGTTCTTCACTCGCGCGTTCGCCGCGACGCGCAGCCTCCACCCGGTTTGGAGCGCGCCGCGAAGTACGTCCTCGCTCGCGTTTGCCAGCACGATATGTGTCATTCCCATGCGGCCCCAGCCTCCGGCGATCGGCACAAAGACTTCCGGCAGTTCCTCTACGAAGGCCGACTGTTCGGCAGGGGAAAGAACGAGGTTGCCGTACCCCTGGGCCTCGGAG